>MDSZ01151821.1_pt1 | contig 12854 bp, 13 predicted proteins | sample 811201 | NCBI WGS metagenome assembly MDSZ01 (sample SAMN05326647, study PRJNA326480) | marine metagenome | isolation source: seawater | place: Indian Ocean: North | collected 2010
TATTACAAAGATGGAAATCTTATTTCACGTAATGATGTTTTTTTCTCTCTTTGCAAAAGTATTATTGGTCAACAAATTAGTGTAGCTGCTGCAAACTCAGTTTTTTTAAAGTTCAAGAAAAAATGTAAGAGTAAAATTAATGCTAAAACAGTTAATAAATTGTCCTTTAGTAGTTTAAAGAACTGTGGTTTGAGCAGGCAAAAAGTCAGAGGTATTAAAGATTTAGCTAAAAGGACTCTCAACAAAACTTTTAATCCAAGCCTAATAAGCAAAATGTCAGATGAAGAAGCAATAGAATACTTATCTGATTTAAAACAAATCGGAAGATGGTCTGCTGAGATGATTTTACTTTTTACGTTTAATCGTTCAAATATTTGGCCCTTACAAGATATTGGTTTACTTAGAGCTATTTCAAACAATTATAACAAAAAGTATTTTCCACCAAAAAAATTTCTAAATAAACTCTATAAAAAATTTACACCATATTGCTCTGTGGCTACTTGGTATTTATGGAGATCTATAGATGATGAGCCTATACAATATTAGTTACCCTCAATAGTTTGGTGATGCCTCTCAGCATATCCTTTTAAAATTTCATGAGCATCTTGATACTCTTTAGAATTGTAAAATAAATTTGCTTCATCATATGATGGGAATTCTATAACTACCGTTCTAGGTGAACTTACCCCCTCATTTGTAATAGCCTTACCACCTCTGATCAAGAATTTGCCTTTATATTTTTCAACTGCTGTTCTAGCTTTATTAGCGTATTCTTTAAGCTTTTCTTGACTGCTTATACTTTTATAAACACAAACTACGTAACCTTTCATTTACAACTCCTCTTAAATAATTTAGTTTTTTCTATGGCCGATAAACTTATCATAGATTGGAAAGAATATAATTTAATCGTTGAGAAGTTAGCAATTAAAATAAACGAAAGCGGGTTTAAACCTGATTTATTAATTGGGATAGCTCGTGGTGGGCTACCAATAATAGATGTTTTAAGTAGAATTTTTAAATTGAAATGTGCTTATTTAGCTGTGGAGTCTTACTCTGGAAAAGGAGTAGAGGACCAGCAAGGCACTTTAGTATTTTCTCGAGAAATGAGCTCTACAGTACAAGATATGAAAGGCAACATTCTTTTATGTGATGATTTGTCTGATACTGGGGTCACTTTAAATAAAAGCATTGATTGGTTAAAAAATTATCCTCCGCTTAAAGGAAAAATAAATACAATTAAAACAGCAGTGCTTTGGAAGAAAAAAGACTCTACATTTGAACCAAATTTTTGTGCACAAAAATTAAATAGTAATCCTTGGATAGTACAACCGTTTGAGCGCTATGAAGAGATCCGAATAGAAGATTTATTGAAAAAACACAAAAGTAAATAAGGGCTAACCGGAGCTAGCCCTTAAATTTATTAAGCTACATAAAAACTTAAAACACTCAAAATTGCAATAACCCAAATTGCTGGAGAAGTTTTTGAAAATTTTCCAGTAAATATTTTGATTAATGCGTAAGATATAAATGCCAAAGCAATACCGTTACTTATACTATATGTTAAAGGCATTGTAATCATAGCGACAACTGCAGGTGCAGATTCAGCTATGTCATCCCATTCTATATCAGTGATATTTCTAACAAATAAAATAGCAACATATAACAACGCAGCTCCGTCAATTTCTTTTGGCAAGCTTGTAGCTAGAGGAGAAAAGAACAAGCAAGCTAAAAATAGAACCCCTATAACCAGTGAGGTCATTCCAGTTCTACCGCCCGCCTTTACTCCAGCTCCAGACTCAACATAACTTGTTACTGTTGTCGTTCCCATTAAAGCACCAGCAACTGTTCCAACACTGTCAGATAGCATCGCTTTATTAATATCTTTTACTTTTCCATCTCTACTTACTTTACCTGCTACATTTGCCACTGAAGTCAAAGTTCCCGCAGTATCAAAAAAGTCAATAAACAATAAAGTAAAGATTACCGTTGACATTCCAGCTGTAAATGCAGCTGTGAGATCAAAATCAAAAAGATAAGTCATTGGTGGAATAGTCCCAACCACACCGTTAAACTTGGCTAAACCTGTTGCCCAAGCAATGATACTAAAAACCAAAATACCAATTATTATATTTCCTTTAACTTTCATCTTTTCTAAAACAATCATCACTACAAAAGCTAAACATCCTAGAAGCACTAATGGATTCTTAATATCACCAATTGTTACAAGTGTTACTGGGTGATCTCCAACTACGCCCATGATTTCTAAACCAATGATAGCAAGAAACAATCCAATACCACCACCTATTCCAAGTTTTAAACTTCTAGGAATTGAATTTATTAACCAAGCTCTTATAGGCGTTAAAGATATTATTAAAAAAAGCACACCTGCAACTAAAACTGCTCCAAGAGCCGCTTGAGGTGTGTAACCCATTCCAGCCACTACACCAAATGCAACAAAAGCATTTATACCCATACCGGGCGCTAATCCAATTGGCCAAGTTTTTCCGTAAAAAGCCATTATGAAACAAGCTATAGCTGTAGCAAGTATGGTCGCTGTAAATACAGCACCGAAATCAAAAAAACCTTTTTCCGGTCCCGCAAACTCTCCAGAAAGGATAAAAGGATTTAAAAACATTATGTAAGCCATCGTAAGAAATGTTGTTACTCCAGCAATTACCTCTGTTTTAAATGTCGTTTTATGTTTTTTATACTCAAAATATTTTTCCATCATAGATAAACCTCCAGTTAAGGTTAATTACTCCGATTCGTTGAAAAAATCCTTTTAAAAGCACTTATCTCAGTCATTTTACAACCTAGAGGTAATATTTCTGTTTATAAGTTTTGGGTGTAAAATGAAAACCTAACCATGACTAGAATAACCCCAATTTTTATTATTATTTTTACAATATTATTCTTTTTAGGATGTGAGTCAGTATCAAAAAAAATAGATGAAAAAACTCTACAAGAAGAAAGAGAGCTGAGTAAATGGTTAAGAAAATCAGAGTCAGAATTAAAAATCTTTTACGGTCAACCAGATAAGATAGAATTTTCAGATACACGAAATAGATTTTATATTTATAAAAGTAAAAAATTTAATATTAAGTGCCAAAGAAAATTTGAAATAAATCCAAAAAATATTGTAGTAGGATTTAGTAGTAAAAATTGCTTTTAAACAATTAATTGAAAATTTTAGCAGTCTTTAAAATAAAACTATATTCTTCTGCAAGTTCAGTAATTGCGTTATCTCTTCCACTCATGCCACCATGACCCGCTGCTTCCATTTTGCATTTAAGCAATTGAATATTATTATCAGATTTAACATCTCTAAGTTTTGCAATATATTTTACCGGCTCAGAATAGAGAACACGGTTATCAAACAAAGATGTTGTAATTAACATTGAAGGGTAATCTTTTTTTTCGAGATTATTATATGGAGCATAAGAGAGGATATATTCAAAATAATCTTTACTCTCAATAGGATTTCCCCAAAGTTCCCATTCCGCTGGAGTTAAAGGAAGTTTTTCATTCAACATTGTTGTCATCGTATCTACGAAAGGCACAAGAAGAAGCATTGAAAAAAATAAATCAGGAGCCATGTTGGCTACTGCACCACCTGTAAGTCCACCAGCACTCCCACCATAAAAACAAAGTCCACCTTTATGCGTATAACGTTGCTCTATTAAATGATTTGCACAAGCAATATAGTCTAAAAAAGTATTTCTTTTAAGTTTCTTTTTTCCTTCTTCATGCCAAGCATCACCAAGATCTCCGCCACCTCTTATATGAGCAATAGCAAAAGTAATTCCTCTATCGACAAGGCAAAATCTTGAAGCACTAAAGGATGGAGAAATACTATGTTTGTAAGCACCGTAAGCATAGAGTAGAATTTTTGATTTGCCATCTTGCTTTGCAGTTTTTAGCCTTACTAAACTAATAGGAATCATTCTTCCATCATGCGACTTAGCTTTAATTCTCTCTACTACATATTTTTTAGGATCATGTCCTGAAGGAATTTCAATTTCTTTAACTAATTTTTTTTCTTTTGTAACAATATCGTATTCATAAATTTTACAGGGTGTAGCCATACTTTCCCAACTAACTCTAATTTTTGTGGTATTAGTTTCTTTCTGCATTAATGAAGCTCCAGGAACACCAATAGCTTCGTCAGAGATTTTAATCTCTTCTTCGATATTAGTTTTTATGTTTCTTACATATAATCTTGATATGGCGTCTGACTTTTCAGCACGCAAAATGTAATTATCTAGAAAATCTAAACCACCAATCACCGTCTCTTTTTTTGCGGGTATAAAAGTCTCAAGCTTATCTGTTTGATCAGTTTTACACTTCAGTATTTTATAATCTCTAGCATCTTCATTCGTATGAATATAAAAATATCCCCTCCAAGAATCGAGTGAATATCTTATGTCTTTTTTTCTTTTTTTAAATAAGGTTGGTTTTATATCTACAGCATTAGATGAAAAGTAATATTCTTCTGTTGTAATATGATCAGATGTTGAAATGATAAAATATTTTTCATCAGATGAAAGACTTATTCCACATGTAAAAGTCTCATCCTTTTCTTCGAAAATAAGTTTATCGTCTTTTACTTGAGTACCAAGTACATGTTTAAAAATTTGCCTGGGTCTATGAAATTTATCTAACTTTGAATAAAAAAAACTTTTGCTATTTAAAGACCATGTTATCCCTCCGCTTGTATTTTCAATAATGTCATTCTCATTTTTTCCAGTTCTTAAATCTCTTAAGTAAATCGTATAATACTCAGAACCTTTTAGGTCCAAAGAGTAGGCCATGTAACTGTCACAATGGGAGGTACTAACTGCGCCAACACCAAAGTATTCAGAGCCATAATTTTTTTTTTCAAAATCACCATCAAAATAAATTTCTTCTGGTTTTGATCCATCAATTAATTGTCTGATTCTTTTACCATAATTTCCCTTGGCTTCAGTTTTTGTCCAATAATAATATCTTTTATCTTTAAACTTAAGAGAAGTGTCGTCTAATTTAATTTTAGATTTTATCTCTTGGAATAAGTTTTTTTGTAAATCTTTAACGTCTTTAAAGTAATCTTCTGTAATCTTATTGTTAGCACCAATGTAATCTTTGACCTCTGGATCAAGTTTATTAGCATCTTTCAACACTTCAAGAATATTTGGTTGATCAACCCAAGCATATTCATCAGATAAAGTAAAGTCGTGATACTTTTTCTCATTCTTAATTTTTTTAAGTTTTGGTATACTCATATTTGAAAATTATATGAATTTAGTTTTAATCGGAATAATCATTTTTGTCATTGTTTATTTATTCTTGAATTGGTTCGCTAGAACTAGTTCGAAAAGAATTGCTCAAATTTTAAAAAAAATTACAGTTTACTTATCATTATTAATAGCAACAATATTAACAATCGGTGGAAAATTTATATTTTCATTACCTTTTTTATTTGTAATTTTAAGCGGACTTAAAATTAAAGGATTAACAGCTTTACAAATATTTCAATTATGGAGACTTATTCAGTATCTTAAAAATTCAGGAAAGTTTTCCCAAGGTCAATTTAATCAGCCGCAAGGATCATCAAATCTTTCAAACGAGGAAGCTTATAAGTTACTTGGTTTATCAAAAGGCTGTTCAAAAGAGGAAGTTCTTAAAGCTGCAAATTCTTTACAAAAAAAGATTCACCCAGATATGAATAGAGATGTTAAAACTGAGAGACTCAGTCAACTAGTTAATGAAGCTAAAGAAAAAATAATCAGAAACGATTTTAGTTAAGTTAATAATTTCAAAGATTCTTCTAATACATCTTTAAAAGAAACTTTATTTTTACCTAATGTATCATGAGTTGTTGTTTCAAACTCACCTTCGGGCTCAATTGTAATCATTTTATTACTATAACGACCATACGCTAAAACTGGACTGTCACAAAAGATTGTGATGGATTTTACTTTTAAGGCTACGGATATATGTGCCCAGCCAGTGTCATTTCCTATATATAAGTTACAATCTGAAATTTTTTGAAGAGTTTCTCTAATATTAAGATTTTCAAAAGACAAAGAGTTTTTACCAACTTGAGATTGCTTAAATTTATTTATTAAATCAGTATCTTTTTTTCCTCCAGCTATATAAAATTTACATTTAACTTTTTTAGATAGTTCCTCCGCTAATTTGATATAATTGTTAATATCCCAACGCTTAGTAGGTCCCGATGCACTTACACCAAGACAAATATACTTAAAATTTCTATCAAGATTGCTATCTTTTTTATCAATTATAAGATTTGGCTCTGTTGAAACAATTTCATTTATTTTATCCTCAGTAAAAATTTTAGCGCTATGAACAATATTATCTTTTGATCTGAATAAAGGATATTGCTCTATAAATTTTATTCCGGCTAACCTTGCAATTAAATTATATCTAGCAGATGAATTGAAAATAAATACTTTATCAAATTTTCTTTTTTTTAATTCTTTAGATAATTTAAAAATTCCACTAATACCATCCATTTTTTTATCAAGAGTAATTATTTCATCTATATGTTTATCATCTCCAAGTAATTCTTTTGCCCTTGAATTTTCTTTAACTAGAATTGAAATCGATTTTTTGTATTTTTTTGATATCGCATGTAGATACGGCAGATAAATAACCATATCACCCATGCCTATTTTTGTTTGTATTACTAATATTTTCATACTTGGTTTATTAATATAACTTAGATAAAATAAATTAGGTAAGATTATGATTACTAGAGGCATATATTCAGCTACTTGTAGTATTTTAAACGATGATTGTTCATTAAATATAGAATCAACAATAGAGCACGCAGTTTCAACAATAAATAAAGGTTTACATGGAGCTATATTTTTTGGTTCTACTGGACAGAGCCAATTAATTTCAGTTTCTGAAAAAAAAGATTTAATTAATAAAATTTCCACACATAAACTTAAAAAAAAATTTTTCCTAGGAACAGGTTGTAACTCGCTGAAAGATACAATTGATTTAATTAAATATGGATTTGAATACGATTTTAAAGAATACTTAATTATGCCTCCAGCGTATTATAAAGGGAACACTGACGAAGGAGTATTTAACTTTTATTCTAAAATAGTTTCTAAATTGCCTAAAATAAAAATTATTTTGTATAATTATGAACATCTAAGTGGATATAAGTTTTCAGTAGAGGCAGTTAAAAAACTTGTCAAATCGTACCCAAAAAATATAATTGGTTGTAAAGACTCGACAGCAAATTTATTTGAAAATTTGAATATTCCCAACTTTTTAATGTTTCCAGGCACAGAAACAAAATTATTAAAAGGATTAAAATTAGGAAATAGTGGAATTATCTCTGCTGTTTGTAATGTAACGAGTTCATTAGCTAGAAAAGTTTTTGATGATTTTGAAAATAAAAAAGAGCAAACTCAAAATGAGAAGTTGATAGAGGTAAGAAAGGTCTTTGATGAATATAATTTGATATCAGGTATTCATAGCTATTTGTCATTTAAAGATGATAAATTCAAAAATTTGTTACCTCCCTTAGTTCTTTTAAAACCAAATGAAAAAAAAGATTTAATTAAAAAATTAGATAATTTAAAATTTATCAACAAAGATGATTTAGCAGCTTAAATATGATTTTAGCAAGAATATTTTCAAATATATATAAAGAGGGTGGCATTATTCTTATTGATGCTAAAGGTCAAAAATATATTTGTGGAAATCCAAGAAAAGACAATCCTATAACAGTCAAACTTTTAAAAAAAAACCTTAATTGGAAATTAATTTTAGATCCAGAATTAGAGTTTCCAGAGGCATACATGAGAAATGAAATAGAAATTGAAAATGCTTCGCTTAAAGAATTTTTAATGGAGTTAGTAAAAAATTTAGGAAGAAGAGAAGTGAATTCAGCAAGTTATGTGTCGAAAAAAATTTTCCAATTTTGGAGATATTTGTCAAATTTTAATCTACCAGGAAAATCGCGTAAAAATGTTGAGCATCACTATGATGTTGGAGGTCAAAAAGGTGAAAAACTTTATGATATTTTTTTGGATAGAGATCATAGATTATATTCTTGTGCTTACTGGAAAGACGACACAAAAACTTTAGAAGAGGCACAAAAAAATAAAATAGATCATATCGTGAAAAAATTAGACATTAAGCAAGGTCAAAAAGTTTTAGAAGTTGGTTGTGGTTGGGGTGGAATGGCTTTCGAGATCGCAAAGCAAAAAGGATGTGAAGTTCATGGAATTTCATTAAGTAAAAATCAGGTAGACTATTGTAAAAAAAAATCTAAAGAGCTCGGATTAGATAATCAAGTTAATTTTGAACTAGCTGATTACAGGGAAATAAAAGGTCAATATGATAGAATTTATTCAGTAGGAATGTTCGAACACGTAGGAAAAAAATTTTACAAAGCATTTTTTCAGTCAATGAACAAACTTCTTAAAGATGACGGAATATTTCTTTTACATACTATTGGAGTTGTTGATAAACCGTCTGCCCCAAATAAGTTTATTAATAAGTATATTTTTCCAGGCGGTGTTTGCCCTTCATTTAGTCAAATAATCAAGCCTATTGAAAAAACAGGATTAATTGTATCTGACACTGAAACTCTTATTAGACATTACGATAAAACATTAGAAAATTGGCTAGATAGATTTTTACTAAAAAAGAAAGAGGTGAAAGACTTATTTGATGAAAGGTTTGTAAAAATGTGGGAGTTTTATTTTGCAAGTTGTGCCGCAGCTTTTAGATATAGAGACTTAGTTGTTTTTCAATTACAAATTGTGAAGAACTTTCAATCTGCCCATAGAACAAGAGACTATATATATTCATAAAACCTGGTATTTATTTAAATACGGGTATGAAAAAAAAGAAAAAGAAATTTAAAAAAAAATACAAGAAGAAAAAACTTAAAAAAACATCTTTAAGAAAAAGAATTAAAAAAATATCGAGAAAAAAAAAGAAAAAAAAGAAAAAAAACAAAAAACGAAAAAGATTAAAATCTCCAAAAAAAACAAGATCGGTAGTTTCAGGTTTTATCAAAATTAATGAAAAGTTAAAATCAATTTTTCGGTTCAATTTTAATTTAGATCAATCTTTGCAGAAATTTTTTCAGGGCATGTCTAATAAGATTTTAGAAATAAGAACAATTGTGCAAGAGGAAAGAGAAAAACAAAAACGTTTAAGAATTCAAGCGATAGAGAAAGAAAGAAAAGAAATTCAAAATAAATTTAAGATTGAACAAGAAAAAGAACTCAAAGCAAAACAACTAGAATTACAAGAAGAAATAAAACTTGGCAAAGAAAGAAAACTAGAGTTACAAAAATTCATCAAGCTAGAACAAGCTGAAGTAAGAAAAGAACAAGCTGAAAAACAAAGAAAATTTCTTGAACAAATCAGGCTAGAGAAAAAGATAGAAAAGTTTAGAAAGCGTGAAGCTTTAGAAATAAAAAATTTAGAACGTTATGTTCTAAGCCATCAACGAGAATCTTATCTTGATGTTCAACAACGTATCAACCAAATAAAATTAAAATATCAAGCATTAAGAGATCAAAAAATTAGAGAAAGAGTGGAGCAGCTTGGTGTAAAAGTAGAGGAGGGTGATGATAGAGCTACGTTGCTTGAAAAAGAAAGAATTTACAATTTAGAAAGACAGAAAATTGAATTTGCTTTGGAAAGCTTTTATAGATCTGCGCATAGTTTATGTTTTCAAATTAATAAAAGATATATTCCTAAGTATTTAAGCATATTAAGATTAGTTGATAGACGCTTTGAAACTAGTGAAATTTTTATAAAATGGGACGACGCTCCTGACGAGGAATGGTTAATATTAATCTATCTTAAAAACAATTCTCCAGATGAAGGTATAATAATAGAAGATAAAACAAATCCTGAACAAAATATTTCTAAGGAGTTTAAATCATCTGAAATTTTTCAAGCAAGCGACATGATGGTAGAGTCATTAACTCAATTATTAGATCGAGAAAGAAACAAAAGAAAGGCTAGTTAATTAATTCTTCAAGTTTTTTTATTTCACCAATTTTAAATATTATAGCCTCATCTTTTTTATATCCAAATTTCTCAGCATTTTTTTTAAATCTAGTGGGAGGTTCCCAAATTGGTTCTAAACTCAAGATTGCAGTTCCCCAGTGCATCCCGATTACTTTTTTTACTTTTAAATCTTGCATTAGAGATAAAAGTTCTTCAGGGTTTGTATGAAATACTGATTTATCTTTTACCGGAATAATTGGATAAAAATTATACGCACCTATATTTCCAAAAGCTAAATCAATTGGACCAAACATTTTTCCTAATTTTTTATAAATTGGAGCAGGACCTGTATCACAAGCAAAAAAGATCTTTTTGTCTTTATACTCAATCAAAAAACTTCCCCAAAGACTTCTATCAGTATTTCCATCACCCCAAATCCAACGTTTACTCCAATGTTGAGCAGGGAGCATTGTGATGGTAATTTCGTCATTTATTTTAATTTTGTCAAACCAATCCATCTCCTTAACATTATCTTTTTTGTAGCCATTCTTAACAAAATATTTTCCAAGTTTTAACGGAACAAGTACTTTTGTCTTTTTAAAGGGAAAATTTTTAATAGTTCTTATGCTCATATGATCATAATGATTATGTGTTAGTAAAAATACATTTATCTCTGGAAGATCCTTTAAACTTATAGGAGATTCCACGAATTTTTCTGGGCCAAACCATAAAGGTCCATAATTTTTTTCAAAAACTGGATCAGTAATAATTGTAGTATTTCCAAGCTTAATAATGAAGCTAGCATGATCTAACCACATGACATATGAGTCTGTTTTATGTTTTTGAAGATTTTTTAAAGCTTCTTCCCTACCTATTACATGATCCGAAGGGTAATTTATTTCAAGTTTTTTCTTTTCTTCACTAAAAACTTTCCATTTCCATTTAAAATTAGGATCTCTTTTAGGACCATCTTCGAGATTCCTAAAAGCGTAAAGTTTTCCATCTTTGTAAATGTGATGATAGGGTTTTTGGTCCATAGCTGTTAAATTTTGATTTAAAAAAAAACAGATTATACAAGTTATAATAAGGGGTAAATACTTATTCATAAACCCCTTATTATCATAAATATTTTGAATTCAATATTTATTTAGCTGTCTGAACAATTGGACTTATTTATTCTTTTATCGAATGATTTCAAAGCATCTTTACTAATCACCCACACATATGAACTTTCTTTAAGACCATTATTATCAGCAGCTGTGCAACGTTTTCCAAACTTTACCTTGGCAACATTTCCACCTGCACAGTTTGTTAATAAAACTAACAGTGATAAAATAGATAATATTTTCATACTTTCATTGTTTATGAAAAATTTGTGTTTTGATTGGCATAAATTAGTCCAAAAAAAGAAAACAAAAGTCTATTGTTTTTATTTATAAAATTGATTAAATTATTTTGTGAAACTCAATAAACGAAATAATAAAGTAGCAATCATAATGGGGTCACAATCTGACTATTCTATTATGAAGGAATGTGAAAAAATTTTAAAAACTCTTAAGATAAAATATCAAGTTTTAATTGTAAGCGCCCACAGGACACCAAAACGAATGTTTGAATTTGCTGAAACAGCTAAAAAAAACGGTTTTGGCGTAATTATAGCTGGAGCAGGTGGTGCAGCTCATTTACCAGGAATGGTGGCATCTTTAACTACTTTACCTGTCCTAGGAGTACCAATAGAAACCAAGAAATTAAAAGGCTTAGACAGTTTGCTTTCAATGGTACAAATGCCTAAAGGAGTACCGATAGGATGTCTTGCTATCAACGGATCTTTTAATGCAGGTTTGCTTGCTGCATCTATTATTAGCAATTCAGATTTAAAAGTTAAATCTAATTTAGAAAAGTGGAAGCGCATTCAAACTCAATCCATTAAAAGAAAACCAAAATAAATGTCAAAAGATATAACGCTAGGAATTTTATATAGCGGTCAATTAGAAACTCAGCTTATAAAATCTGCAAAAAAAATTGGAAGAATAAAAACCACAGTACTTACAGACGATAAAAATGGGCCAGCTAAACATTTTTGTGATAAATTTATTTGTGGTAATTTAAGTGACAAGGAACTAATAAAAGATTTTATCGAACAAATAGATATATGTACCTATGCATTTGAAAATTTATCTTATGAAATTTTAGAAACAATTTCTGAAAAAAAAGAAGTTCACCCTTCACCAGACACACTTAAGATTGCACAAAATAGAATTCTAGAAAAAAAATTTGCTAATAAACTCGGAATTAATACTACTGATTGGAAACCCGTTAACTCATTAATGGATTTAAAAGAAGGAATAAAATTATATGGTAATTGTATAATGAAATCTGTTTCAGGGGGTTATGATGGCAAACAGCAATTTAGATTCAAGTCTAGTGATGAAATCGACTTCAAGATAGATTTTAACAAAGAATATATTTTAGAAAAATTTCTTAATTTTAAAAAAGAGATATCTGTAGCAGCAACAAGATATAAAAATGGAAAAATTTCTATATATGAACCCACAGAAAACACACATGAAAACGGTATTCTTAGACGTTCAAAGATACCTGCCAATATTAGCAAAAAAATATTTAATCAAGCTCAAGAGATTACAGTGAAATTTGCAGAAAAATTAAAATATTTAGGAACTTTAAATTTAGAATTCATGATTGATGAAAAAGATAATCTTTTTTTTAATGAATATGCAAATAGGTGTCATAATGGATTTTGGCACTCTGTTAATAGTTATGAGATTTGTCAGTTTACTAATCACGTTAGAGCAGTTTGCGGTCTAGATTATATTGAAAATAAAAAAATTTCTAATGCA
>MDSZ01198760.1_pt1 | contig 12854 bp, 16 predicted proteins | sample 811201 | NCBI WGS metagenome assembly MDSZ01 (sample SAMN05326647, study PRJNA326480) | marine metagenome | isolation source: seawater | place: Indian Ocean: North | collected 2010
AAAAAGGGCTCTTTTAAATCATTTTGGATCAGCAAGAGCAGTGGAATCTGCCAGTTTAGATGAAATAAAATCTGTTGAAGGAGTAGAAGAAAAAGTTGCAAAAAAAATATATAATTTTTTCCACGAATGAAAATAAAAATTCCAAATTATCTGACTATTGGCAGAATCATAATTGTTCCAATATTTGTAATTGCTTACTATCTGCCAGGTTTTTATGGAGACTTAATTCCTTTTATTCTTTTTTTAATTGCATCTTTTACGGATTTTTTAGATGGGTTACTTGCAAGAATGTATAAAGAAGAATCAAAACTTGGTGAACTTTTAGACCCAATAGCTGATAAAATTATTGTTGCCACAGCTCTCATTTTATTAGTAATGGACAATACAATTAAAAATTATGAAGTTATTGCAGCTATAATTATTCTGACTAGAGAAATCTTGATTTCAGGATTAAGAGAATTTTTAGCAAAAGGAAGGATAAAACTTCCTGTTTCTAATCTTGCTAAATTAAAAACAGTTTTACAAATGACTTCTATATCCATTCTTTTAACGGGTGAAACTGGAAATAGGATTATTAATTTTCAAGATTATAATGCACAAACAATAGGAATTATTTTACTGTGGTTGTCAGCTTTTCTTACTCTATATACTGGATATGATTATCTTAGAAAAGGAATTGATCATGCAATATCTGAAGATAAAAAATCTTAATTTAAGCCGCTGCTTTTTTTCTAACTAAAGACTGATAACTCTCTGATAAATCTATTATTGTATTACAAACTTTAAAATTAAAATCTTGTATTTGAGAAACTGGAGTAACTTCTGCCGCTGTTCCAGTTAAAAAACATCCTTCAAAATTACCAAGCTCATCGGGTGTTATTTTTCTTTGGTGAATCTTTATATTTTTTGATTTTGCAATATCAATTACAGTTCTTCTTGTTATTCCATCTAAAAAACTATCTGGTATTGGTGTATGAAGATCTCCAGTTTTATCCTTAAAAAAAATATTTGCTCCTGTTGCCTCCGCAACATTTCCTTCATGATCTAGCATTAAAGAGTCTGTAAAACCATTTTTTTCTGCTTCATGTTTAGATAAAGTGCAAATCATATATAGCCCTGAAGCTTTTGTGTCCCATGGAATAGTATTTGGAGCAGGTCTCCTCCAATTTGAAATATTCAATTTTATACCTTTGAGTTTTAAATTTGGATCAAAATATGAGCCCCATTCCCATGTTGCTATTGCAACATGTATTTTAGTTTGTTGTGCAGATATTGCCATCATCTCACTCCCTCTCCAGGCAACTGGTCTTACATATCCATTTTGTATTTTTTGTATTTTTACAATTTCTCTAGAGGCCTTATTTATTTCATCTTCACTGTAAGGAATTTCAAAGCCCATTCTTTTAGCAGAATAAAAAAATCTTGAAGTATGTTCTTCTAGTTTGAAGATTTCGCCATCATAAACTCTTAGTCCTTCAAAAACACAACTTGCATAATGCAGTCCATGATTAAGTACATGAAGTTTTACATCGCCCCAATCAACTAATTTGTTGTTGTACCAGATTTTTCCATCTCTTTTATCGTAAGGTATCATAAAAAAATAAAAAATTATCTTTCTATATATATTATGTCAATATAACTTACCAATATAAATAAATATGAAAGAACTTCTTTATCTCAAAGATAAGCAAATAAAAGAGTTTATTGAAAAGCTTTTTTTAAGCTATAGGGATACATTTTCTGATGCAAAAGCAATTTTGGATAAATATTCATTGGGAATTGCACATAATAAAGTTTTGCATATTTTATCTACTTACGAAGGTATAACTATAGGTGAACTATTACACAAATTGAAAATAACGAAACAAAGTTTGAATAGAATATTGAGAGATTTGATTAAAATAAATGTTATAACCTTTGAAAGGGGAAAGAAAGATACACGGGTGAAACACGTATACTTGAATGAAAAAGGCAAAAAAATTTTTCATGAAATTTTTTCAAAACAAAAAATTAGAATCTATAATGCTCTTTTAGAGTCATCAGCAAAAGAAGTTATTGATTTTAATAAAGTTTTAAACAAATTAATAAAATCAGATGAAAGAATTTGATGCACATATACTAATTGTTGATGATGATAAAGGTATAAGAGAATTGGTAAAAGAATATCTGGACCAAAATAATTTTATTACATCCACCGCTATAAATGCTGAAGACGCAGAAAAAAAAATAAGAACTTTAAAATTTGATTTGATTATTTTAGATATAATGATGCCTGGAAAATCTGGACTAGATTTTCTTATGGAGAACAAAGATAATCTGGATACACCAATTATTTTACTAACAGCAAAAGGAGATGCGATTGATAGAGTTAAAGGATTGGAAACCGGGGCAGATGACTACTTATCAAAACCTTTTGAACCCAAAGAGTTGATTTTAAGAATAAATAACATTTTAAACAAAATAAATACCAAAAAAACAACTGGTGAAATTAAATTTGGAAATATTTTAATAAATTTAAATAAAATGCTAATCCAAAAAAATAACAAACAAATCAAAATTAATGCTACCGAAAAAAAAATATTCGAGAAAATGCTTGATGCACCAGGAAAAGTTTTTTCAAGGGAAAGTATAGGTAAATTAATTAAAATTGATAAAGAAAGATCTGTAGATGTAATTATAACAAGACTCAGAAAAAAAATTGAGGATAAGCCAAAAAATCCTAAATATTTACAAACTATTAGAGGAGAAGGATATGTTTTATGGATTGAATAAATTTATAAAACGAATATTGCCTAAGCAACTTTTTTACAGAAGTCTTTTAATCGTTGCTCTTCCAGTAATTCTTTTACAAATAACTATATCGATAGTCTTCTTTGATAGTTTGTGGATAAAAACTAACATAGGCATGACTAGAGCACTGGTTGGTGAAATTAAAACTTTTATAAAGTTATATAACTCTGAAGATGCAGATAAAATTTACTTAGAAAGTACCTTTGAAGAAAATATGGATATTGATGTCATATATTTTCAAAAGAAGAAATTTTCTGAAGTGATGAATGAAAAATGGTATAGCCCTATAGATAGATCCCTCAGAAGAGAATTAAAGTCTAAAAAACTAAAATATTGGTTTGATACCTCAAAATTTAAGAACACAGTAAACTTGAAAGTTGAGGGTAATGATGGATACTTTGAATTTTTTATACCCAGAGAAAGATTAACAAGTACTTCTGTTAGAATTTTTGCGCTATGGATTACCTTGCCAGCTTTTCTAATAATTGCAATCGCAATTATTTTTTTAAAAAATCAAACTAGACCTATAAAAAAGCTTGCAGAAATTTCAAAAAAATTTGGAAGAGGAGAAGAAATTGATGAGTTTGTTCCATCAGGGGCTTCTGAAATAAGACAAGCGGGATATGAATTTGAAAAAATGAGGAAAAGAATTTTGAGACATTTAAATCAGAGATCTGAAATGCTTTCAGGCATTAGTCATGATTTAAGAACACCCTTAACAAGAATGAAGTTACAATTAGCACTAATAAAAGATAAAAATATTGTGGATAGGTTTTCAAACGATATTGATGAAATGGAGAAAATGCTAAATGAATATCTTCAGTTCTCTAGTGAAAGTAATAAAGAACAAACTGAAAAGTTTGAATTTAATGAATTGATACAAAATGTGATAACACAATTTAACAATGATTTAATTACTTTTAATAAAGGAAACTATTTTTTATTTAATGGTAGAAAATTATCTATTCAAAGATGTTTAAATAATCTAATTGAAAACTCCACAAAGTATGCGAATAAAATAGAAATTAGTTTAAATGTACTTAAAAGTAATATTTTAATTTTTATAGAAGATGACGGATTAGGAATCCCAATTCAGGAAAGGGAAAACGTATTCAAACCTTTTTATAAAATTGATAAAAGTAGATCTGAAAAAAACTCCAGTGTTGGTCTGGGTCTATCAATATCTTCGGATATTATAAGATCTCATGGAGGAAAAATTGAATTGGGTGAATCTAAACTAGGTGGGTTAAAAGTAGTTATCTCTTTGCCCTTTTAGTTTTTTTTTTATTTTTTTTTTCTAAGTTTTGAATTTTTTTTTCTAAAATTTCAATTCTTTTATTTAGTATTTCGGTTTCTTCTATGCTTGTGATTCTTAACTTAAAAATCAATTCATCTCGTTTGGATTTTAAAATCGAAATAAATTCACTAGATAAATCTTTATAATTATATATTCCTTGTTCTATTAATTTAGATATTTGATTAAAAAATAACTTAGATTTTGACATAGCTTATTTAATTTTTATAGTTTAGTTTATAGTATTTTTTTACCATGTTTATCAATGATTTTGACCCTGTGGCCTTTAGCATCTTTAGCTTTGAAATAAGATGGTATTCTCTATCATATATTTTTGGAATCATATTTGGCTGGCTATATTGCAAAAAAAAATTAATTAAAAATGAATTATATCAAAACCTATTTGACGATTATATTTTTTATTTAGTTATAGGTATAATAATTGGTGGAAGATTGGGTTATGTTTTTATCTATAACATAGCTTATTATTTGAATAATCCATTTAAGATATTTATACTTTGGGAGGGGGGCATGTCTTTTCATGGAGCTCTGATAGGAATAGTCATAGCTACATATCTCTTTTCATTAAAAAAAAATATAAGCAGTTTTTATTTGCTAGACCTTGTTGCTGTATCAGCCCCAATAGGTATTTTTTTTGGAAGAATGTCTAATTTCATTAACTCTGAGCTATATGGAAGAGAAACAGATGTTTTTTGGTCGGTAAAATTTTTATTAATTGATAGTATAAATCGTCATCCATCCCAAATTTATGAAGCTATTTTAGAAGGCTTACTTTTATTTATTATTCTAAATTTTTTTATTTCTACCAAAAATAAAAAGGATGGATATCTATCATCTATGTTTTTAATTTTTTATTCAATATTCAGATTTTTTGTTGAATTTACTCGTCAACCTGATGAACATGTTGGATTACTAATATTTAATTTATCAATGGGTCAAATGATTAGCATTTTAACATTAGCTATAGGAATGATATTATGGCAATTTAAAAGAAATGTTTGATAAAAAAAATTGCAAAATATCTTTAGATAAATTTATTAATCAGGCCCTATATCATCCAAAGAAGGGTTATTATAATAAAAAAGTTCCATTCGGAAAAAAAGGTGATTTTATTACAGCACCCAATATATCAAAAATATTTTCTGAAATGATTTTTATATGGCTAATATCTTATTGGGAAAGATTTTATAAAGAGAAAAAAATTAATATTGTTGAACTTTGTGCAGGTAATGGGGATATGATGGGTCAAATTATTTCTTCATCAAAAAGATTTAAGAATTTTTACGGCAATAGTGAATTTATAATTATTGAAAAAAGTAAAAAACTGATTTCTCTGCAAAAAAAAAACTTAAAAGAGTATAAAATAAAATGGATAAATAATTTGAATAAATTAGAAAATAGACCGACAATTTTTTTTGGGAATGAGTTTTTAGATTCTCTCCCTATAAAGCAATACTTCAAAAATAAAAAAAGGTGGTACGAGCGATTTGTAGAAAAAAAAGGAGGCAATTATAATTTTACAAAAATAAATTGCGATATAAAAAAAATAGAAAAAAAATTTAATTTAAAAATTTCTAAAAAGCAAAATTTTTTTGAGATTTCTTTGGAGCAATTTAAAATAATAAAAAAACTTAATAGTATCATTAAAAAACACGGAGGTTGTATGCTTTTTATTGACTATGCATATTCGAGTGAAAAGATATTCGATACTCTTCAAGCTGTTAAAAATCATAAAATGATAAATGTTTTAAAAGAAGTTAGTAATGCTGATATAAGCCATTTAATTAATATTCCTCTATTAAATAAAATAGTAACTAATTTAAATTTAAAATTGAATTTTACAACTCAAAGAAAGTTTTTATTAAACTTGGGTATTATGAAAAGAGCAGAAATATTGGCTACAAAAAAAAAATTTTTGGAAAAATCTGATATATTTTATAGAGTTCACCGATTAATCGATAAAAAACAAATGGGTGAATTGTTCAAGGTAATCTATATTTATAAAAAGCGAAATGAATTTGAGCTAGGATTTAAATGATAAAATCAAAAAAACTTAACAAACATCATATTATCAATCATGCTTTTTTTAATAAAAATAATGGTTTTTCAAAAGGAATTTATAAAAGTTTAAATTGTGGAAAAGGATCACAAGACAATAAAGAAATTATTAAGAAAAATCTTAGATATGTGGCTAATAAAATAAGTAAAAGAAAAAACAATATTGTGCTTTTGCACCAGATCCACAGTTCGAAATTTTTATTTATTAAAAAATTTCCAAAAAAAAAAATTATTGGAGATGCCTTAATTACAAATGTTAAAAATTTACCAATTGGAATACTTACTGCAGATTGTGCTCCTGTACTAATTTTAGATGCTAAGGAAAAAATGATAGCAGCAGTTCATGCTGGGTGGAAAGGTGCTTATAAAAATATAGTAATAAAAGTAATAAAAAAACTAGTCAAATTAGGATCGAAGAAAAAAAATATTATAGTTGCAATTGGACCCTGCATAGGTCTGAATAATTATGAAGTAAAAAAAGAATTTAAAGATAAATTTCTAAGAAAAAATAAGAAAAATTCAATTTTCTTTGCAATTAAAAAAAAAAGGATTTTCTTTAATTTGACAAAATTCATTCACTCTCAATTAATTAGTTTTGGAATTCTTAAAATTGATGTTATAAATAAAAATACCTTTAACGAAAAAAATAATTTTTTTAGTGCTAGAAGATCTATAAAAAAAAATGAGCCTGATTATGGTAGAAATATATCAGTAATTATGCTTAAATAGGAAGCTAATGAAAATAATCACAGGTAATTCAAATAAAAACCTAAGTTTGAAAATATCAAAATATTTAAAAAATAGACTTGTACGATCAAGTATAAGAAAATTTTCAGATGGAGAAATTTATATTGAAGTTAATGAAAATATTAGAGGAAATAGTATTTTTGTTATTCAGTCAGTATCTTCGCCAGCAAACGACAATTTAATGGAACTTCTACTGTGCATAGATGCTTTAAAAAGATCATCTGCAAAAAATATTACTGCTGTAATTCCTTATTTTGGTTATGCCAGACAAGACAGAAAAGTTGTTCCTAGAACATCTATTTCAGCAAAATTAGTTTCTAACTTAATTACAAAAGCAGGTGCGGATCGTGTAGTAACTATAGATCTACATGCTGGCCAAATTCAAGGCTTCTTTGATATTCCTGTTGATAATTTATTTGCAACTCCAATTTTTGCAAGACATGTAAGAAAAAAAATAAAAAATAAAAATTTAATTTGTGTTGCTCCAGATGTTGGTGGCACTGAAAGAGCTAGAGCTTTAGGTAAATTTTTACATGTAGGATTGGCAATTATAGATAAAAGGAGACCAGCTCCAGGAAAATCTGAAGTTATGAACGTTATTGGAAATGTTAAAGGAAAGACCGCTATTATAGTAGATGATATAATTGATTCAGGTGGTACAATTGTTAATGCTGCAAATGCATTAATTGTAAGAGGGGCAAAAGAAGTTCATGTATATGTTACTCATGGTGTGTTGAGTGGAAAAGCTGTGCAAAAAATTAAAAATTCAAAAATTAAACGATTGGTTATAACTGATACAATAGATAATGATGATAAGGTAAAAGGAGCAAAAAATATTGAAATTTTAACAATTTCTCAATTAGTTGGCGAGGCTATAAAAAGGATATCAAATTCTACATCTGTATCTGACTTATTTAGGTAATTTTCTACTTGATAATATTTATCTCCTAAGCTAAAAGCTAAAATTTTTATGAGTAATTTAAACGCAAATCTTAGATCACAAACTTCTAAAGGAGAAAATAATATCCTAAGAAAACAGGGTATGGTACCAGCGGTGCTTTATGGTGGAAAAGAAAAAAATGAGCTTATAAGTGTTTCAAAAAAACATTTAAAAATTTTATTGGATCAAGAAAATTTTTTATCAAATGTATTAAAAATTAAAATTAATGAGAAGGAAGTAAATGTACTTCCAAGAGAGGTTGCTTTTGATGTGGTGACTGATGAACCAATCCATGTTGATTTTTTAAGAATGGTTGCTGGTAGAAAGATTGTATTAGAAATTCCAGTTAAGTTTATTAACAGTGATCAATCACCAGGATTAAAAAGAGGTGGTGTATTAAATATCGTTAGGAGAAAAGTAGAATTAAAATGTCCTACTGAGAATATACCCAAAGAATTAGTTGTTGACCTAGAAGGCCTAGATATTGGATCGAGTATTAAAATTTCTGCAATCAAACTTCCTGAAAATGTTTTTCCAACAATTACAGGTAGAGATTTTGTGATTGCTACAGTTGCAGCGCCAACAATTGTTAAAGAACCAGAAAAACCAGTTGAAGAAACTGCAGAAGGTGCAGAAGGTGCGGCCGAAGGAGAGGCTCCAAAAGACGGTGAGCAAGCATCTACAGCTGATGAGACAAAAAAAAATGACACCGATAAAGATAAAAAAGAAGCTTCTCCAGAAAAAAAATAATTTGTTTTATAGTATAAAAAATAATCAATAAAATGATCCTATTCGTAGGTCTAGGCAACCCGACGCCAGATAGCAAAAATAACCGACATAATATTGGATTTAAAATTATTGATGCAATTAATCAAAACTTCGGACTATCAAAACAAAAACCAAAATTTAAAGGCTTGTTAACTATGGGAAATATAAGTGATAAAAAAGTTTATGCAATTAAACCTCTAACGTTCATGAATAATTCAGGAACTTGCATTCGTGAACTTATAGAATATTTTAAAATTGAATCTTCGGACATAATTGTTTTTCATGATGATCTAGATATTGAATTTGGAAAAATTAAAGCTAAATTTGGAGGTGCTGATGCTGGGCATAATGGAGTCAAATCATTAGACAAGTTTATAGGCAAAGAATATTCTAGAGTTAGAATTGGTATTGGTAAGCCAGAAAAAATAAAAGTTAATGATTTTGTTTTGAGTGATTTCAATGATGAAGAAAAAGTTCAAATTGATGAAATTTCAAAAAAAATAATTGAATCTCTAAACTTATTAATAGATAAAAAACTCGATTTATTTTCAAGCAAGATAAATAATTAAAAAATGGGTTTTAAATGTGGAATAGTTGGATTGCCTAACGTCGGTAAATCAACATTGTTCAATGCTTTAACAAATTCTAGTAAAGCACAAGCGGAAAACTTTCCTTTTTGTACTATAGATCCCAATATAGGAGTTGTTCCAGTTGTCGATGAAAGATTAGATAGTTTAACAAAAATCTCAAATTCTAAAAAAAAAATTTATACATCTATTTCATTTGTCGATATCGCTGGATTAGTTAAAGGTGCTTCCAAAGGTGAAGGTTTGGGAAATAAATTTTTATCTCATATAAGAGAAGTGGATGCAATTATACATATGATCAGGTGTTTTGATTCTAATGATATCCAAAATGTAAATACCAATATAGATCCTGTTAGAGATATTGAGATTATACAAACTGAAATGAGATTAGCTGATTTAGAATCTATTCAAAAAAGACTAGACAAAAAAAATAAAAAAAATATGTCTAACAAGCAAATTCAAATATTAGAAGTAGTTTCAGATTATATTAATAATGATAAAAATATTAATGAAATTCACAATCTTTTTGAAAAAAAAGAAATCGAAAATAGTGCCTTGTTGTCACTTAAACCTAATCTTTACGTTTGTAATGTAGACGAGGAGAGTATTGCTAATGGGAATGATTATACTAAAAATTTCATCAACAAATATGGAGAAAAAGATACGATAATAATTTCAGCAGAGATTGAAAATCAACTTAATTCTTTAAGTGATCAAGAAAAATTAAATTATATGGATATGCTTGGTATCAAAGAGGCTGGCATAAAGATACTTGCAAAAAAAGGTTATAATTTATTAGATCTTGAAACTTTTTTTACATCTGGTCCTGAAGAGTCTAGGGCTTGGACTATTAATAAAAATTGTGTTGCTCCAAAAGCAGCTGGAAAAATACATACAGATTTTGAAAAAGGATTTATTAAAGTAGAAACTATTTCTTATAAAGATTTTATAGATAATAATGGATGGGTTAACTGTAAGAATAATGGAAAAATGAGATTAGAGGGTAAAGAATACATTGTTAAAGATGGAGATATTCTAAACTTTCGTTTCAACACGTGACCATATTTTTTTCATTGTTAAATATACAAGTATTGAAAGTATAATTAAATATACAATTACCCTGAAACCTGTTTTGTGTCTTGTTTCTAAGTGCGGTTCAGCTGACCACATTAAAAATGTGGTTATATCTTTGGCCATCTGCTTTTCAGTGGCCTCAGTTCCATCATTATATTCAATTAATCCATCAGATAAAGGAACGGGCATTTTGATTTTATTGCCATACATAAATTTATTATAGTAGACACCGTTATCAAGTTGCATATCAGCTGGAGCGTCTTCATAGCCAAGAAGAAGAGAATAAATATAGTCCGCGCCACCTTTTCTTGCTTTAGCTAATACTGACATATCAGGAGGATAGGCGCCGCCATTAGCAGCTTTTGCTGCTTCTGTATTATCATATGGCATTACGAATTTATCAGACAATTTTGCTGGTCTTGTAAACATTTCTCCATCATTATTTGGACCGTCTAAGACTTCAAAACTTGCAGCTATAAACTTTGCTTCTTCTTCAGTAAATTCTGGACCGCCTGGCTCTGCAAGATTTCTGTAACTTAAGTACTGCATAGAATGACAAGCTGCACAAACTTCCGTATAAACTTGGTATCCTCTTTGTAATGAGGCTCGATCATATTTTCCAAAAAGACCTTTGAAAGTCCAATCAGTTTTCAAAAGTTTTGGTTTCTCAGCAGAAATTGAATGATTTTGAAAGAATAATAACGATAAAATCAATATAATTATATTTATTTTTTTTTTCACCCTAAGCTCTTTAAATTATTTTCAATTTTATTTTCTGGATTGCTTCTGGTTGCCATTGCCGATCCTCCTAAAACTGGTTCTGAAATGCTTAGTGGTATAGGATTTGTTTTCTCAGTCCAACCTAATACCGGAAGTATTATTAAAAAATGCACGAAATAATAAGCAGTAGCAACTCTTGCTACAAGTAAATACATTCCTTCTGCTGGCATAGCTCCTACATAGCCTAGAACCAAAACATCTATAACTAGTATCCAGTAAAATTGTTTATAAAGAGGTCTAAATATTGCTGATCTAACTTTTGAGGTATCTAACCAGGGTAAAGCCGCTAAAATTAAAATCGCTGAAAACATTGCTATTACTCCCATTAACTTATCTGGTACTGATCTTAGAATTGCATAAAACGGTAATAGGTACCACTCTGGCACAATGTGAGCTGGAGTTACAAGTGGATTTGCTTCAATGTAATTATCTGCATGTCCTAAAATATTAGGTGTATAGAAAACAAAAAAAGCAAAAACAATTAAAAACAATAACAATGCAAAAGCATCTTTAATTACAATGTAAGGATGGAAAGGTACAGTATCATTGGACGGTTTTTTAATTTCAATTCCCGCTGGATTATTGTTTCCTGGAACGTGTAATGCCCAAATATGTAGCACGACCAAACCAGCAATTAAAAATGGGATCAAATAATGTAAAGCATAAAATCTTGTCAAAGTTGGATTATCAACTGAAAAACCTCCCCATAACCAAGTAGTTATTCCCTCGCCAACGAATGGGATTGCGCTAAATAAATTTGTAATCACTGTCGCTCCCCAATAACTCATCTGACCCCATGGTAAAACATATCCCATAAATGCTGCTGCCATCATTAGTAAATAAATAATTATTCCTATGATCCAAATTATTTCTCTTGGTGATTTGTATGAGCCATAAAATAAAGATCTAAAGATATGGATATATACTGCTAAGAAAAACATTGATGCTCCATTCGCATGAACATACCTTATTAGCCAACCATAATTTACATCTCTCATTATATGTTCAACACTTGCAAACGCTAGCTTGGTGTCTGCAACGTAATGCATTGCCAGAACAAGCCCTGTTATAATTTGAGTTATTAAACAGAATGTTAAAATACCTCCAAATGTCCACCAGTAATTTAAATTCTTCGGAGTGGGATAATCAGTTAAATGGTTTGCCAATGTTAATAGTGGAAGTCTATCATTAAACCATTTTCCTATTTTTGAACTTGGAGTGTAATTATTATCGCTCATATTAAATTAAATTTTATTATCCGATCTTAATTGTATTTTCATTCAAAAAAACATATTCAGGAACTTCCATGTTAACAGGTGCGGGCCCCTTTCTAATTCTTCCTGAGGTATCATAATGTGAACCATGGCATGGACAAAACCATCCATCGAATTCTCCTTTGTCTGAAAGTGGAACACATCCTAGATGAGTACAAATTCCAAGCATCACTAGCCACTCTGGATTTTTAACTCTATCTTCATCTTTCTCTGGATGTTTTAATTCATCTAAAGATACCGATCTTGCTTTATCAATTTCTTCTTGTGTTCTTCTTTTAATAAAAACTGGTTTTCCTCTCCAAACAACTGTAATTGATTGCCCTGGTTTAACTGAACTAATATCTACTTCTGTACTTGCCAATGCTTTTACTGAAGCATCTGGGTTCATTTGGTCTACCAATGGCCAAACTGCTGCTCCTACTCCAACTGCTCCAGCTGCAGCTGTAGCTGTGAATATAAAGTCTCTCCTATTTTTTGTTTTTTTATCTGACATTTATTGTTTTATATTTTGACTAATACAT
>MDSZ01045359.1_pt1 | contig 12853 bp, 16 predicted proteins | sample 811201 | NCBI WGS metagenome assembly MDSZ01 (sample SAMN05326647, study PRJNA326480) | marine metagenome | isolation source: seawater | place: Indian Ocean: North | collected 2010
ATCGTTTCCTTATTTCTACGCCAATATTTATTAGATTTATTTACTTGTTTGTGGAACATCTCAATTCTATTTTCTTGCTTCATTTGCTCTTCATAAATACTTTCATGCGGCATAGTAATTACAAATTCTTTATGGGTAATTATCTCTCTTCCTAAGCGGGCTAGTTTTTCATAATTTTTTACAACAGTTAAAAATGAACGATTACTCATTATATTTTTTGTTATAAGTTTCTATCTAAATTGTTTTTATTTTCATTTTCATTATTCTAGAATCGTCTTGCATATTGACTTATTTTATAAAACTCCTCTTTTGCCTTTTTATAAATCTTTGGGTCTCTTTTCACTATTGTTGTATATGACTTATAATAAGGTATCATTATAGAAGTATATATTGTTATCATTCTCGAGTAACATGGCGGCATACACATTATCTTATACAACCTTTCTACAGTTGGTGTTTGACTAGTATTTAATGCTAGACTTACATATGAATACCTATAACGGCTATCCATAATATCTACATCATCAGGCTTTTGCTTTTGCTTTTTATATTTTCCATCGTGAAAATGATCCATGTTTGCTTGTATTAGATTTGTTGTTGTATGCAAATGCTGAATATAAGTGGGTTCATTTGGATCTCTATTACGAGTAATTACTGCTCCTTGAATATTTTGTTGTCCGCAAATTGTTACATATGTAGGTGATATGAGATGCGCTTTTTCAAAACAATCAGCAGCATTATAGTAATTTGTCTCATATGATAATACCTCCCTAACAAGATATGCTACTGGCCAATAACCCTTCAATGTGCGGTATATATTTCTAAGATATTCTGCATATGGAGTAGTATATGACTCGGGTGTGCGACGGTAATTAATTGAAATCGAATATGCTTCTTCTTCTTTTGTTTGTGGATGACGCATTCCTGTTAAAATACCCAGGTAACCTGCCCATGTTGTTCCTGTAAATAGTGTTTTATTTTTAAATTTGAATTTTGCCTGGAAAGTGAGTTTTCTAAGTATCGGTAGATTCCAATCCATTGTTCTAATATGAATAGGGTAACGTTCTGTTTTCACAATAACAGAAGTACATGCTGCGAATGCCTCATACACTAATTGGAGTAGTAGTAGAAGTCCCGCGTCAATAGATGTTTGTTTTGATATTGATAATAGCTCTTCTCTATACATAATACCATTAGAGTAAGTTGCTAATTTTAATAAAGGCTTAAGCAACCTTACTGTGTTTTCACCTAACATGTCTTCTGCTATTTTTGTAGCTTTAGGTATGTGTTCCTTGAAATGGGCGATGACTTCATTCCATCGTTTATTAGGAGGATAGTCTAGATGAATAGTAAATTGGGGGCAGTCTGTTTTTAAATAGTTCATTGCGAATGGATTTTATGAAAATTTGGAGAGATTTACATAAAATAATGATTAATTAATATATTTCAATTTTTTACCTTAAAGGGTTGTTGATTTTATGTTGTTAATATTTCTTGAAGTACATTAAATTTTTCATTGGTAATTTGAACTGGAGTATTTGGTTTTTTATTTAAAGCGTGAAAGTTATAAAGAACATCACCTAGCTTTCGCCAATGATTTTTATTAATTAAAAGATTAATTCTAAGTTCTATTTTTAATGCCTGACTTTTATTGATATGCAATATTTTATTTTCGTTTTGAAATGTTAGTTTTTCCATTTGATTATATTGTTATATAAATAATATGTATATATGTTTTTAACTGATAGAATGAAATTATTTTTAATCGGTTGTATTGGGGTTAGGTTAGCTATTTCTTTATTGGCGAAATATATTGGAGAGAAAATGAATTGGGCTTTACCTTATTTAGGTATTGTTGCATTAATACCTGCAATTGGATTTATTGGACAATTTATATTTAGATTGCGTGAAACTGGAAGAGGTGCTACTGGTGGAAAAATATGGTGGAGTAATATGAGACCTATTCACGGTGTTATGTTTTTGCTTTTTGCTATGTTTGCCTTTAGAAGAAAACCTTTTGCATGGCGTGTTTTGTTGATTGATGCATTAATAGGGTTTGTAGCATGGTTTAGGCATTACTTTTAAACTATATCAGGTGCTACAGGAACTGCTTGTGTTTCGGGAAGGATTCTATTTTTGTTTTGATTTTGGTTTTGTTCTAGGAACTTTATTTTAGGTATAATAATAAATTTCCAACAGGCTCCTATGAGAACTAGATAACCTATTAGTATTAATGTTATTGCATATTTAACTTCCATTCGTTATTATTTATAAGTAAATTGATTTTAATAAATTATAATTATTAATATCAGTTCAATGGATTATATAACTACGCTTAAGAATTCAACAATTTTAGTTATGTTAATTAGTTTGTTGATGTTCTTTAACAATTATTTCAAAAATGAGAAGAATGAAAATAAAAAAGTGGAATGTGTATTTGAAAAGGTTAATGATGAAAATCATGAGGATGAGGATATATCTGATTGGGGGCAGTATATTAATATTGATGATTAGAAGAACATGAAACCGGGGTTTGGTTTTGGAGGAGGGATTGATTTGATCCGATCTTCAAACTCACTTTCGTCGCCGTATCTACCAAAATAACACAGTTCAGTACTATTATATTTATAATTTTTCATATTCCACCAGTCTAGAACTAGGGGGCAGATAATGTGTGATTTTTGTTCACAGTCAATGCCTATATGTCGTAGTATATGAACCCCTTCTTTTGCAGATAAGTAAAGACTGTTTCCGCTTTCTTGCATTTCCCTATGTATATTTTTAATGGCTTCATCTAGTAATTTGTGTGAACTTTCCATTCGTGTATAGCATATTGATATGACCTTTTTTATAATCATTGTTACTAGTGTTCTGCTCGTTTTAGCTAGCTCATTCTTAGCCCACTGGTTAACCTGTTCGCGAAAACATGGTTTTCTCCAGGGATATACATCTGGTAAATTTTTATAGCATCTATAACATTTGTATTTGAATTTTTTATTTCCATAGTATTCTTTACAGGCGTAGCATTTGCTGTTAATATGCTTTATTTTTCCACTGCGGAGAAGCATGGTTTAATTTCGTTGTATGTGGTTATGTTACTAAAACTTTAATAGATTTTATTTTGTTCAATTTTTCTGATAGAGTGCATTCTTGTACAGCAACATACGTAGACACTATACAGGCGAATCTAGCTACTGTACCCTACTAACCGCGCATACGCCGGCCCCTTAGCCTTATATACTATAATATAGCCTTTTTCCCTTAAACGGGAAACCGGTAAGAAAACGAGAAACCGGTTATAAAAATTGAACTAGTTTTATATACTATATAGCGCATCATTCAATCAACTATGTCTAGTGAGAAGACTTTTATAGCAGCACAGTTACGCGCTAAGGCATCACTCGGACACACTATACTTAAATCTAGGCAACCTGAACGAACCAATGAAGAAATAAACCAAATAGAAAATCCGCATTCTGAATACAATAAAGAAATAGTAAATAAAATGATAGTTATGCTTACAACCAAACCAAAAGCAGACATACTAAAGATACAGAATGAGATTAATAGAAAATTAGAAAGTAATATAGAACTTAATTGGGGAGAAAAAATAACACACATTGCTGTAAAGCAAATAATTAAACAAAAAAAATAACCCCCACCACTAACATACCATATACATTTAATTACGCTCATAGCAAATATCGTAATCATTTGGGTCATTCAACCAATATTTTTTTTGCAACCATGCATTTGATACACAGTTCTCATACGCAACTCTGTGCCCCTCGTCCCACACACCATTAAAATACTTATCACAATGATTTTTCCTTCCGCTGGCTGCCGCCAAATACCCTCTCATTGCCTCAAAATACTCCCTTTTGTTCGCTGCCTGTTTCGCTTTGCACTGATAAAGCTTATAGAAGTAGTATGAGTGAGAGTAACAGTCTTCATTTATGTCTGTGTACATGTTTGAATTCATAGTTTGAATTGTTGTTTTGATTTGTGCTGTGCTTTCCTTAATTGCGTATATTTTTCATTTCAATTTTTTAAGGCCATTTACACAAAAATAAAATATCACATTTTAAAAATTAAGAAATACTTATTGTTGAATAGAATATGATATTTTAATAAACAAATCTCTCCAAATTTTAATTAAATTATAAAATTACCACGTCTTCCTCTCAATCCATGTGTCTCTATTTCATCCGTCATATGAAACAAAATAAACATCATTAAAATAAAGAAGCATACACCTATAACTATCATTGTTCCAAACATTATAACCTGTTATATACTACAATAAGTATTTAAATATTTACTATTCAATTTTTTAATTAAATTGATATTAAAATAACTTATTAAATATCTGTATCACCCTCCCACAATGGACCCTATACAATTATCTGAAAATGTACAACTATATATACAAGATGCTAGTACACACGTTTCTGAGCAAAAATACAATATGATTTATTTAGATCCACCATTTAATTCTAAACGCAACTATACACTAAACGTAAATAGTAGTGTTGGATTTACCGATAAGTGGATGGATGATGAATACTTTAATTTCATTAAGACTATGATAGACAAACTATATGATATGCTAGATAAAAAAGGAACCCTATTCTTTCATATCTCATCCTCATGCATGTTTATACCTGAACTAATACTAAGACAAAAGTTCAAATTCGTAGAGCCTATCTTTTGGAAAAAGTGTCGTTCTAAAAACAATGTGAAAAATAAGCTAGGTTCAACTGTAGATATCATATGGAAGTGTAATAAAGTCGCCAAACCCAAATTCAATATTGTTCTACAGGAAAAGGATCCTACCTATCTGAAAAACTCTTTTAAAAATAAGGACGATGTAGGCAACTATGCATTGGGACACCTCGTTACAGAAAAAACCAAAAAAGGTTATATGTACTCTGTAGAAATAGCTGGTAAAACATTTAAACCAAAAAGCGGCTGGCGCATTAAAAAATCAGAATTGGAAAAGCTCATCTCAGAAAATAGGATACATATGCCCAAAAAGGCTGGAGCAAACCTATACAAAAAAATATATCTACATGAAAACCCTGGAAAACCCTGTTCTGACCTATGGGATGATATACACTCTATTACGCAAGGTAACGAACTACGGAAATATCCTACTGCTAAGCCTATCAAACTCCTCGAAAGACTAATTAAAATAAGTACTGATGAAGGTGATTATGTATTGGACCCTATGTGTGGTTCTGGGACTACCGGAGGTGCATGTGAAAAATTAAATAGAAAATGCACACTTATCGATCAGAATAGTGATGTTGTTGATATAGTGCAATCTAGATTTAATTAACTGTTTTATACAATAAAAATAAAAATTTTAGGCTATGTACAAGTAGTGCCTTTTTTTCAGTTTTTTTTATTTTTATTTGTTTTTATGAGCGAATGCTCTTTTTTGATTTTTTTGTTTTTTTTTTCAATTTAGCAACAGCTGATATCCATCTTACACCACTTAACTACTCCCTTCCAGTGGTTAACCTCATGTTCAGCCTCCTCAATATCGGCCGCGTCAGCCCAGCTGCTACTAGTCTTAGTGGCCTTCTCTTTCTCCAGCCACTTTTCTGCTTCAGCGAGGTTACTCTCGGCTTCCGCCAGTCTCTGTTGTAGCATGGCTCTAGAGAGCTTCATATCGCCTTCCTCCTTTACCTCAGCGGAGACTCCCTGAGCCCAGCAGCCAGTAGGCTTAAACACCTTCGCTACAGCTGGCGTATCACCGCTGTACTTTCCACTACTGGGCGCGTCTGTCTCCTCATCTGAGTCTGAATCCAACCCGGCAAATGAGTTCTCTGAACGAAACTCCGTTGGCGTAGTCTTCTCTACCGCACGACGAGGTTTGTTCTTAGACCTACGGCGGGGACCTGCGGTAGTCCACCCATCATCCTCACGCTGCTCTTGCGGTGTCTTTGCCTCTTCACGCTTAGCGGTTACGTTGTTGATCCAGTCAATGTGTTGCTGAATCTCCTGAACCGCGGCGAGGACGTTCTGCTGAGGTCCACTCAGAATGTACAGGCACTTCTCCTGATTAATTCGTGAGCGGATCCCGTGCTTCTGCTGGAGCGCCTTAATGACCGAGCCCTTAGGACCGATGAGGTAACCGATGTGACTAGACTTCACAGTAAGGGTCCTCACGTATGCCTGTCTACGAGAACCCCTCTGCTGCTGACGAGAGCCAGTAGGACGGTAGGTAGTAGAACGACGAGCTGAACTCATGATGTAGGTAGGTAGTAAGTAGTAGGTTGTTTTTGTAGTCTGTTAAATAGTGCTTGTGGTTGTTGGAGTGTAATACATTTCACAACTATACAAAAATTCACTTCAATTTTTTTAAAATATTTTTTACCCGTATATTCATCTACTAATATTCGCACTCTGAGTAAAGCTCTGTTGTTGAAAGAAGCTTATCAACTGATTCTTGCTGGACCTTTATAGTTACAGATGAGTTTTTGTTCTTCTTACCAAATCCACCCAACAATGCACCTACACCATTATTTAGCTCAATTCTCAGTCTCAGGTTTATAGACACACCATTTCGTAGTATTGACCTACTCGTTTTACCCCTACCTTTCTTAAGCGTATATACATTAGAATCATTGTATGGCTCTACAGACAACTCACGAAATGAACTTTCCTTATAGCACTTTAATTTTCTTTTCGACACATCATTCACTATAATTAGCTCAGGATTTCTAGAATTTATCTTTTTTAGGAGAGATTTAATTACCACATCTGTGAAATGAACAAACTCCTGTTCTAGAAGAATATTCTTTTCATTTCTTGCAATATTAATCTTACTCTCGTCTCCATAATATCTAGTCCTAATATCTAAAATACCACTCTTAATCCTATTTACTGACTCCTCCGGCAGATAGTCCTTCAACTTACTCGTATTCACATAGTCAAAAGTACCTGAGACTCCCTTATGGTTTTTTATGCTAACACCACATTTCCTTTCTCCACTTTCAGCTGAAAATCCATCCATATCACTTACTGATTTCGTACCTCCTATTTGTTTAAAATGCATCGGTCCTCCATATAACTCATCTAGTTTTAATGAACCACCATTTGTTACATTCATAGTATCCACTATATCTTTTTCATTTTTCACACCCTCCGCATGACTTGCACCTGTAGTATTATACGGCATTATACGTGTTAGTTTTTTTTCTTTTTTGAATGTCCTAGCTAGAAATAAAAGCATACATACTTTATTATCTACTAGATAATCCGCTTCAATTTTTTGTTACACTCTACAATCTAGCTTTATTAAAATAGATATGCTATTTTCTCTCCAATTACACTCTAAAATCTACAAAAATAACATATCTACTTATACTCCACACACCCTATTATATAGCATTCCATGCTCCCCCTTTTCCACTAAACGAGAAACCGGTAAGAAAACGAGAAACCGGTTATAAAAAATACTCTTATTTTACACCCTCTACAAACACACATTAGTAAAAAAAGTTTTTTAGTTTTTTTTATTTTTTGGTTTTTATTTTGTTTTTGTGGCCTAAGCCTTTTTTGATTTTTATTTTGTTTTTGTGGCCTAAGCCTTTTTTGATTTTTTGTTTTTATGATAATACAATTACTCCTCATCAAACTCAACATCCAAAATCTCATTTGTCTCCTCGTTTAGGATGCCCACAATGTCACCCTCTTCTGAGACCAATACGTTCTCCTGACCACCGTATGTGACCCTGTAGTACTCAACCCCATCCACTTCAACAGTTGGAGTTGTCTCTGGGTCAATGCTTAGCGAATCATCTTCTTCCTCGTTATCAGATGAATCTACCACCAGTTCCTCATCTAGCTCAGCCATTGCCTCATCAACCTTCTCCTCAACCGTCTTAGGAGCTTCAACCACAGGAGTTGTCTCAGCTTCTGGAACTACAGTAGTCACAGAGCTACCCTCATAGGTAGTGATTGCCTTCACCGTGCATTTAAGGGGTTTTTCGCTTTTCTTGCTTTCAGCAGCGGCAGCCATAGCATCGAACTTAGCCTGTGTTTTGAAGAAGTCCTTGCGGTCCTTAATGATGGTCCGGATCTCTCCAATCTTAAGGCTAGCTAGATCCTCATCGCTGATTGCACAGCCAATCTCATTTGCCTCTTTTTGCAGCTGCTTCTTCTTAAGCTCTGTCTTAGTGGGCTTCTTAACCGCTTGCTTCTTAGCCTTCTTAGCGGCCTTCTTAGCGGCCTTCTTAGCGGCTTTCTCTGCTTCCTTAGCCTGCTTCTTAGCGGCTTTCTCTGCTTCCTTAGCCTGCTTCTTAGCGGCTTTCTCTGCCTCCTTAGCAGCCTTCTTAGCGGCATTCTTAGCGGCTTTCTCTGCCTCTTTAGCCTGCTTCTTAGCTAGCTTCTCAGCAGCCTTTTGCTCAGCGGTTTTGCGGACAACCTTCTTCTTAGGAACAACTACCTCACCCACAACGTCCTCAGCAGCCTCAGCTACGAGTTGAGCGATTTGTTCATCCATACTGTTCGCTGTAGCCTTAACTACCTTCGCTGGACGCCCGCGCTTTCCCTTAGCCTTCACTACCTTAGGGGCCTTCTTAGCAGGGCGACCGCGCTTCACGACCTTAACAGTAAGCTGTTCCTCTGGAATGGTCCATCCGAACTTCGCTGCTTCAGCCTTAGCCTTTTCAATGTCCAGACCCATTTTCGCAGCTACATTTGCGTAGCACTGCGTCTGTTTTCCCTTAGGATCGCGGAACGCCAGAAGCTCGCCTTCCATACGGTCACTGATGTCCCCGTATGTTGGCTTACCAGACGCGCTGTTCTTAGCAGACTTCGCACATGTTGCGCAGTACTTTCCTCCACTTAGAGGTCCGTTAGTACACTGTGTGTGTAGTCCGTGATTGTAACGGATACCCATACACCATGATGATTCCACTACTCCACAGAATGGTAGCAGCATCTCTGGTTTCGCTCTCACCTGCGGGATCTCCGCTGTTACCGACTTCTTAGAGGAACGTACCTTCTTCATCGCCGCTGACCGCGCGCTCACGATTGATGGTGCTGGTAGCTTACGTATTTCCGCTAACACTTCCTCCGCTGATACTGTTAGATACTCCTTCTCTGATAGCCAGTTCACCACTTCTCCTGTGTAGCTTAAGCACGCAGCCATTAGAGCTGCCTCCAGAGGACGCGAACTTATGATCGACATAGACATAGACATCTTCTTTTGATTCGTTTAATTCCGACCTAGATTGTTGTATGTTTTTATACCTCTCTCATTTACACAAAAAATCACTTCAATTTTCTCAAACACACTCCACACCATCTATTACATATACGATTTTTTAAGAAGCATAGCTTCTTAAAAAATTACTAGTTTTTTACTATTTTAATCTTATCTCTTGTATCAGCGTCTACTATAAACTTAATAATTCCCCATAGTTTAGATACAAATTTAGAATTTGAGTATATAAAAATCTCCTCTACAGTATCATCAAATTTACTAGTTAATACCTTGTTAAGCTTTTTAAATAAAGAAATAGGTGCATTTGTTAAAGAACAATCATTAAAATATACATGAACATATCCTCTCTTTTTACCATATCTACTAGATATCTCTAAAGAGTTTTCTACTTCTTTAACAATTTTACTTATAAATAACTTTACATTCTCTTTATTTAACTTAATACATATTAAATCTTTTAAAATAATGACGAGATGACCATACTCATTTTTTTCATGAATATATATACTTTTTTCTAATAATTCATTGATATTAGACATGCTATTATTAATCTATATTTTTTTTAGTATTTGTTAACGAAAAATTGAAATAAATTATGAACTAAAAACAAATTAATATACTAAATACAAAAATGAATAGTCAGCGAATTTCACTTACATGTGCTCCTGGAGGAGAAAATCACAGAGGAAATCAATTAATAGGGGTCCCACCAACAAAAGGTTCTGGGTTAAAATATGGTGATTTAGTAATTCTATCGAAAGAGTTGAAAAAAAAACATGGTGAAAAAGTTGAACTTCATGACCTTAGTAAATTAGGAAAAATTAATACAAATCTTTTCAATAGTTTAACTGAGGAACATAAAGCAAATGTGCTAATTATTAGAGATTATGCTAAAGGAAAAACTGAAAGCATATTTAATGAATGTATGAGTGATGAATGGGATAGTAAATATTTGGATCCAAACAAATATAGAACTGAAGTTATAAAAGGAAAAAAGGTTAGAAAAAGGGGAAAAGTATTGAATAAGCATGCAAGAAGAAATATTTGTTATGTAAAAAAAATGAATCAGGAACCAAATTATTTAGAAGGTAAAGGACGTATCGTTGATCTAGAAACAAAAAATGTACTAAATAATGTTGTTGATAATCTTATTGAAGAACTAAATTCAATATTAGAAAATAGTGGTTCAAAAAGTAGAGTTGTTATTAATGTAGTAGAGGGTAATCATTATTATGATCTAAAAAAAACAGGAATTGGGTTTCATGGAGATACTGAGAGAGTAGTTGTTATATGTCTAACTATAGGTGGAGGAGGCAATTATCCTATGCGTTGGAGTTGGTTTATAAATGGAAAACCTTGTGGAGAACCAATAGATATAGGTTTAAATGATGGAGACCTATATATAATGAGTGAAAAAGCTGTTGGAGCTGATTGGAAAAAAAGAATAATTTACACTTTAAGACACGCTGCTGGTTGTGAGAAATACACAACAATGAAAAAATGGAAGGTAAAACCCAATAACAAAATTAATAAAAAAATACAGAAAAAAAAGGAAATAATTAAAACAAAATTAGTAGTAAAAGAAGTTAATTATTTTGATACAAAACTTACGGTTGGATTAATTGTAGATAGTGATTTAGAAGTTAAAAATTTAAAATATGATATGCTAGGAAAAAAAATATGTGATTTTGAAAAATATGATATAGAACATAATGGAAAACAAATTAAAAGTGGAGTTTATTATTTAAAATAAGAAGATGCCTGCTATTGCTTATATTGGATATTTGCTATTAATTATGTACTTAATATATTGTATAGTATTCTGTTGTGTAGCTTGTATAACATTAATACAAGAAAACTATTTTTCATTTCTAAGGTATACACCATTAAGACAAGAAGATAATGATAATGAAATTACACACTTTGAATTGGTAAATGAACATAAATTATCTACAATTAATGAATACTAATTCTTTATTGCATCTTTAATATCAACCGTCTGTGAAATTACCTTTTTAATACTTTCAGTATTTTTATTTTGAGCTTGTAATGTACCTCCTCCCATCAAATTTTGAACCATTTTATGCCATTCAATGTACTCACTATTATTATTTAAATAATTTGGATGAACAGCTTCCCATTGTTTTAATTCAATAATTTGTTTCTTAGTTAGTTCCTGAATACTATTATCTAATTTTTTATTTTGTTGGTCTCTTTCCCATTTGTCTGAATCTTTAATATAAAATTGTAATCTCTTTTTATCTGAACAATGTATTGGTCGTTGTGTAGCTTCTAAGTCAGTTAAGTGCTTAGTAAATATATTACTAATCCCTTTAACATATCCATGTTCATTTGTATATTTTAGATCATCCAATGAAATTTTTATACTGTTAATAAAATCTTTCAAACTTATGGCTTCCTTACAATGTTCATTTAAAAAAACATTTATTGAAATTTTATTATTATTGTTATTTCCTAATCTTGGAATCATTTCATTTTGAGAGTCAATTAGTTTTTCAATTAATTCACCTTGTTGTGCAAGTGTCTCTGTTAAAGTTTTTAAAGTGTCATCTATCAAATTATTGTTACCATTTTTGGCGACTTTTTTGCGACTTATTTTTATATTTTTATCATCACAAAAATTAACATTACATTTTTTCTTATGCCTAGATAAACCACTGCGAAACTTGTACATTTTACCACATTTAGCACATTCAAATTTGTTATCATTTTTGTTATCATTTTTGTTACCATTTGTCGCGACTTTTGATTTATGCTTTATTGTTGATAAATGTTTCTTATAATCAAATTTGTTACTACATGTATAGTTACAAAATATACAATTAAATTTTTTTTCATTATTTTTTTTCATTTAGTGTCAACTTATAATATAATTATAAAAAATTAATTTTAACTAAGTTTCTTAAATATTGCGACAAATTTCAAAAATCGCCAAAAAGTCGCAAGTTTTTGGGCATTTTTTACTTATTATTTTTTTGTTTTATATCTACAATCTTGTAGTATGTGTTTTTAGAACAAGAAAGACTTTTAACTTTTTTAAAATGTTATCATTTTTGTTATCATTTTGTTATCATTTTAATTTATGTAGGCAAAAACAGTTTTTTTATTTGAATTATTTCATAACCTATCTTGTAGATGTAAAATCAAAATTAATTTTTGGCTTGCGACTTTTTGTTTAAAATGTTATCATTTCTCGTTTTTTTCTTGTTGACACTTTTAATAATTTTTGAAATTGCAAAAAAAATGCATGTAGTGAACATTTTTTGTGTTTTTCATTTTATTAATCTACAATGATGAAGGTAATGTGTAAAAAATGTAACTTTTTCAAGAGAAAGTTTTGTGAATAATAGAAAAATGGACATTTTTAAAATGTCCAAAATTAATTTTTTTTGAGAATCTTTTTTCATTTTTTTTACATTTTTTACACCCACTACATATATTATAAATTTATTTAAAGATACTGCCTATATAATCGTAGATGCATTCTTTCATATTTTTTATATTATTTTTAATTAATGTAGTTAATTCTGAAAATATTGAATTAATCTCTCCAATATTTGGACAAGATAATTTTAAAAATACAATTATTAA
>MDSZ01075123.1_pt1 | contig 12853 bp, 23 predicted proteins | sample 811201 | NCBI WGS metagenome assembly MDSZ01 (sample SAMN05326647, study PRJNA326480) | marine metagenome | isolation source: seawater | place: Indian Ocean: North | collected 2010
AAAAGTATTGTCCACCAACACCACAACAGTTTTGGTCATTCCTTATTGCAATAGTTCCTGTATTAGTTGGTATCCCTAAATCTGTTACTTGACTACCACCATTACCGTCAAATGTCTCTGTTTCTGTTACTTCTACGGCTAAAGCGGGTTCAATTGGGTATACAGGTACAACTAAGAGGATTACTATTAATATTCGGGCAAAAGTATTGAATTTATGTAGCAACAGTTGTTCACTCCTCTTCTCCTAGTCCGAAGCCACAATGAATATCCTCTAATATGTCATCATCTCCCAATTCCTCATTTACCCTGTTGATAGCGTTAACAATTTTTTCTATATGTAAGTGTTCCTTCATGTTTTTTTTCTTCTATCAAATTGACTAAACACTTCATCTATTTCATCCATAGTAAGAACTCCGTCATCTAAGTAAGCTCTTGCTATATCTTCTGCAACCTTTACGCAACCAAGCGTTCCAGCTAATAAAACTGCACTAAGTATATCTACACCAATAAGTGTTCCTGCACCTATTGTGGCTAAACCATTAGCAATAAAAGTTGCAGCCATACGACCTAATATTTTCTTTATTTTTTGTAATTTAGTTATTTTTTTTCTTCTTTTAGCCATGCGAAATACCTTTCCATAGAAAAGGCGAGCCTAAAGCTCGCCCATCTATCTAATTATAGTATGTTGATACTGAGTTCGTTTATCCCTTAGGGATCTTAGACATAAACGGAAACGGTGCATCTTCAAGTGCGTTCTGTATAGCAGAAACAGCAGCTGAAGCTCCCGCAATCGTTGCAGCCATTACGACATCAGCTTCAAACATACCAGCTTGATTGGCCATTAATACTGCAACAAAAGATTGAGCAAAAGTTCTACCCGCTCTTATTAATGCAGTTCTCCAATAATCTGGCATAATGTACATTATTCCTTTCTGCCAAAAGTTGCATACCATGTCTGTGGACCTACGATTCCGTCAACAATCAAGTTATTAACTGCTTGAATTTGTTTGCATCTTTCAGCGTCTTCTTTTTTAAAGTACCCATCAACCACCACTCCTCCTGCTTGGTCTTGCCAAGCAGCAACATCGTCACCGTTTAAATTTGGATAATCGTGGTATAAAACTCTACCTGACCAATTTGGAATTTGTCTAGCGTTCTTTCTTTTCTGCAAAGGTGTATTTCCATGTATGTAGATCTAGTTGCCCTGTCACATCTATACCTAGTGCTTTTTGTACTGCTTTTACCTTTGTTTCTGTTCCTTTTCCAAACCAACCATCAGCCCCAATACCTACTTTCTTTTGCCATAACTTTATATCGTCATGCTTAACCATTGGGGATTTTAAGATAAAAGGTCCATGAAACTCAGGAATACCTGAAAAATCATAGACCATAGATTTTACCTTACTATCGTCTACTTTTGGGCTTGAAACTTGTACTGTGTCTCCTCCGACAGCTTTGAAATCTTTTCCATCAATATGGTCGAAGTCTATATATCTAACTGTTACTGATTCGCCTGAAAGAATAGCATCTCTAACTAATGGATATACTTCTGAGTAAGCATCTCTAGATGCTCCTACAAAACCATCAGGTTTCACTTTATTTGAGGTTTGGGAGTTACCCAGAATCAAACAACCAGAGGTGGATTCGTCGGTATTCCCCGAATGCCATAAAATAAAGGTAAAACCAGGCACATCGTTAACCCAGATCATACCCTTGTGCCAATCAGAGCCATATCTTGAAAGATGTTTATTGTGGAAGCCACCTTCGCTACGAAGAGTTAATTTGTAAAGGCCTTCAGGAATTCTTGTCTCATGTTTTACTTTTTGTTCTCTATATTCGTCTTCAACGGTATAGCAAAGAAATTTTCGTTTGTTTCCTGTTACATCAAAAAGCAGACCGCTTGTAGAGTCGTGTTCAGAGCTAAATCTCAATACTTCTAATTGCATACTTAAAGTATTACATCATTTAGTCTGTATTACAAGTTTATATAGTTATCTTTTTAATACCTGATAATTGTGCATACCATCTTTGTTTATGGTAAAGGTAGTTATGCCTGGTTGAGAAGTTAAGCCGTGAGTATTCTCTATCCATAAAGATCCACCATCTAATGCAGGTGTTTGGATATGTGTTCTACCATATTCCGACAAAACAGATTCATGATGAAAATGTGCGGACAAAAGAATGTCACAGTCTCCAGCAGGGAGTCCTGCTAGTGCCTGACCTTTGAGCCAAGCAAAAGCTTTAGCTCCAGCGTTACCTCCACCTGTTCTAAATTGGTGACCGTGTGCAAAAGCCATAATCTTACCGTTTACATTTAATGTAACTGCTAATTCATTTTCAGGTATAACGAACTTAACATGACCGAAACTAGATTTATTAGTAGTAATAACTCTAGCTACATTATCTGCAATAACTAAATCATAGTTATCAGCAAAGTCTGTATATGCCTTATTTTTATTCCCACGATTTTCTCCGTGGTTACCACCTACTGAAACACAAATAACTTCTTTGAATAAAGGAGCCATTGCTTCTATAACTTTTAATAAAAGATTTGTTCCTAATTGTATTTGGTCTCTTTGATTTAATTGAACTGACCATGTTTGCATCGCATAAAATCCATCACATCCTTCAACAAGGTCCCCTAAACAAGCTATGACACATTTATTAAATTTGACACCTTGCTTTCTTAAGGCCTTAATCCTTGCAACAGATTGATCTATACCTAATAGAACTCTTTCTGTTACACCCTCAACTCCATCTCCATCTTCTTTTCCAAGTTGCCAATCTGATAAAGCAAGAATAAAAGCGTGGTCTCCTTTTTCAGCATTCTTTTTAAATTTATGCTTTTGGATTAGGTTAACTAAAGGTGTTGGGTCGTAATAAGGATTTTGACCTTTTCTTACAATATCAGCTTTGTAGTAGTGCATACGCTCTACTTGGCCATCTCCCATATTTGTATCCCAAGCTCTGTATTGAACAGTATCGTTTACTACTTCAAAATGCTCAGGGTCAAACCCCCACTCAAGTAAATGTTTATTCCATATATCATCGTCAGGTTTCACATTAGATTGAATGGTTACTGTGCCTCTCTTAGTTTTATCGGACCAAGAGATACCTTCTTCAGTACCCTCAGGATGAGATTTTTTCTTTTTCCTAGCGTTTTCTAGGTCTCTTTGTTTTTTAGTTAATTCTTCTAACTTATCACTAAATTCACTCATTTATATTCTGTTGCCTCCATCTTTTTACAGAAGAATCTGACACACTAAAGCCAAAGTTTTTTAATACTAAAGCTATATTTGATGCAGAATATTTTGTAACTGCGTTTAGAGCTTGGACAACTTCGTCGTACATTTCTTTATTGTCATCGATTAATTCGTTTAAGATTATGTCGACCTTAGATCTGCGTTTAGAAGAAGTTCTTTTTGCTGCTTCCTCTAATGATTCTAAGAATGATACCTCGCCCTGTGTACCCGCCATTATTATTCTTCTTCAGCAACAGGTTCTTGATTGCCACCAAGAGCTTGTTGTAGAATGCCATTAAGCCTATTAATCTCAGCATCTCTGCTAGCTACTTCAACTGCGTGATTACCAGCTTGAGTTTTCATTTCATTTAATATTGCTATTAAATTATTTTTTTCTCCAACAAGAGCGTTGTACTTATCTACTAAATCTTGTACTTGCTCTCCTGGAACTGACTTAGGCTCTTCTTGTGGTGTTTCTACCATAGTTTTCTCCTTATCGTTCACTATAGGGTCAATATTAGCACATATATTAAGTGCATACAGTATTTCAAAATTTAACTTTTTAATGGGTCACAAATGCGAAAGGCAGGTTGTGTGGTGGTACCTGCCTTTCATTCATAACGGTGGTTATGAAATCTAATCTAATTATACTAGGTTTTCTTTAACCTTGTTTAGAGTTTTGCTTAACATCTTACTTTCATGAAATCTTTTATATCTATTAACTAAAGGTATGTTAGCTTCCCATACACTAGCTGTAGCACAAACATTCATAATCTTTGCTAATTCAGGTGTCATATCAAACATTTTAAAGTTAATCTTTTTATCAGTAAGAAAATTAACAAAAGCAATAGGTTCGTCTTTTTGTATTTCAAATTCTTTTACATTTTCCCAACAATTAATTTCTAACTGTACGGGTCTAAACCACTTACCAATATCATATTGTGCAGGGGTAACTGCTCCATATTGTAAGTGTGGTGCATTTAAAAAATAAGGTGCAGTAAATTGCATCTCAAGACTTTCCTCAGCAAAGAATATCCATGGGTAGTTGTATTCAAATAGTATTTGATTTTCAAGTTGTGGTTCTCTTTTGTAAATCGCTGATAAAGAGTTTTGTTTTCTAAATTGAATTGTTGTTGGTTTAAAAGTAAAACTAGAGTGTATAGGATTTTCAATAACAAACAAATTTTTATTTAGTCTTTGAAAAGCAGTGCAATTTAAAAAACCCCTATTATCTAAATTATTATTTCTGTCTTTAAAATAATTAGATGTAAGAATATTTTTTAAACTTTGTGGTTCTTTATAAAGTATTCCCCAATCTTGTGTTTCATTCAAGTTATCAGGACTTGCGTAGTAAACTGTTATTTCTTTATTTGTCACTCCAATAATCCTTTCTAAAGTTAGTTTTATATTTACCGTAAGTTTTTAAATAATGTTTATGGTATTTAATACTATGTTCATTTTTATCATTCAAATCAACTATATTACTTTTAAACTCTTCTCTCTTATAAGGAACTATTAAAGCTAAAGGCTCTCCTTGATTTATAAATACTTCTTCTGTACCTTTTTTAATATTTGTTTGAAAATTAAGATGATGGTTCCTATCAGTTCTTAATACACCATAAGTAGGTTCCCAACTCTTATTGCTAGTAAAAGGCATCTTCATTATTCTTATTGAGTAACCATCAGGTGTAAATACTTTCCAAGGTAAATTTATTTTAATTATCAGCTCTGTATCAAAATCTTTTGGAAAATGATTAACAAGTTGTTCATTGTAATGGTATTCAATATCATCCTTATCAGAACTTCCTCCATCTAGATTCCGTCTGAATGTAAAAGCTGCCTCCCAAAAGAACTCTCCTGTAGGTGTGATTCTCATCTTATAATCTGTTGGAGCAGGAATAACATAACCTTCTTGATATATTTCAACAAAACTAGGACAGGCTTTAGCATTCTTGCCTTCTTCACCATCATCAAACTTAATTTTTTCTGTTTTAATCTTTTCCCACCACTCAATAGGATATTTAGACATAGGTATTGGATGTACTTCTTCGGTGTAGAATATATCTTTACTAAAAGTACCGAATGTAATTATTTTTTCCACAACTATATTATATAGTTATTTCTTGATTATTCTTCTGGTTCCTCAATTACTACCCACCCTTGAGTATCATCTGCTTGGTACTCATCATCATCCCAAACATAATTTTTTCCATCATCAGGCTTTTCTACAGGTGGTATATAAACAAAATTATCTACATCTGCAACAAAGTAATCGTATGGTGGGGGTACCAAAAATATATCATCATCAGGTAAATAATGATATCCGATACCTGCATAGTTTCCTCTGAATGGTATTTTGCCATCACTATGTTCACCTAGCAAAGTATTGTAGCTAGTTCGCTTAACAGTCTTGCCACCTTTTACTGAGCTATAAAAACTTTCCCAATCATCGTGACCTTCAGGTGCATCTTCTGTTTCATCTATACCAGTTATTACTTCTAAAACTATATTGTCTTCATCTAATATTGCGTAATGTGCCATATATTCTCCTAGCTAAAACTAATATTTCCTGAGCCACCAGTAATTTGTACAAAACTAGAACCTGAGTATGTACCTGTATTTGATGTAACTCCTCCACCAGGATTTGAATATGTTAAAGCAGGGTCGTGAAGTATATAAATTTGTCCTGAACCACCAGAGTTATTGCTACCTTCAGAAGCACCATTACCTCTGTTTGCAGTACTGCCGCTAGTACCATTACCAAGTGAATAACCTAATGGTGCAATAGTACCAGTACCTGCACCACCACCTAGTCCTGGAGGTGGATTACCATCTGCGAAACCTGAACCTCTATTACCTTTTGCACCATCACCACCGTTAGTAGTCCATCCACCAGGGACTGTGTTATCATCTTGAGTTTGAGAACCACCATTGTAACCGTGGCTATCGTAAGGCCTTACATTAGCAAAAACTGTTCCTCCGCCACCACCAGAGCCACCATTACCACCGCCACCACCACCTGCGTGGTTACCAGAACCATTACCACCTTTTCCACCACCGTCAGCAGTAAGAGTTCCATCATCATAAACCATAGTAGTGTTACTTCCTGTAGACTGACCTCCACCGCCTCCACCTATAGAGACTGCGTAACTTTGTCCTGCTGTAAAAAGTTCAGCTGTACCTGTGATATAACCTCCACCACCGCCACCGGCTCCTCTAAAATAACCCCATCCAGAGTGTCCTGTACCTAGTCCGCCGCCACCACCGCCGCCAACCATATATACAGTCATTTCCATATTTTTAGATCCGCCAGCTAGTGTGAATGAGGACCTTGCTGCACCTAAAGGCATTGATACTCCTAACTGTTTTTAAAGTCTAAATTAGCGTTTATTAATGGTGTACCTGCATCAAAAAACAAGAAAGTGACCAAGTCAACTGAGTTTGCAGCTGTTGTTAAAGTAATTCCTGCATTACCAGCTGTAAGACCTGTAGCATGTGAACCACCATTAACTGTGATTTGATTTATAGCCATAGTTCTTGAACCTGTGCCGTCTTGTGTTGCTTTCAATGTAAATGAAGCAGTTCCATTTGATGGAACATTAGTAAAATCTATATCTGTAACATTATGTGCTAAAGTTACTGAACCAGTATTTCCATTAGCTAAGTCAATTGCTAGTACAGCGGCTGATGATATAGCTACATCTGTTTCTACATAATCAGTTAATGTTCCGCCTGTGATAGTTGCATTTTGTACTGCACCATCTTTTAGAAGTACACTATCAATTGTTACACCTGCTGCTCCTGTAGATTCACTAATAGTATCTACTACAACAGTGCTGTCTTTTAATTTTACTCCGTCTATTGAAACACCATTTGCAGAAGTTTTTTCTGCAATAGTATCTATTTTTACTGTAGAATTTACAGTAATACCAGCAGAGCCAACACGCTCTTCTAATTCATCTGTTACTATTTTTCCCATTATTTCTCCTTGAACTGAGTAGTCCTTCTCTTAGTTTAGCAGTATTTATAACGGTTATTAGGATTTTAGTCTCGATTGCTTCTGTATTTCTCATACCAAGATAATCCGTAAGTCTTTTGTTTAAAAAGATTTCTTTGTATTTTTTCATTGTCTTTTTTAGTTGCAACTCTTGTTCTAATATCTAAGCCATCTAAAGAAAACATAATTAGAGCTGGGTCTCCTCTTTTTATATTTATTTCATTTTGTAGGGGTTCCATAAGAATATTTACATCATTTACATAATATGGGTCAATTATGCCAGGCACTATTCTGTATTGCATATTGTAGTTATAAAAAGGATCTGTTGTTAATACTTTGGTTGACTTGCTAGCAACAATTTTATATAAACTGTTTAATTTTATTGTAGCATTTGATACGGATTCTAAAGGAGTGTGGTTTCCATACATTTCTGCATTGAACCAAGCCATATCGAAAGTTTGAGAATTACTTTGTGGTGAATAATCAAAATTGTTACTATCTTTGATATTGATGTTTAAATCAAAATTAAATCTTAAAATATAACCTGTTTTAAAATAATCCCATATACCAGAACAAGACTTTGCTGTATGCTGTTCTCCTTGTTTTATGTTTTTATCGTATTCAGATAAGTCAACTTTTATATTTTTAAACCACTCTGGTACATGCTTTGAATACTTTTCTAGTGGAAATTCTTCAATTAAATATTGGTTGTTTGAGACTACAGCTAAATCAGTCGATTGGCGGTAACTCAATCGTTTCAGTAACTCCTTCATCGCTCTCCCATTCGCCTTTATTTTGATTCCAAACATAAGGTGTTCCATCTAAAGGCATTTCTTTAGGTGGATTCCAAACCCCATCGTCATCTAAAATCCAATCACTGTAAGGTGGCTCTGGTGCAAATACATCTTTATCTTCGTGGTATTTGTCACCTATTCCAGGATAGTTACCTCTAAAAGGTGTCCCATCAAGAATATGAACTCCTTGTCTTGTATTATAGCTACATCTTAAAACAGTTACTCCATAACGATCTGTGTAGAATTCTTCCCAGTCATCAAAACCCTCTGGTGTATCATCTGTTTCGTCAGCACCTACCATCACTTGAGTAACATAATCATTTCCATCTAAATGTGCATAATGAGCCATAATTATCCTAACTAAAAGTAATATCTCCACTTGTTGTTATAACACTTGTTTTTAAACCACCGCTTGTTGTTGTTGAAACTGTAGCACCGTTTGAACCTGTCAAAGTAGCACCTGAAGTATATCTCAAAACTATTACGCCTGAGCCTCCACTTGCACCACCACCTTGCCAACCACCCATACCACCACCAGCACTATTAGCACCATTAGCATCAGAACCACCATGATGTCCACCGTGTGCTCCTACTGCTCTAGTTGTACCATCAAAACCAGATGTTCCGCCACCACCATTTCCAGAACTTGCACCACCAGAGTTAGAACCTCTTGAACTTGAACCATTACCACCATTAGTTCCGTCAGCAGCAGCTCCTCCACCGCCACCGCCACCACCCCATTGGTAGCTTGCACTGTTACCAGTACCACCATCATTACCTTCATCAGGAGTATAGTTACCTTCATCACCAGAACCAGCACTACCTCCAGCGTTATAGGAACCTCCACCTCCTCCACCAGAACCACCAGTACCACCACTTCTTGGACCTGTCTCTGATGAATATCCTGAAGCTGAACCACCTAAACCGCCACCAGTAGCACTAAATGTGCCACCACTATGGGCTATGGTTGTGTTACCACCTTTAGAACCACCAGTAGAAGAGCCATTATCAGAATTATTACCACCACCTCCACCAGCACCAATAACTACAGCATAAGTTGTACCGAACATAAAATCTAAACCTGTTGAAGTATCTTCTCTATAACCACCAGCTCCACCACCGCCACCTCCGTGATAGGCAACACCATGATGAGTACGAGCTCCTCCACCACCTCCACCACCTGCAGCTACTATGTAGTCGCAATTGACAGCGTTAGATACACGCCAATTACCATCAGCAGTTAATATTGAAACTTCGTGAATATCAAAGACACCACTGTTTGATGTGCTATTTTGTGTAATATCTTTTACTTTGGTTCCTACATGGCCAAATCTTTTTCTACCCATTATTAAAACCTATGTTATTTCTAATACTGATACTGTAATTTCTAAGTCGGAAGCAGCACTTGCCCAAGCTCTCAATTGGTCACCAGCTTCTAAAACTAACTTTCCACCTATAGGATTGATAGCTGTATCGCCCGGAACCGCAACAGTATGAGCTAATGCTTTAGCTTGTGTAGCTGATGAATCATAATAATCCACATATAAATCAGCTGAATTAGTTCCATCTACATTTGCTACTTGACACAATATAACTATTGCAGTTGTGCTACTAGGACACTGATAAATAGAAGTGTTAGCAGATGTTCCTAAATCTGCATTAACGCTCTTAAATGCTTCAGCCATATTATTCTCCTAGTGCTAGTACTAAACCAAGTGAGGCACCACCGCCGACTTCCGTCCAAGCAGAGCCATTATATTGGTTCATTTTATTTGTTGTTGAATTGTAAATAGTCCATCCAGCTTGAGGGCTAGATAGAGCGTCCCTTTGTGTTGTTGTATAAGATTTAAGCTGTAAAACACTATTAAGAGCTATTTGATTATTATCATGCTTCTCTATAGCGTTAACTTTTATTGTACCCATTAGCCACCTACCTTAAATAATATTTCTCTAATAACTTCTTCTATGATTATTAGATTTTGGTTAAATCCTTGAATACTATCTTGATAGGCTATAACTTGTGCTTTAAGTGTTGCTACTTCTTGTTGCAAATCATTAACTGTTTTGAATAACCAACCAACTAAAGCAGCTAAACCGCCTGTTACAACTTGTCCTAAATTTAATTTCATTTCCATTATACGACTACCATTTCTCCAGCCACTGTGACTGTTCCTGTAAATGTTACTGTTCCAAATAAGCCTATGTTTTCTCCAGAAGGAATAGTTTGTGTAGCAGTAATTGTTCCTGCGTGTCTTACTCCAACTGCACCAGCTTCTATTTGTATACCTACAGAATCTAGTGTAGCAACTTTAGTTCCCGCTATGTCTACATCAATTTGGTCTGAAGTTGTTGCACCGATTTCAATATTTGTATTCCCGTCAGCGTCTGCAATGATTGTACCGCCTCCAATATCAGTCCAGCTTGAACTTGTATTAGATCCGTCACTACCTGTATAGACTTGCATTTTCCCATCAGTTTCATTAAAAATTATCATACCTTGTTTAACTGAACCTGAAGATAGATTACCTCTTTCTGTTGTAGAAAATCTAGGTACTGTCATACCAATAGCACCAGTCTCAGATCCATCAAAGAACTCTGCAACACCACTACTATCGCTACTTGTAAAAGTAACTCTTAATGGTCTATCTCCGTATGTTGTACTCATTATGTATCACCTATTCTCATAAATTCAAACATTGTTCTGTTTTTAGTAGATTCACCTAGTAAGTTACATCCACCTTGATTATCATTAAATCTAAATTTAATTTTATGGTTTGATAAATCTGTTATATCTACAAGAACGCTAAGTGAAGAAGAAGAAAAATCACTTTGATTTCCCATATAAGCTGTATAGCCTATCTCATCCCAATCTGTTCCGTTATTTGCTGAACTATAAATAATCATATCTCCATCTTGATTGTCAGAGGCATTTGAAAATAATGCGTGAACTGTAATTTTCCAATAACCTGTACTTGGGAATGTCCAAATACCTGAAGAATTTGACATTCCTGTTCCCACTTTAGCTTGTAAAGTACCACTTGGTCTTACGAATGTTGTTATAGGATCAGCACTAGCAGTTAAGTTTGCAGTTAATTGCCATTGGTCAAGTTCTGTAATACCTTGTGTAATACCAGATACATCTACTCCATCTACATTTCCATCTTTAATTAAAACACTGTCAATGGTCACACCAGCAGCAGATGTCTTTTCTGATATGGTATCTACTTTTAATTCACTAGACATTATTCTTCAACTTCTTCCCACTCACCTTTGTTATCGTTCCAAACATATTCTTTTCCATCATCTGGATAATCTTCTGGAGCTTCCCAAAGCCAAGTAGTTTCATTCAAAATCCATTTTGAAAAAGGTTTAGGAGCTATAAATACATCTTCATCTTCATCGTATGTATATCCTATACCTGCATAGTTACCTCTATAAGCAGTCCCACTATCATTGTGTTCATTACCTATAGTATTGTAAGAAGTTCTCTTGCAAGTTTGACCTCTGAAATCTGCATAAAACTCTTCCCAAGAATCAAATTCATCTGGTAGATCATCTTTTGCGTCTTCGTCAATACCTGTAATCACTTCTGTAACTATGTTATTTTCATTTAAGAATGCGTAATGTGCCATTATTTCACCTCCTCATTTATTATACTATATAATCTTATACTCATGTTATGTCGTCCCATCTTACATTTCCTGTTCCTGCTGTAATCACAGCATATTTATCTGAACCAGTTGCACTTTCAGTTCCTGTTACTCCTGTACCAAATCTTATGTTGTATGTATTTGGGTATCTAAGAATTATAACTCCAGAGCCACCTGCACTTCCTTGTGCATTATATGTCCTAGAAGCACCACCACCTCCACCACCGCCTGTATTGGCTGTAGCTGCTGCTGGATGTGAACCAGATTGATATGTAACACCATCTGCTCCACCACCTTCTCCACCTCCAGTTAGGGAGCTATCGCCTCCTCCACCACCACCACCGCCACGAGTTACAGAACTTCCTGTAATAGTTGATGCTACACCATCACCACCACCTGATTGACCGTCAGTGTTACCAGCTTCACCAGCACCACCGCCACCACCAGACCTCCAAGGACTACTACTTTCATTATCTCCACCAGCATATCCTTGATTTGCAGTACCAGCAGCACCAGAACTTCCAGCAGGTGTACCACCTCCGCCACCAGAACCACCAGTATGTGCAGCTTCACTATTGTAACCACCGCCTCCACCTCCACCAGTTGAGGTTATATTTAATCCAGTGGTAGTATTTTTGATATATGAATCACTGCCATTTTCATGAGAGTTTTGTGCACCACCAGCTCCTACACTTACAGAGTAATCAGTATTAACAGTCATAGTTGTTAATTGGTTTTCAGAAGAGCCACCACCACCAGAGGCTTCACTGTTCCAAGATGCACGATATCCACCTGCACCGCCACCACCACCGTTAGCAGCACCCTGAGCTCCATTACCTCCAGAACCACCACCTGCTATAACTAGATAATCTATTCTATCTATAAACGCATGACCCATATCATTCCAAGAAGTGCCATCATAAAATTGAGGTTTATTATCAGTAGAATTGTAAATCACATCACCAGCAACTGAAGTAAGTGCATTTCTTTGTGTAGTAGTGTAAGATTTTAAATTTAAAGAATTATCAATAGCCACATTATTATTATCATGGGTTGCTATTTTGTTTGATTTTAATTCACTCATGATGCCCAGCTCACATTTCCTGTTCCAGCAGTAAATGTTGTTATTTTATTAGAACCTTCTGTGTCTGTTGTAGATGTTAAACCTGC
>MDSZ01092939.1_pt1 | contig 12853 bp, 15 predicted proteins | sample 811201 | NCBI WGS metagenome assembly MDSZ01 (sample SAMN05326647, study PRJNA326480) | marine metagenome | isolation source: seawater | place: Indian Ocean: North | collected 2010
AGAAGAGGATCTTTTATTGCTAAAAATGTTGTGCTCATGCCATCCTTTGTAAATCTAGGAGCATATGTTGATGAAGGTACAATGATTGACACTTGGGCTTCTGTTGGTTCATGTGCGCAAGTTGGAAAAAATTGTCATATTTCTGGCGGAGCTGGAATAGGTGGTGTGCTTGAACCGCTTCAAGCTGGTCCGGTTATCATAGAAGATAATTGTTTCGTGGGTGCTAGATCTGAAATAGCTGAAGGTGTTTTAGTTGAGGAAGGTGCAGTTATTTCAATGGGTGTTTATATTGGAGCTTCGACTAAAATTGTGGATAGATCGACAGGAGAAATTACTTTTGGAAAAGTACCCGCCTATTCTGTTGTTGTGCCAGGTAGCTTGCCAAATAAATCTAATCCGGATGGGCCTTCATTATATTGTGCGGTAATTGTAAAGAAAGTTGATTCTAAAACAAGAAGCAAAACATCTATTAATGATTTATTAAGAGACTAATGCCTAATATAAATGAATTAACACTAGCTAAAGAACTTATTAAATTTCCAAGTGTAACACCTAGAGATGCAGGCGCTATTGGATTTTTAGCAAAACAATTAAAGAATTTGGGTTTTGATTGTAAGATTTTAGAGTTTAAAGACAAAAATAAAAGAAGCAAACCAATTAAAAATATTTATGCAAGACTGGGAAAAAAAGGTCCAAATTTATGTTATGCTGGGCATACGGACGTTGTTCCTCCAGGAAATATTGAAGACTGGACAGTAAATCCCTTTAAACCAACAATTAAAAAAAATCATTTAATTGGGAGAGGCGCTAACGATATGAAAAGCTCCATTGCTTGTTTTGTATCTGCAGTAGAAAAATTTTTAAAAAAAAGAAAAAAATTTAATGGTTCTATAAGTTTTTTAATTACGGGAGACGAAGAAGGATATGCAATTAATGGAACGAAGAAAGTAATAGACTATTTAAAGAAAAAAAGAGAGAAAATAGATTTTTGTATTGTAGGTGAACCTACAAATCCAAATAAACTTGGAGAGATGATCAAAATTGGAAGACGTGGAAGTATATCAGGAACAATATTGGTCTCTGGATCGCAAGGTCATGTTGCTTACCCTCATCTTTCTAATAATCCTATCAACACACTAGTAAAAATATGTAAAAAACTTAATGAACATAAATTAGATAAAGGAAACAAAAATTTTCAACCTTCGAATTTAGAGATTACATCTATAAATGTTGACAATACAGCCACTAACGTAATCCCTGCGACTGCTAGAGCTCAGTTCAATGTAAGATTTAATAATTTTCACACTTCAAATAGTTTAAAGAAAAAAATTAATTCAATAGTCGGAAATTTAAGTAAAAAAAATAAATGTAAGTTTAAAATTGATTTTCATGTAAGTGGGGAGTCTTTTCTTACTAAACCAAATAAAACTATTTACATGGCTAAGAGTATAATAAAGAAAATTACTAAAGTAACACCTGTATTTTCTACAACTGGTGGGACTTCAGATGCAAGATTTATAAGAAAAATATCTCCTTGTTTAGAATTTGGCCTAGTCAATAAAACAATGCATAAAATTGATGAATGCGTCTCATTAAAAGATTTAAAAAATTTAACAAAAATATATCACAATATTATTGAGGATTATTTTAAGTGAAGCCTTACAGAGTTAGAAGGTCTAAAATTGATAATTTAGGTTTATACGCTTCTAAGAATATAAAAAAAGGTTCTAAAGTAATCGAATATAAAGGTAAGATAATTACAATAAAAGAAGCTGAAGAAAACCCAAAGTACGATAATGATAAAGCTATTTATCTTTTTAATTTAAATAAAAGATATGACCTTGACGGTGACTTTAAATTTAATACTGCAAGATTGATAAATCATTCATGCGATCCAAATTGTGAGGTAACTGGTTCAGGATTAAAAGTATGGGTTTATGCAATAAAAGATATAAAAAAAGGTGAAGAATTTTCTTATGACTACGGCTTTAGTTTTGATGAAGATTATAAAAATTACCCATGTCGGTGTAGATCAAAAAATTGTTGTGGCTATATTGTAAGAGAAGGATCAAGATGGAGAATTAAAAAAAAAAATAATAAAATTAAATCTCGCTAACAATAAAGGCTTTACTTCCATAACCGTACTCGAATGCTGGTCTAAATTTAATATTAGGATTACTTTCTTTGAATTCTTTAAAAGCAGCAAACTCTCCTTTGTTTTCGTCTCCTTTATAAAATATATAATCATCAAATAATATAATTGTTCCTTTTTGCAAAATGTCTTTTACAAATTTTAATGCTAGAGCTGCTGGCTCTTTTAAATCACAGTCTATCATTATTACTCTAGCTTTTTTAATATTATATTCAGTAGGACTTTTTAAAAGCGTATCTTTATAAAAACCTTTAATAATTTGATATTTCTGGTCCTTGGAATTTTTTTTAATATTTTTAATAACCTTTTTTTCATCAACCGCAAAAGTATCATCTTTAAATCGTGGATGATTATCTGTCGATTTTACTTCTCCAAAACCTTCGAATGAGTCAAACCCTATAAAATCACAGTCACTTCTCCCTAAGAGCTTATCAATTGACTTATTAGCTTTCATAGCAAAATTAAATGAACTTCCTGTGAAAATTCCAAATTCTATATAAGATCCAAAAGTTTTATCGTGTGCGGTGATATAAAGAGCTTTTTTTATAGCTAAATACTTACCAACAGTGAACTCCAGATAAGGCGGAATTTTAGCTACTATTGATGCTGTTATATTTTGAATAAACAAAAATTTTTTAATTATTTTAATTAAGTTCATTTAAACAATGATTATAATTGTTAATAGATAGTTAATTTTATATCAAATAAATGTTTTATAAAAAGAATAAATTTAAATGAAAGTAAGTAATAGAGTAATCTCGATAATTTTAGTTATATCAGCAATTATTTCATTCTTTTTAGGTTTTTCAATGAATGAAATTTCAATGGGGGCTGGAGGTTTTAACGGAGACTTTAAATTTGTTAAAAAAAGTATTGCCCTTTTTAGTCAAAATTCAATTTTAGAATCAATCAAGTTGTTTAGTGAAACAAGTAATAGACCTCCTTTAATTTATATTTTGCATAAAATTTTAAATCCTTTTTTTACAGATGAGTTAGGTTTTAGAAAATCTGTTTTTATTATCTCTTTATTAATACCAATATTGTTTTTTCTTTGTTTAAAAGAAAAATTTCATGAAACAGATAAAAATTTATTATTTCTTTTATCTTCAGTAATTTTTTTTAATCCTTTTTTCAGAACAAGTTCTTTTTGGGGCCTAGAAGAAAATTATGCTATTTTAACTTCGCTGGCTTCTATATTGTTTTTACTCAAAGTATTAAATTATAAAAATGAAAATTCTTGGCTGTTAACTTTTTATATTTTTCTAACTTGCTTGTTTAGTTCTCTTAGTATTTACTTTGATCAAAAATTTTTAATAATTCCTTTAATTTGTTTTATTAGGATAATTTTAGGTTATCACTCATATTCATCGAAAATTTTTTGTGTATTTATTTATACTATATTTTCAATCCCTTATTTATTATTAATAAAATTATGGGGAGGAATCTTCCCCTCAAATATTTATCATATTGGAAATCAATTTTACTTTCATCATGTAGGTTATGCTTTAACAATTATTGCGTTTATTTTTTTTCCTTTCATTTTTTTAAAATCTGAAAATATCAAAGATCAAATATCTAATTTTACTAAAAACAATAACCTTTACATTTTGTTTTTAATTATAATAGTTTATTTAATTATTTTGATTTTTTTTATTGATGATGGGTTTTTTGAAAATAAACTTGATGGTGGTGGAATAGTAAAAAAAATTTCATTATTTTTATTTTCTAGCTTGCTATCAAAAAAAATTTTTATTTTTTGTGCTATTCTAATTTCTTGGTTTTTTATAATGTTCTTTATCGAAAAAAGTAAATTAAATTTTTTTCTTACATTATATTTTATATTGATTTCTGTTATTATTTTGCCTTTTTACCAAGAATATTTTGATCCGATAATTTTTATTTTATTATTTTTTGTTTATAATTTTAAATTTAAATTAGATTATAAAAAAGTATATTTTTTATATACCTATTATTTATTTTTTTTAATTGGTACACATCTTTATTATAATTAACCTAGATATCTTACTCTTATTAAAAAAACCTTAAATAACATTTTAATTGGATCTATAATTAAATTCACTTTGCTTAATTTAACATGTTTCCATGTAACGGGTAACTCGACAATTTTAAATTTTAATTTTTTTAGTAACAAAACAATTTCTATATCATGTTCGTATCCATAGAATTGGATTTTTGAAAAAATTTTTTTTGCTATTAAGGATTTATATAATTTAAAACCACATTGTGTATCTTTGATTTTTATTCCTAGAAAAAAAGATATTAAGAATCTTAAAAAATTTCCTATTATTTTTCTATAAAATTTAGATTTAACGTTAGATTTTTTATGTGTTCTAGAACCAAAATAAACATGGTAATTTTCATTAATATATCTTTTTTTAATCCATTTTTCTAATTCTACAAGTGGGACAGAAAAATCTATATCAGAAGTTAAAATCCAATTTTTTTTTGCATTTTTAACCCCTCTTTTAAGTGCTGCTCCTTTTCCCAAATTTTTATCCAATTGGATCAATTTAATTTTCAAGTTTTTAGTTTCTTTCTCACTTTTAATAAAATTTTTAATCATTTCAGCAGATTGGTCTGTGCTCCCATCGTCAACAAAAATAAATTCTTTTGATTTAATTAATTTTTTTTTTGAAAATTTTGTAATTTCATCAAAAGTTTTATCTAGTCGTTGTGCCTCGTTAAAAAGTGGTAAAATTATTGAAATTGATTTGATCATGTAAATTTAAAACTATTTAAATTTTAATTTTAGTATATAAATTGTTTATATCTTGGCTATGATAAACTTACTACTTCAATACCCCTTATTTTATAGGTTATACCAAAAAACTGTAAGAAAAAAAAATCACGAATATGATTTGTTTAGATTTATTTTTTCAGAAATACATAAAAAAAATCAAATAAGAATGTTAGATCTGTGTAGTGGGGATAGTTTTATTTTGAAGTATGTGGGAGAATATATAAGTAGTTATATAGGAGTTGATAGTAATGAAAAATACTTAAAAAAGCTTAAATCTAACTGGCCTAATTTTAAATTTATAAATGCTGACATATCTAAATTAAATGAGTTAAAGGAAATTGAAAATTTAAAACCAAATCTAATATTTATGAATGGCGCTATACATCACTTAGATGATCAAACAATGAATTCAATTAATAATTTTATTTTTAAATTTAAAGATAGTATTTTTTTATCAGTAGATCCCGTAAAATATAATAATCACTTAATAAATAGTATAATGATTTTTTTTGATCGCGGAAAGTACATTAGAAATAAAAGTGATTTTCAAAAAATAATGCATTCATATAAACAGTTTATTGTAGATGACTTTTATCAAATGAGTTTTCAAAATATTTTTCACTTTAATAATATCGATATTCCAAAATTGTATAATGATTGGAAAAATTTAATTAAATAATTTTTCTACGTATGAACAAAAACACAGAAGTTTCAATAATATTACCAAATTATAATAGTTACCCTTTTATAAAAAAAACAATTAAATCAATAATTTATCAAAGCTATAAAAATTGGAAATTATTTTTAATTGATGACTGCTCTGATAAAAAAACACAAACATTTATAAAAAAATTTAAAAACAATAAAAAAATAAAAATTTATTTGCTAAAAAAAAATCGTGGAGCTGGATATTGTAGGAACTTTGCTTTAAAAAAAATAAACTCTAAATATATAGCTTTCATCGACTCTGATGATATTTGGAAAAAAAATAAACTTAAAAATCAAATTAATTTTATGAAAAAAAACAATTATCAATTTACTTATACTAATTATGAAACTTTTGGTTTGGGAAAAAGAAGAACAGTTCTGCCACCAAGAAAATTTACTTTTTTAGACTTTATACATAACACTTCTATTGCAACTAGCACTATGGTTGTCACAAATAAAGTAACAAAAAAAATTAGATTTACTAATACAAAAATATGCGAAGATTATTTTTATAAATGTAAAATTTTAAAAAGAACAAAGTCAGCAATTTGTTTAAACCAATCTCTTACTAAATATCAAATTAGAAAAAATTCGATGCAAAGTAATTATTTAAAAAATTTTTATTGGATTTGGAAAATTAATAAAAAATATAACAAATTAAATTTTTTTCGAAACTTAACCTCATTATTTTTTATTAGCTTCAATTCAATCAAAAAGTATGGTTTAAAAAATTAATTGATAAAATTAATACTTAATATCCGTCAAATATAAACCACACGCAGGCGCTGGAGGTGCGCATAAAGATCTTTGTCTTTTCTTGAAATTTTTTTTAAATTTTTCTATTGTCCATTTTCCTTCCGATAAATACTTTAAACACCCGACCATTGACCTTACCTGATTTTGTAAAAACGATTTTGAACTAAACCTAATCTTAATTACATCTCCTATTTTTCTTATTTTTATTGGATGCATTTTTTTAATTGGTGATTTTGCTGTACATGACGAAGAACGAAAAGTTGAAAAATCGTGTGTACCTTCAAGAATTTTAGCCCCCTTTTTCATCAAATTTAAATTAATCTTTTTTTTTAAATGCCAAGCTCTATTTTGATCGATTGTTAAATTTCCTTGTCTATTGATTATGAGATACTCATAAGTTCTCAATTTAGCACTGTGTCTAGCATGAAATGATTTATCTTTTTTTTTAATTTCTAATATTGAAATTAATTTTTTTTTTAAAAAGTGATTAATTGAGTTTAAAAATACGATTTTATTGATTATCTTTTTTTTTAATTTAAAATTAGCAAATTGTGAATGAGCATGAACTCCTTTGTCAGTTCTACCGGCTCCTATAATCTTAATTTTTGATTTCAAAACTTTCTTTAAAGCATTTTCAACACAATCTTGGATAGAATTACCATTTTTTTGACTTTGCCATCCTACAAAATTGGATCCTTCGTACTCTATCTTTATCGAATAATAGAACATTTAAATTAAACATTGACCAACAACAATTTTATTCCCTTTCAAGAATTCATCTGCTGTCATTTTTTTTTTACCTTCTTTCTGAAGCTCTAAGATTTGAATAGCATTTTTTCCGCATGCAATCGTTAATTTATCGTCCAATACCTCACCTGGTTTGCCCTTAATTAAACGCTCAATTGCCCTGGTTATTTTTACTCTGGAACCAAGATATTCAAACCAACAGCCCGGATTTGGATAAAAAGCATTTACTTTTGCAATAATTTTATCAGCATAATCATTCCAATTAATTTTTGACTCATATTTCTGTATTTTTTTTGCATAAGTCACCCCATTTAGACTCTGTTCTACAAAGTTTGCTTTATTTTTTTCGATTAGTCTCAATGCATCTAGGATTAATTTTCCACCTAGTTTAGCCATTTTTACACTTAAACTTTGAAAATTATCTTCTTTACTGATCTTAATTTTAGATTGTATTAGAACTGGCCCAGCGTCTAATTCTGTAATAATTTTCATAATTGAAATCCCTGTTTCCTCATCCATATTTTGAATCGCTCTTTGAATTGGAGCGGCTCCTCTCCATTTAGGTAATAGAGATGCATGAATATTAATAAAATTAGTTTTGTCTAAAGTTAAAAAATTTTCTGGTAAAATTTTTCCATAAGCAACTACTATTACAATATCTGGTTTTAATTTTTTTATATGATCTAACTCATTATCATTAAGATTTTCTGGACATCTAACCGGAATATTTAATTTATTAGAATAAATATGGACTGCTGAATTTTGAATTTTTTGACCTCTATTCTTTTTTTTGGGTGGTTGTGTATAAACTTCTAAAATCTCATGATTTGTGTCATTAATTGCTTTAAGTGCTGGAACAGCAAATTCTGGTGTTCCCATGAATAAAATTTTAAAAGACATCTATATCTAAACAACTATTCTCTCTAAAGTTTTTTTCTGTTTTGAAAGTTTTTTTATAATCATGCTTTTTTTTAATTTTGAAAGATAGTCTATAAATAATATTCCTTCCAAATGATCCATTTCATGTTGAATACATGTTGCAAGCAAACCCTCTGTTTCTAAAATTTTTTCATTTCCATTATAATCTAAAAACTGTACTTTACATTTATCGGGTCTACTTATTTCAGCAAATTGATTAGGTACTGAAAGACATCCTTCCTCATAAGATGCGTCATTTTTTGATGTATGTAAAATTTTAGGGTTAACAAAATAAAGGGGTGATTTTTTTTGGTCCTCTTTGCTTAAATCAATTACAATAACTCTTTTAGGAACCCCAATCTGAATAGCCGCTAAGCCTATGCCAGGAGCGTCATACATTGTTTCAAGCATGTCATCCATCAATGATCTAATTTTATCATTTACTTCAGACACATTTTCAGATTTTTGTCTCAAGAAAGGATCTGGCTCAGTTAATATCTTTCTTATAGTCATACCTGAATTTATATTCTAATTAAGTTCTTAATGGTAGAGCAGAATTTAATACTTTATTTCTGATTGTAACTAAATTCATTTTATTCAAAAGATTCGTTACAAAATATATAGTTTCAGGATCGAGTTGGTAAGGTTCATCTTCACCTATTATTTCTACTATCTTTAAAGCTAAAAAAGCCTTTTGGTTATTATCGATTAATTGAAGTAAATTTTTTGGAACATCGAATTTTTGTGAGAGATCATTATATTTGAAATTTGATGGTAAAGTAAATCCATCTTTAATTAAAGTATCAGCCAAAGCTAAATCTTTGGCGGATATAAAATATTTCTTGTTACTAACAACTTTTTTAAATATTTTATCTATATCTTTTTGAACTTTTTTCTTATTTTCTCCCTCCACATAATATTTTAATATTTTAGATTGATGCAATATTTTATCGTTATACTTTACTTTTCCTAAAAGAAATTCTTCCTCAGAAATAATTCTAGCTTCTGCCTCCTCTTGATATTTTTCTGGTAGATTCGCAACCCCCATCTCTATAATTTTATCACTTAAAAATTTAGCATAAACATTTATCAAATTAGCTTTTTTAAAAAGTCCCTCCAATATGAATAGATACTCTATTTTTGATTCTGTTTCTTCAGAAAGCAAATATTTTTGAAAAATTAAAGCTCTTGCATCACTGTCATCTAAAGTTTGATAATTATTTTTTGCATTTATCAAAGTATTAAGCGTGAATGGCATTTGTTTATATATTTCAAAAATTTTATTTTTATCTAATTGATTGTTATTTGCCGCAACTTCTAACTCTTTTAATTTTTCCTTATTGGAAGCATCCTCTAATTTAATTAAATTAGCCGCATTTAAATATTCCCAAATTTCTGGTTTAGTTTTTTCTGTTGGTTCGAATTTAAACTCCGGTATAGTTATGCTAGATAGATAAAAATTTAAAAGATTTTTTTCGTTAATTTTTTTTGATGTTTTATCTGTTACTCCAAGAAGAAAATTTATTTTATCATCATAAAATTTATCTGATTGTTTCTGTTCTCTTAACAAATCTAATAATAATTGTGCATCTGGTTTTTTGTCATTAAATATTAAGCAATATATTTTGAATTTTTCTAAATACGAGTCTTTAATTCTTGCATCTATAAATTTGATTTTCTCACATCCTTCTTTAATATTTGCGCTTGCTATGTTTTTATCAACTAAATATTGGACAGCTCTACTTTTGCTGTCAAATTGATCATTTTGTTTTAAAAAACTTTCAATTAAATCCTTTCTGTCATTTTGTATTAACCAATCAATTTTTAATTTCACAAATTCTTTCTCGCTCATGCCTTGTGGTGGGTATGAGAAAGAAAACAAAATTGCCTCTAATATTTCATTTGAAGATTTTGAAAGATTAATTTTTTTTAACCTTGTAATACTGGATCTAAGATCTTCTGCTTTTGTTGTTGACCACATATTTAAACTAAAATCAAAACTTGCTGGTTCATAAATTCCATAAACTTTCGGTTCATTAGATTTTATTGTAGAGCCTTCTTGAATTTGGATTTTATCCAAAGCTTTTATAGTTTGAGATGATTTTAAATTAAGATTTTCTTTAGATTTATTGTCTTCTATTTTTTGAGAGTCTATGACAGTTTCTTTTTTATTTTTCCAGATATCTATTTTTTCATCACCTAAAATTGATGAATGAAAAAAAATGATAAGTAAGCCTATTATACAATTAAAGCTTTTTAATTTCATTAGTAACGTCAATTTGATATTTGTTTTTTGGGCTTGGGAAACTTATTTTCTCAATTAAAAAAATTGCAAAGATACAAACGACAATTAATAATATTAATTTTATAAGAGTCTTTATAATTGAACTGCCTAAGCTTGGCTGTCTATTGTATTTAAGTTGCATAGTGTATGATTTAATTTAAACTCAATAAATAAGACATATTTATGAAAAATCAAAATCAAAAAGGAAGCTAAATTGGCAAAAAACCTTACTTTGACCGGTATGATGGGAGTAGGAAAATCTACCGTAGGTAAAATTGTTGCTAAAAAGCTTGATTATAACTTTATTGATGTTGATAAACTCATTGAGTCTAAAGAAGGTTCATCAATTAATTTAATATTTAAAAATAAAAGCGAGAGTTACTTCAGGAAAATTGAAAATGATATTACATTATCAGAATTAAAAAAAGATAAAGTAGTTATTTCACTGGGCGGTGGAGCATTTTTAAATAATGCTATTAGAAAAAGTGCAAAAAAATTGTCTACAAGTTTTTGGTTGGATATTTCAGTTGAAGAATTAATCAAAAGGTTAAGAAATAATAAACATAGACCCCTTTTGTTCAAAAAAAATTTAAGTGAAACTGTAAAAAAAATTTATTTTAATAGAAAAAAAATTTATAATGAGGCCGATCACAGGATAAAATGTAATTTGTTAGGATCTGAGGAAATAGCAAGTAAGATACTTGATTTATATGAAAAATAAGGAAATTAAATTTAAAAGTAAAAATCAAAACTATTCAGTGATAATTGGTAAAGACGCTCTTAAAATTTTACCTAAGAAAATAAAATCATTATGTCCAAAAACAAGAAAAATTGCATTAATTGTTGATACAAATATACCTGTTAAATATAAAAAAAGATTAATAACAAAGCTCAATAGTTACGATCTTGCTTTTCTCATTTTTAATGCTGATGAAAAAAATAAGTCGATAAAAACTGTTAACTATTTGTTAAACAAACTTTTTGCTAAAAATTTTAATCGTACCGATTTAATAATTGGTATGGGTGGTGGTATCACCGGAGATGTAGCTAGTTTCGTAGCTAGTATTTATAAAAGAGGAATTAACTTCATAAATATTCCCACAACCTTACTCTCACAAGTTGACTCTGCGATTGGCGGAAAAACTGGAATAAACTCATCATATGGAAAAAATCTTATAGGATCTTTCTACCAACCTAAATTAGTTATTAGTGATACATCTTTTATTAATTCTCTTCCCAAAAAAGAGATGATTTGTGGGTATGCAGAAATATTAAAACACTCAATTATTAAAGATAAATATTTTTTTAAATGGTTGGAAAAAAATTCTAAATCAATCATTGAGAAAAAAAGCGATGCGTTAATTTATGCAATTAAAAAAAGCTGTGAAATTAAGATGTATTTTGTAAAACGAGATGTTGATGAAAAAAATTTAAGAATGATTTTAAATTTTGGTCATACATTCGCACACGCTATCGAAATAAAAAATAACTATACAAAGAAAATTTCACATGGTGAAGCTGTGTTAACTGGTATGATTTTAGAAGCAAAGCTTTCAGTTTTAAAAAAAATTTGTTCAGATGCCACTTTCGATCGTATTAAAAATATTTATTCAAAAAACCATTTGGAACGTACATTCAAAAAATACTCTAAGCAAAATTCTATAACTAAATTAATACCTTATCTTAAAAACGATAAAAAAAATAACGATAACAAAATTAACTTTATATTATTAAAAACTATTGGAAAAACTGCCTTACCAAATAAAAGTAAAATTTCTATAGATAATTTAAAAAAATTGAGTAAAGCTATTTCTGAATGCTAATTTCTAAAGCATGAATTTTTGTTTTGAGATCGCTATGCAAAACTTTCATGATTATTTTTTGTGCATTAACTCTTGATAAAGAGTCGAGATATATTGATTTAATTTTTAGATGTAAGTGAAATTTTTCTGGTGAAAAAGATTTATGTCGTATATGTTTATGAGAATTATCAACAATCTCTATATCTTCAATTTCAATTTTACTATTTAATTTTTTACAAATTTCATCAAAATAATTTTTCATTAATTTAATTTTACTATATAGAATTACTCAATGAAAATTATTTGTGATTGGAAAAATTGTAAAGAAATTGGGGCCTACAAGGCGCCTGTTGAAAGGGATAATAGTAAAAAATATAGATTGCTGTGTTTAAATCATATTAAAATCTTTAATAAAAATTGGAATTATTTTGAAAACATGGATGATCAAGAAATAGAATTTTTTATCAAATCAGATTTGACTTGGCATAAGTCGACCAAAACATTTGGGTCATCTGATAATTTTTTTAATATTCTGTGGAACAATGCCTTAGACGACAAATTAAATATCTTTAAAAGTTCTAATTTTAGAGATTTTAAGAAAACTAAAGTGTCACAGCAGGATAAAGATGCGCTACAAGTAATGGATTTAAATGAGGAGGTAAAATGGGAACAAATTCAATCAAAATTCAAAGAACTTGTAAAAAAGTATCATCCTGATAAAAACC
>MDSZ01140841.1_pt1 | contig 12853 bp, 13 predicted proteins | sample 811201 | NCBI WGS metagenome assembly MDSZ01 (sample SAMN05326647, study PRJNA326480) | marine metagenome | isolation source: seawater | place: Indian Ocean: North | collected 2010
AGAATGTGTAATTAAAGCTAATAATTTTCCCCAAGGAGGGATATATGATGTTTCTTTGCAGGTTCAATTACCCAACGAGTGGCAGAATATAGCTAGTTATAATATTGGCGTCACCGCAGCAATAGAAACAGATAAAGCCCCGGCAGAATGGGCAGCTAATGCGAACAATGTGGTAGATGAAATTATTACTATTTCTAAGCATTCAAAATTATCGATGACAGCACCAAAATATATAGCCGTAAACCAACAGACAAATCAACAAATCCAATTTCAACTAGATAAAAAAGTCTCAGTTATTGGGTTTCCTGTTAAAAACCACTCTTCTGAAAATAAGAACTCAAAATTTCTAAAGGATGTTACTACTAAGTTTAATTTTTTATCGATTCTTCAAGCATCTCCAAGGAAAAATATGGGATCAATGGTTTGTTGGTTTATAGAAGAATTTCACGACAACGAAGATGTTGGGCTTGTAATTAAGGCAAACAAATTATGTAACTCTAACATTGATAGAAAAATGATTACAGGAGAATTAAAGGCAATCACCGATAAATACAAGAATAAAAAGTGCAAAGTTTATCTGCTGCACGGAACTCTTGAAGAGGATGAATTGCACGGCTTATATACAGATGAAAAAATAAAATGCTATTTGACAGCGACCCATGGAGAGGGTTTTGGGTTGCCGATTTTTGAAGCAGCATATAGTGGTCTTCCAGTTGTTGCTCCTGCGTGGTCTGGACAAGTAGATTATTTATATGCTGATGTAGAGAATAAAAAGTCAAAAAAATTGAAAAAAACACCTCTCTTTACCAAGGTAAAGTATAGTATTTTACCAGTTCAGAAAGAGGCGATAGTTCCAAAAATAATATCAGAAGAGTCAAATTGGTGTTTCCCACAAGAGAAGAGTTTTAAAAAAGCTATCAGAAATACATATGAATCTATAGCACATAAACAAAGCATGGCTAAGAAACTTCAGGAACATCTGAATAACAATTTTTCAAAAGAAAAGATATATTCTCAATATTGTGAAGTTTTAGATGAACATTTCAAGACATTAGTTGATGATGTTGATGATTGGTTTAATAATATGCAGGCAGAAATTGTTGAGCTTGATTGATGACAATTTTGCATTTTGTGGCGGACTTGTATGCAGAGGATATGATTCCGCCTGGAGGTGGCGAGTTAAATAATGATGAATTCATTAAGATTTGTGAAAGTGAATTTGGTATAAAGGTTTATAAACACAGGTCCTATGAAATAAGGGAAAAGGGAATAGAATTTTTAGAACAAAATAAAGAGCACAAGTTCATCATAGCTAATTTTTTAGCACTCACTCCCGAAATATTAGAGTTTATTTCAAATAACTTAAAATATGCAATTTATGAACACGACCATAAGTATTTGTCCACAAGAGATCCAACACCTTTTCCAGAGTTTAAGGCTCCTTCCGAAGAATTGAGAAATGTAAGGTTTTATAATAATGCGCTAGCTGTATTTTGTCAAAGCAAAAAACATGCAGAAATCGCAAAGAAGAATCTACCATCATCTAATATTATAAATCTATCTGGAAATCTTTGGTCTTTAGAAACTCTAAATCTTTTGAAAACTCTTTCTTTATCCAAGAAGGATAAAAAATCAATTGTAATGAATTCCGTAAATCCAATTAAAAATACTAATATCAATAGGCTATTTTGCGAAAAGAACAAAATTGATTACAAATTAATAGGACCTCTTCCTTATAAAGATTTCTTAGAATCTATGTCCGTACATAAGTCTTTGGTTTTTTTTCCGGGCGTTTTCGAGACTCTTTGTAGGGTTGCTGTAGAGTGTAGAATGATGAATATCGGCGTTGTGACGAATACTAATTTAGGGGCTGTAAGTGAGCCTTGGTTCAAACTCAAAGGGGAAGAACTTATTGACCATATGTTCTTAAAGAGAAAAGAAATACCAAATAAAATATTAGGAGAAATTCTATAATGTCGCAACACTTTAAAATAATAGTTCCATTCTACAATGTAGAAGATTGGATTATGAATACTATTCGAAGTGTAAAAGCGCAAGATCACACAAATTTTCAATGTGTGTTGATAAATGATATTTCAACCGATAATACACTAGAGGTAGCAAGGAAAGAAATCGGCAGCGATTCAAGGTTTGATATTATTGACAACAAAGAGAAGAAATATGTTTTACAAAATTTTATAAGCGGGATAGAATATAGCGAACCTGATAAAGAAGATGTTATAATCACTCTTGATGGGGATGATTGGTTCGCTCGAAAGGAAGTTTTGTCTATCTTGGAAAAGACCTATAAAGAAAAAGATTGTTGGCTAACCTATGGGAGCTATGTTGAATATCCATCTTTGGTAAAGGGTAAATTTTCCAGACCAGTACCAGAGTCAATAATAAAAGAAAACACTTTTAGAGAATCTCCATGGATGACTAGTCATTTACGTTCGTGGAAATACGGATTATGGCAAAAGGTAGACCAAGATAGATCTTTTTTCGAACCAGACCCCGTAGATGAAAACAATCACTTTGCTAATTGTTGGGATCTGGCGTATATGTTTCCTTTGATAGAGATGGCAGCTAACAGAATGGAATATATTGACGATGTTTTGTATGTTTATAATAGAAAAAATCCTCTAAATGTGGATAAAATAAACCATATGTCTCAATTGCAGATGGAACAAAAAATAAGAGGGATGAAAAAATATGATCCGCTTAAAGAATTATAAGACAGGAGAATTGCCGTGCAAAAGGTATTAATCACTGGTGGAACCGGATTTCTTGGATCTCACATAGTCAAGAGATTAATAAACAAAAAAGAAGTAGAATCTATCGTTGTTCCTACGACAAAAATAAGAGCAAATACTAGTCTTGAGTTTTTATCGTTAAAATCAAGCAAACTGCATTTGATAGAGGGAGACATAAGAGATTATGACTTTGTTCAAAGAATGTTCAATGAATATGAATTTGATACTATTTTCCATTTGGGGGCTTTGACGGAAGTTAGAAAATGCCAAAGCAATCCAAAATTAGCCTATGAAACAAATATCACAGGCACGGTTAATATTCTCGAAACTGCTCGACTACATGGAAATGTCGGCGCTATTATGGTAAGCAGTTCTGACAAGGCTTACGGAAAAGCACCTCTACCATACAAAGAGACACAGCCTCTTTGTGGAGAAGGGGTTTACGAGGTGTCCAAATCATGCACCGACCTCATAGCAAAGTCATATTTTTATAATTTTGGACTACCAGTGGTGGTAACTAGGTGTTCTAATTTGTATGGTGGTGGTGACTCAAATTTTTCTAGAATTGTACCGAACACGATACGTTCGGTTCTTGAAAACAGACAGCCTCTTGTTTGGAGCGGCGCACAAGAATTTATTAGGGAATATCTATTTGTAGAAGATGCTGTGGATGCCTATATGTCTTTGGTTGAGAACATTGAAACCACCAAAGGACAAGCTTATAATATCGGCAGCGGAGATAAAGTAACCGTAATAGATCTAGTTGGAAAAATAATAGACAAACTTGGGAGCAATTTAGAAATCTTATTGAAAGAAAGAAGCTTCCCGGAGATAAATAACCAATATTTAGATTCATCTAAAATCAATCGAGATACGGGTTGGACTCCGAAAACCTCACTGGACGAAGGGCTTGATCAGGCTATCTCCGCATACAGAAAAATCTTCAAATAAATAATGAGTATTACTTTTTCAAACTTAGGTAATTATGGAAGGTTGGGGAATCAATTATTCCAATATGCCACCCTGGCTTCGGTAGGTTATAAGAATGACCGAGAGGTAATTCTGCCTTTTGATGCGGAGCATCGAATGTCCTTATTCAAAGCCGGTGAAAAAAGAGGAGTAATTGAGATTAAAGCGAATTATCAGGAGCCGCATTTTCACTATAGCGAAGAGATTTTTAATGCTCCTGATAATTGTGATTTTTTGGGGTATTTCCAATCAGAAAAATACTTTTCAGAATTTGAGGAAGAAATAAAGAAGTCATTAATCTTTCGTGATTCTAGAATTGATAATTACGCTAATAAGTATTTGGATAGAATAAGGAAGCGATATAAGTGTGAAATAGTAGCCCTCCATAATCGGCGAGGAGATAACGTTCCTTCTCCAGACATGTTTCAAAATAAAGTGGAAGGTGTTTTCCGTCCGGATAAACATAAATTTCATCCGCTGTTAGATCAAGAATATATAGAGGCAGCAAAAAAAGAGTTCAAGGACGTTATATTTCTAGTGTTTTCGGATACTAATACAGATATAAACTGGTGCAAGGAAAATATAAAAGGAGAAAATGTTCTTTTTTCCGAAAACCACCCGGATTTTATAGATTTTGCTTTACAACAAAAATGCGATCATAATATTATAGCCAATAGTTCCTTCAGTTGGTGGGCTGCATGGCTAAACAACAACCCCAACAAAAAGGTTATATCCCCCAGGAAATGGTTTGGTGAGGCATATGAACACTTCGACCTTAAAGATCTCTACCCTGAAGATTGGATAGTAAAATGAAAAATATTTCTGTTATTGGAGTAGGGAGGCTTGGATTATGCTTTGCTTTAAGCTTGGAAAAGTCCGGATACAATGTTCTTGGAACTGATATCTCACAAGAATATGTTGATCTTATTAATACAAAGACGTTAGAGTCTCCCGAGCCATTTGTCGAAGTATATCTTAAAAAGAGTCAGAATTTTAAAGCAGTCACTTCGAATCGAGAGGCCATTAAACATTCAGATCTGATTTTTGTTGTAGTAGCCACACCATCGTTGCCGGATGGAACTTATAACCACTCCCAGGTCGATTCATTGGTTTCTGAACTGGAAAAATTAGGAAAACAAGCAACCAAAAAACACTTAGTTATTTGTTGTACAACAATGCCCAAATATTGTGACACAATTCATGATAGACTATCACATTTAAATTACACAATAAGTTATAACCCCGAGTTTATAGCTCAGGGTTCTATTATATCTGATCAAGCCAATCCAGACATGGTTTTGATAGGAAGTGAAACAGAGGAGGATGGTCAAAATTTGCTCCAAGTATATGAAAATATGGTTGACAATAAACCAAAATATCATATAATGTCTAGGACGGAAGCCGAAATAACGAAAATAGCTCTGAATTGCTTTTTGACTATGAAAATATCTTATGCAAATATGGTCGGGGATTCTGCTGTCGCATCGGGTTGCAATCCTGATAGAATCTTGTCAGCGATTGGTTCCGATAGTAGGATAGGAAAAAAATATCTTGGATATGGATTTGGATATGGTGGACCTTGTTTTCCTAGAGATAATCGAGCTTATTCTATTTTTGCTGACAGCGTAGGGACCCACTCGTTGATGAGTTTGGCCGCTGATGAGACAAACAAAAAGCATCATAATTTTAAAGTTAATCAATATAAAAAAGAAAACCCTCAAAAGGAAAAAATCAAAATGCCTTTTATTACCTATAAGCCAAATACGGATATTATAGAAGAATCCCAACAACTATTATATGCTGCATCCCTAGCCTCTTCGGGGTATCAAGTAGTAATATCTGAGAATGAGTCAGTGACATCAAAAGTAAGAGAGATATATGGCGACTTGTTTGAATATAGGGAAGAGAAGAAATGAGAACTGAAGCCGTCTCCCAATACATAGTCGAATGGCTCATACAAAGGCTAGAAAGTTCTAAAGCACAAGGGTTTGTTGTTGGCGTCAGTGGAGGCATAGATTCAGCAGTTACTTCCACTTTGTGCGCTAAGACAGGATTCCCAGTCATTGTTTTAAATATGCCCATTCACCAAGAGCCAACACAGCACAATCGTGCAATTGAGCAATCAGAATGGCTTATGAATTCTTTTGATAATGTTCAGGCGACTACTATTGATTTGACTGATTCGTTTGAAGAAATTAAAAAGATTGAATTTGAACAAGTCGGAAAACTTGATGATCTATCTTATGTAAATATGGCATCTAGACTAAGGATGTTGACATTGTACATGATTTCTAACTCCAATAATTACCTTGTTGCAGGGACAGGTAACAAGGTGGAAGATTATGGTATTGGCTTTTTTACGAAATATGGAGATGGAGGGGTTGATATAAGTCCTATAGCCGATCTTCTAAAATCCCAGGTATATAATATTGCTAGTTATTTTGGTATCCCTAATTCTATCCAGAAAGCTACCCCTACTGATGGACTATGGGAAGACAATAGAACAGATGAAGATCAAATTGGTGCATCTTATGATGAACTAGAGTGGGCACTAGAAGCCTACGATGAAGGAAATACAGACAACTTGACTAACAGACAAAAAGAAGTTATGGGAATTTATTCTCGCAGGCACATTTCCACTAAACACAAACTAGAGACACCTCCTGTTTGTATAATCCCCAACGATCTTTTGGATAATAAGGGTTCCGAATCATGAAAACAAAATTTAATCTAATTGGCGGACCTTTCCAACATGCAAAAACTTCTACACTTGATAAAGAATCGAAATATCTGGAATGGGTATTTGAATCAAAGGACAATGATATAACGTTTTATGTTGATTATCAGATATTTGATGGGTTGTCTGATCTGGGAGATGGGAAGAAAAAGTTTGGATGGCTGCTTGAGTCTCGTGCCATTGTTCCAAACCTAGTTGAAACTATACTTAATAATTTAGAGAAGTTTGTTGAAACTTATGACTCAATTTTTACGCACGATAAGAGACTTCTAGATGCTCATCCGGTTTTTAAGTGGACACCGGCTTATGGAATGTATGTAGAAGAAGCCAAAATCTACGAAAAGACAAAACTATTATCTATGGTGACGTCAAATAAGACAATGACAAAAAACCATAACCTCAGAAATCGGTTGGCTGCTCTTTGGAAAGACAAGTTAGATCTTTACGGCCGTGGTTATAACGAGATAGAAAAAAAAGAAGAAGGATTGTCTGACTATATGTTTTCTGTTTGTATTGAGAATGATTGTTACGAGACATATTTTACAGAAAAGATTTTAGATTGTTTTGCCACAGGAACTATCCCAATTTATTTGGGAGCGCCCGATATTTCAAAACATTTTAATATGGACGGGATCATACTTTTGACCCCTGATTTTGATATAGATTCTCTTAATGAAGACCTTTATTTTTCTAAGATAGATGCGATTAAGGAAAATTTCCACAAATCATTGGAATATGATGTTTTGGAGGATTGGATATTTAAGAATTATCTGGAGGACCTGTCATGAGCATGTTGGGTCATTATGTTTTGTTGTTTGAAAAACTAAATCTTGTTAAGACAACTCCTTTAGCAAAACATGTGGGCGGTGATGGTAGTGCTCACCCACTTGAAAGCAGCGACGATATTTGCCCTGCTCACTGGCCCACATATCCGAATCTTCCTCATTGGGATTATGGGGTTGAAAAAATAGAACCAGATAAACTCCGTGGATGTATTCATGTGGGAGCTTGGGATTGTGCAGAGATGGGGTGTTATGTTCCAATGTTTGGGGAGAATGTTGTTTGGATCGAGGCCAATAAAAACACATATGATACCATAACAAAACCCAGAGCAGAAGCATATAATCATAAATCTTATAATTGTGCCCTGGGAGATATTGAAGGTAAAAAGGTATCTTTTAATGTTCTCCCTAATGCAGACTCATCTTCATTAAGGGAGGTTGTTGGCTCCTCTTCATATTATTCCGTAGAAATGAAGTTGAAAACACTAGACAACCTCATTCACGAAGAGAAGATAGATATGAACAATATCAATTTCCTAAATATTGATGCTGAGGGCTTTGAATATGAAATTTTAGTAGGAATGAAAGACAATATAGACAAGATAGATTATTTGTTTTTTGAATCTTCCCTAATTGAAAGACACAAAGGTGCAAAAAATTTCAAACAAATGCATGAATATGTAACTGAATTAGGGTTCAAACTAGTAAAAGTCTCAGATTCGTTTAATACTCTTAAATGGGGTGATGTTTTTTACAAAAGAGTGTAAAGAACCATGAAAAAAGTTTGTTTAATTAAACAACCAGCAGGTCTCGGTGACATATTTTTTACGCAAAAAATAGTAGACCAAGTACTTTCTCAAGGATATGCCGTAATATGGCCAGTCATTTCACAATATGAGTGGGTAAGACATTATATTGTTAGAGATAATTTGGTTTTTGTAAATGAAGATCAACAATTTCCATATAAGGATGTTTATACTAGTAATGTAATCAACATTATAAATCAGGACAACTTTATGTATCTGCCTTTGATGTTTGCCGATAGGTTTTTCCCGGACGAAAAAACAATGTTAGCTAAATACAGATTTAGTGGGATATCTCATGATAAATGGCAAGATTTCCTAGTTTTCCGACGAAATAAAAGAAAAGAAGATGAGTTATTTTATGACGTTTTAAATCTAAAAGATGAGGATGAATATATTCTATGCAATCAAGAGTATGGACCCCCTCCAAACACTAAAAGGTATGCAATAGAGGGTTTGCCGAAAAAGACTAAGAGAATTGATATATCTTTAATAGATGGTTTTACTTTATTCGATTGGGCAAAGACTATAGAGAGAGCGACTGAACTTCATATTGCACATACATCTATGCAGTATTTTATGGAAAATTTAAATATAAGTGCAAACGTGTTAAAATCTTATGCGTATGGCGGACAAAATCAGTATGATCAAGTCGCCGACCTCTTTACTTATAAGAAATGGGACTGGGTGATTAATGATTGATTTTATAGTCCACGAAGGAAATGAATACCCACAATTCCAAGCTGAAGGAAACGCTGCTCAGTTTGCTCTTCCATATGCTAAACATTTTTGCAAAGGTAGAGGGTATGATATTGGTTGTAATAGAACAGAGTGGTCGTTACCTGGGTCTATTCCGATAGATGTTTCATTTGAGGATGGATATGATGCCTTTAATCTACCGGACGCTGGTGTAGATTATATATTTTCTAGCCATTGTTTAGAACATATACCCAACTGGGTTGATGCATTAGATTATTGGGACTCCAATTTGAAGAGCGGAGGAGTTATGTTTTTATATCTTCCCGATTATAGCCAGACATATTGGAGACCTTGGAACAACAGGAAGCATGTAAATGCTTTCACACCAGACATAATAAAAGGATATTTAGTTCATAAAAATTATAAGCATATTTTTGTTTCTGGAATAGATTTAAACAACTCTTTTATGATAGTGGGGGAAAAATAAATGGGATCACTTTTAAAACATGATTTAAACAAGTTAATATCTGATTATGGGTTAGAGAACTACGTTGAGACTGGAACAGGACAGGGAGAGTGTTTATCTCATGCTTTAAAGTTTCCTTTTGACATGTGTTTTTCGGTAGAAATATACGATCAAATATATTTTGCCGCAAAAGAAAAATTCGAAACCCTGTCGGAATTATATCACAAGGATTGTTATTTATTTCACGGAGAATCAACCGAAAAATTACCAGAGATATTGGAAGAGCTTGATGATGAACCTGTCTTGTTCTTTTTAGATGCTCATTTTCCTGGCGCAGATTTTAAATATGAAAAATATGATGCTGTTGAAGATGAAGATATCCGAGTGCCTCTAAAGAAAGAGTTGAAAATTATACAAGAAATGAGGGATACAAGTCGTGATGTTTTCATTATTGATGATCTGTGGCTCTATGAGGACGGCGAGTATGAAAGCGGAAACCTTCAAGATCATTTAGATAAACATTTTCCAAATATGGGGTACACTAGAAAAAAGTTATCTGGCGGACAAACAAGTGAATTTATTCATGAAATGTTTTCTTCCACACACAATATAGAAGTAGATAAAAGAGACCAAGGGTACTTGCTAATGTTCCCGAAAGAATAGAGAGATAAGTATGTCAAACAAAAAAGTAGCAGTAAGCACTTGGTGCAGTGATGATTATAGAGAATTCATAGGAATTGATCAATTATCTAATTCATTAAAATATTTCCACCCAGATATCTATCATCACATAGCAACACAAGACTGGACCCCGGAGATGGGAGCTTGGATGATGGCCCCGACATGTCTAGAAGTAGAAGGCGATTATGACATGATAATTCATCTGGACGGCGACGCTGTTGTTGTGGGCGATCTTTCAGAAATGATTGAATCTGATGCAGATATTGTTGGAACCTTGAATAATAATGTTTTAAACAAAGCTGGAGCAAATTCTCCCATAACTACCGATATGATGAAGTATGATGAAGAAAACGAAACCTATGTTCGAACGGGAGACAAAATACCTTTTAACGAATGGTTGAATGCAGGCATTATAGCAGGGAGTAGAGAATTCTTTCAAGCATGGGATGATTTAAATATGTCAATTTATGATCAACTTGAACGGCTTGGAGTTAATCGCTTGGCTGCCCCGTTTGGAGATGAAAATGACACTCTTAATGTTGTGTTTCATTCAGGACAATTTTCCAAATACATTGTAGATTATCATGGCAGCAATGTGAGTTATAATATAACCAACCTGTGGGGGTTTGAATACGGAAAACATTGGGAAAGCTGGAAATCACTTTATGTTAAGGATGATAAAGTTTTTTTGAATGATCCTGTTAATAATGTTCCGTGTCAAATTAAGATACTTCATCAAGCCGGAGGAAGCGTTGCTAAAGAACTGAACCAAAGACATGGGGGGTTTCGTCAGTGGCTAAGACAGGCGGTACCTAAAGAGGTAGCCGAATTTATTGATCATGTTTCAAATTAGGATTCCAAGATGAGCGTTCTAGACCTCGTTAGAGAAAGAGTACAACTAAAAAAAGAATGGACCCCTGGAAAAGATTGGGTTCAATACTCTGGACCTTACTTTACAGAAGAAGAATATGTAGCTGCGATTGAGACCATGTTATCGGGATGGTTAATTTTAGCAGAGGATGGTTTACGTTTTGAAAGGAAATTTTGTAGGCTCTTGGGAAAGCAGAATGGGGTGTTAACTAATAGTGGCTCTAGTGCAAACCTGTTGATGATGTCGGCGCTAACCTCTAAAAGGCTTTATAATTTACCCAAAGGAACAAAGGTGGTAACACCAGTGGCTGGGTTTCCTACCACTATTAATCCTATACTGCAAGTTGGCTTTGAGCCTGTCTTCATTGATGTAGAAAATGAAACTTTAAATTTAAACATTGAACAATTAGAGGAAGCGTGTAAGAAAAATGATGTAAGAGTTATAACATTTGCTCACGCTCTTGGTAATCCTCCGAACATGACTGAGGTTATGAAAATAGTTGATAAATATAATCTTATTTTATTAGAAGATTGTTGCGATGCGCTCGGATCAACTTACGATGGAAAGCCTCTAGGTAGTTTTGGAGAATTTGCAAGCTGTTCTTTTTATCCAGCCCATCATATAACTCTAGGAGAAGGTGGTTATGTAGCTGCGAAAACAGAAGAACAAAAAAGAGTTGTAAGAAGCCTTAGAGAGTGGGGGCGTGGATGTTATTGTTCGGGGAAAAAAGCAAACCTATTAAAAAACGGAACATGTAATAAAAGGTTTTGTCCCTGGCTGCCATCAATGCCAGACATGATTACTGATCATAAGTATGTTTATGAAGAAATAGGATATAATTTAAAACCTATGGAATTACAGGCATCAATTGGACTGAAGCAGTTAAAGAAATTAGATGAGATAAAGACTCTAAGAAAGAGAAACTATTCGTTGCTTTTTGATATTTTCAAGAAATATGAAGAGTTTTTCATACTGCCGTTACCTACTGAAAATTCGGACCCAAGTTGGTTTGCATTCCCGCTCACTATAAAAGATGGTGCTCCATTTAATCGAAATGAGATATGTGGTTATTTTGAGGACAATAAAATTCAAACTCGTCCATATTTTGCAGGAAATGTTTTGTTGCACCCTGCATATTCATCACTACCTCATGCAGAGAATGTCTTTAACAAATACCCAATATCGGTTAAAATTACTAAAGATACTTTTTTCCTAGGAACAAGTCCGGTCATTTCTGAACAACAGATAGAGTACATTGGAAATGTTCTAGAAAATTTTATGAGAAATTTCTAATCCACTTAGGAGAACATTTTGTTTTACATTCTAGAATTAGCTAATAATCATCAAGGTAGTGTCGATCACGCCAAGGCTATTATAGACGAATTTTCTGAACTAATGACGGAATATGATTTAAATTTCGGATTAAAAGTACAATTTAGGAATCTAGACACATTCATCCACCCAAGGTTTAAAAAGTCGGATCTTAAGTATGTTAAAAGATTCAACGAAACAAGACTTGAGGTAGATCAATTTAAGGAGATTTTGGTACATGCGAAACAAAAGGGTATGAAGACTGTCGCTACTCCTTTTGATAATGAATCTTTAAGATTGTTTGATGAATTAGATGTTGATATTTTGAAGATAGCTAGTTGTTCCGCTGATGATTGGCCTTTGTTACGAGAAGCCGCAAAAATTCAAAGAAAGATTATCATGTCAACTGCTGGGGTTGGCATGGACACTTTACACAAGGCATATAATCTTTTCAAATCACACCAGCGAGATTTTGCTTTCATGCATTGTGTCGCAGATTATCCAACCCCACGAGAATCGGCAAATCTTAAGAGAATAAAAGATCTTCGAGAAGAATTTTCTGATATCGAAATTGGATTCTCTACACATGAACCACCAGAGGAAAAATCACTTGCCCCTTATGCTCAAGCATTAGGTTGTACTATCTTTGAAAAGCACATAGGAAAAGAAACAGACAAAATAAAGCTAAATGCCTATTCGTGTACTAAAGACCAATATGAAAATATGATCAAAGATATGCTAGATTTTAGCCAGTCTTATACGGGAGTATCATCTACTCAAA
>MDSZ01209632.1_pt1 | contig 12853 bp, 10 predicted proteins | sample 811201 | NCBI WGS metagenome assembly MDSZ01 (sample SAMN05326647, study PRJNA326480) | marine metagenome | isolation source: seawater | place: Indian Ocean: North | collected 2010
CCTTGGCAAAAAGGGGTGCGCCCATGCCGATCTGGAGGGCGCGGGCACCGATGATGCGGGCGCGCTCAAAGCGGGTGTGGAGTCGGGCGGGCTTGACCATGGGATGCACCTGCGAGCGAACTCGCAAGCCGGCGACCAACAGGGCCCTCTTGAAGACTTCGTCCCGGCATCCACCCGGGGAAGGTCACGCTTCTTCATCCATGTGGGCCGATTCCTCGTGCCTCATGCTGCGCCACAGCATCACGCTTGCGGGTGCGCAAAGCACGACCAGGGCGGTGGTCACGAGCGTGAGTTCCAGCGCGTTCAACGGCTCCACGGGTGCCGGCTCGGTGCGTTCTGCAGCAGGAAGGGCCGCTTCGAGGGGTTGCAGCGGCAAGGGGTCGTAGAGCGTCACCGTCCATGTTCCGTTGGCGCTTCCAGGGAGGGTGGAACTGATGTTCGCATCCGAACCATGCGGACCGCGAGGAGCGTGGACCAAGCTGGACCATTCCGTCGCGTTGCCGGAGAGGTTTGACCTGCGTTCAGCGGTTGCGTTCAGGGCCTCTTCGAGCCTGAGGGTCATCGTTTCACCCGTCAACACCGCGTAGCCGTCAATGACGATGGCCGGGAGGCTGATGAGACCATAGTGCCCGTCAAAGCGCTGGTAGGAGAGGTTGGAAAAGCCAGGATCTTGCGGCGAAGGAGCATGGCGAATCACGAGCACATCGGGGTGATCGAGATCGTCCAGCATGGCTTCCACAGGACGGCATGGTTCGCACCATTCCGCTCCAAAGTACTCGACCACACGCAACGAGGTGTCGGCCTCACAGGGGGATTGCTCGCACACACCACCCACGGTGGCCGCTGCGACGGTCGTTGGCCCGGTGCACAGCATGAGCACGATGGCCATCAACATGAGCGAGGACCGGTGCACGTTGTGGGCACGTGGACGGTGTTAATAGAGGGCGTCCACCGGAGTTTCAACAATGGCTGCGGGGTGGCGACGTCCCTCCCTTCTTCCTCTTGCTTTGGTGGTGGTGGCCGCCATCATCATCGTCGCAGGTGGAACCATTCGCATCCTCGATGCGGGCGAGTCGTGTCCGGATTGGCCAAAGTGCTTCGGGACATGGACCTTTGACGTCAACGAGCAGGACCAGTTGCAGTGGTGGGAGGACAATCCCGACGCCACCGAAGACACACGCGGTGCAGGTCACACGTACACCACCCTGGAAATTTTCAGCGAGTGGGTGCATCGTTTGCTGGTCGGTTTGGTCGCGATTCCGATCCTCTTCAACGCGCTGTGGATGCACCGTCTCAGGTTCACCTACGGCGCACGGGTTCGGAACACGGCGGTGTTGGCCGGGGTGCTGCTCGTCGTGCAAGCGGGCGTGGGTGCGTTGACGGTCATCTACGACAACCGCGACTGGACCGTTGCACTCCACCTGTGCATGGCCACCGTCTGGACCTCGACCTTGCTGCACCAATACATCGCCATGCGGAAGGTGGAGGGCGTGTCTTGGGACCTGTTTTCGACCTCCGCAAGCTTCCTCGCTCGGCAACGTGCGCGGACCGATGCTTTCGCGGCGTCTGTCCTTGTGCTGCTGGCGCTTGGTGCGTGGGTGTCCTCCACCGCACCCGGCGCGCAGTACAATCAGGCGTGTTCCATTGGGTTCCCCGACGGTTGGCCTGCCTGCAGAGGGCAGTTGCTGCCAAGCGTGGATCACACCGGTGTTCTTGTGCAGATGGTGCACAGGGTGGGGGCCTTGGTCGTGGGGGCACTTCTCATCGTCGGAGGAGCGCGCATCAAAACCGCCTCACGCGCTGCCGGTGAACCGATGGCGCTCCACCGTGCGGTGGACTTTACCGCGGGCCTGTGGATGGCCAACCTGCTGGTCGGTGCAGGCTACATCGTCTTCGCCGACGCCGACGGTTTTCCAGAGGGTCTGTCGCTGCTTCATCTGGTCTTAGGAGTCAGCGCGGCTGTGGTCGCCATCTCCGTGACCATGATGAGTCGGCTCGTCTCCCCCGTGGACAGCGGGGGCGAGTCTGAATGACGGAAAGCCGTGCCCTGCCCAGTGTGCTCATCGACCTGATGAAGCTCCGTGTCGTGGTTCTGTTGCAGATCACGGCCATCTGTGCCATTGTGGTGCACGACCTCCTGGTCCGCTACGGCTCCATCGCTGGGGATCGCTCGTGGGTGGACACCGCGGTCGCGGTGGCCATCACGCTGGTCGGGGGCACCCTGTCTGCCGGTGGCTCAAACGCGATCAACATGTGGTACGATGCTGACATCGATCCCCTCATGGCCCGAACGGCAAAGCGGCCCATCCCCAAAGGCGAGATTTCAGCCCGTTCCGCCTTGCTGTTTGGGCTGTTGATTAGCATCGCTGGGTGCGCCGTGTTCCTTCTCGCCCACTGGAAAGCGGCCTTCTGGGCTGCCTTTTCGGTGGCCTTCTACGTCCTCGTTTACACGGTTTTCTTGAAGCGACGATCGCCTCAGAACATCGTCATCGGTGGCATTGCGGGGGCGACGCCACCCCTCATCGGCTGGGCCGTGGCGGCGTCCGACACCGGCGCGCTCGACGGACTGAACCCCCTTGCGCTGGGCTCGCCGGTGCCCTGGATGCTCTTCATGCTGATTTTCCTGTGGACGCCACCTCACTTCTGGGCGTTGGCGCTCTACCGTTCGGGTGAATACGCCAAGGCGAAGGTGCCCATGATGAACGAGGTCCGCGGGGCAAAGAGCACGCTGAATCAGTCCAAGGTGTATTGCGGCCTTCTCCTCCTGCTTGGTTCCGTGCCATGCTTTTGGCCCGCTTCAGGAATCCCGTTGCTGTGGGCCTTCGCCTCAGGGGGCCTTACGGTGTGGTACGCTAAATCCGTCTGGGACATCGATCCTGAGGAGCCCTTCGACGAGAACGGTCGAATGCCGAAAGCCGCCAAGTCGTTTTTTCGAAGCCTGTTTTACCTTGGCTGGATGTTCCTCGCCTTGGTGGCGATTTCAGCCGTTCCTCCGGACGTGCTTGGCTTCTTTGGACCGCTCAACTGATGCCCTGCTTTTCCGGGCCTCTGCGCGATGATTCAAGCGATGAGTCTTTGAGTCAGGAGCGAGAGGTTTTGTTCATGGATGCAGACAGGCTGCCGCGTTGGCGACCGCTGCTTCTGGTGGGCCTCTTGCTCGCCTCGCTTATGGTGGCCTTGCCGACGGCCTCTGCGGCCTCAGGTGACCTTGCGATGACCAACGGGATCAGCCCCGCCCAAGGTCAGTACATCAACGCCTTCAATCAGGTCACGCTTGAGGTGCAGGTGACCAACGAGGGCACCGGCAGCAGCGACCCGCGTGACGTGGAATGGGAGGCCTGTCCAGAGGGCGCCCCCAGCGGTCATGCGCACTGCGAGGAGGGCGCGGGCACGATCCCGAGTTTGCCGACCTTGCAGAATTACGTCTACTCGTTCGCAACCCGCTGGTCGCCTTCAACCGCACACTGGTCGGCAGGCACCGTTGAAAGCAATTACACCGTGACCTTCTCTTTCGTGGAAGGCGATTTCGACACGAGCGACGACACCTTGGTGGTCGATGTCGTGGTGACGAAGGAATTCAAGGACATCATCGTTCCAGACGATCAAGACCCTCGTGATGGTCTTCTCGATGTGGCCAGCGACGGCGACGGTGCGGTGTTGAACACGAACGTCACCTACCCTCGCCAAGGTGAGACATGGCGCATCGATTACGACGTCTACCTCTGTGGCGGATGTGACCTCAACATGAGTTGGGGATGGCGGTTGACGCATGATTTCGGCGGGGCCCCCGTCGCGGAGTCCATGACGGACGTCGACTTGACCGGCTACAACTGGGGAGGCTTGACGCAACTCAGCCGAGATCTTCCGGCTTTTTCCTACAATGAACCCGGGCGATACCTGCTCGAATTCGGCGTCTTCAATTCAAGCGGCGACCTTGTGGGTGCCAACAACATCGGAAGCATCCATCTTCGGTTGGACGACACGTCCGATTTGGTCGTGATGGGCTTCATGCCCACCCACAACACGCAAGACCCCAACGCACCGTTCTACTACGGAGACGATGCCGTGGTGGCGACGGTTGAAAACCATGGAAACACCACCATCTCCGGTTCGTCGATGACCATGACCATCTCCGACCTCCTCGGTAACCTCGACACACAACAAACCTGCGAGCTTCCAACCTTGGCTCCTGGAGCCGATCATGCATGCTTGTTTGATCTTGATTTCACGGGGCTGGACCGCCGAATCTCCGTGACGATTCCCGTTGACCTCGGGCTTTGGAACGACGTGAATCCAGAGGACAACGAGGTCACCCAAAACGGTGTGGACATCGAAGTCGGACCCATCGGGGCCTCCATCACCCAGTCCAACGCCAACGGCGTGTACACCACGGACGAAACGATGACCCTCATCGCTCGTACCTCGGAGACAGCGGCAGGGCCGCTCAACTACACATGGAAAATCAACGGCATCTTCGACCTCGTCCCAGGCGCAAGCCACGGGCAACTCATCGAGCTCCCGGTCGACTCCCTTGACCTCGGCGACCACAGGATTTCGTTGATCGTGCGGGACGTGCTGGGCTACACGCAGTCCGAGTTCCTCGACATCACCGTGCTCCAACACACGGCCATCGACGGTGGTCTGGCGTACACTGGGCAAGGTGTGAGCCTTGAAGAGGCGGTGCTCGTCCATGAAGAGAGCCTGCCGTTGCTCGGCCTCAATTATGGCATTGGAAACGGGAAAGCGCCCTTGATGTTGCACGCTTTCGGTCTTGAGTCCCCCGACGGTCCCGAGCAGGACGTGGGCTTGCTTGAGATGACCGTTCAGTTCAACCTGAGCGAACTGCTGCCGGACAACATCGACCCTGAGACCGTCGAACTTCGTGTGCTTCCGGCCATGAATTCAACCGTTTGGGGCTTTGTCGCTCCGCCCAACGAAGCAACCATCAACGACGATGGGACCATCGATGTGGTGCTTCGTGAAAGCACGGTGCTCATGTTCATTGGCGTGTTGCCCGCACCAGAGGTGCAGTTGGAAGACGTGCGCCTGGAGCGACGTCCGAGCGGCCACCTTGAGGTCCTCTGGAACGCCAGCGGTGACCTCGAAAACCCCTACCTCTCCGGCTGGAACATCTACCGTCTGACCATGCCCAGCGGTTCCTCGACGTACTTCCCATCGCCTGATGCCTCCTCAAATCCATCCTTCTGGGAGGATTTCACCGATTCGACCTATGTGGCGAACACCGACATCACGAACGACCGTTGGTACGATCCTCAACCCCTTGAGACCGGCACCTGCGCGTCCTACCTCGTCGCACCTGCCGATCGTGCTGGAGTCCCTGATTTGTTCCGACTCAACGTCACCAACGGTGAGCAGGGCGTCCCAGGTTTGTTCTGCGGTGACGCCATTCCGCCGGTATCGACCGTGACCAGCCTGCAGGCCACGAGCACGTTCTCAAACGACACCGTATGCCACGAGCGAACGGGCAATTGGGATCGGTGCTACGATGTCACGGTGACGTGGACGTGGCCTGACCATGAGCCTGAAGGAAACGTGTCATGGAACCTGTACCGCGTCGAGGTCGATCCGGTCGGTCTCGACCTCAGCGCCCTCACACCGGTGGTCGAAAACATGCAAGCCGTCCCCGGTGAGGAAGGCAGCTACGCCATCAACGGTTCGAGCGATGAAGCCATCCGCCCCTACCGCGTGTTCTACTTCGTGCTCACGCCCACCGACGCGGTGGGCAACGACAACCCCGTGGTCATCGGACAGAACAGCGCTCGTCTGTTCATTGAGGACCAATGGTGGGCCTACAATCAGCACCTCATCCCTGAACCAGAGCCCGAGCCTGAACCTCCACTTGGCAGTCCATGGGTGGGCAAACTCGTCGACGGGATGGCGAGCGACAGCCTGTTCCAAACCGCCCTCGGCGTGTTGCTCCTCGCCTTCGTCATCGTCGCCATCGGCCTGCCGGTGCTCAACGGACGCCACCGACGGCTGAAGCGCATCGTCGCGGCACGCATCCGGCAACAGCAGACCAACGCTGTGGCTGAAGAGTTCGACGACTTCTTCTGAGGCCCGTCGGTCCTCACCGCAGCCTTCTTGACCGAACCTTCGGTGGCCCGGAGCGCTGCGGTGATCGCATAGCCTGGTATTGCGCAGGATTGCTAATCCTGTGGGTTTTACCCTCGGGGGTTCAAATCCCCCTCACCGCGCCTTCGCGAAGCCATCACGACGACAGGCTCATGTTGCGCGCATGCTAGGTTGCTTCATGCGGGACGTGTCGGGACTTCGGCGCGACCGCAACGGTATGACGGCCGTGATTGAGTTCCTCTCTGCATTTACGCTGTTCCTGATGATCCTGACCGCCTTCTTGGCTTTGGCTCAGATGCAAATGGGTTCCAACGACCCTTATCTCGATCGTTTGGACCGCTCAGCCGTGCTCGGACTCGACCGTTTGGTCGCGGACGAGGGATGGTTCGTGCCGATCGTCGACGGTGAGGCGGACGTGGAGAACGGCACGCAAGCGTGGCATGAGCAAAGCGCAGAGGCCTTGTTTGAGGGACGGGTTCGTGCTGGGCTTGTCGCCGATGGAAAACTCGACGCTGACCGTTTGGCTGCCTTGGCCAAGGTCACTGAACAGGGCTTCGCAGAGGGCTTGGGTTTGGACGCCTCCTTCGATGTGCATTTGCGCATCGACGTGCTCGACGCCAACGGCACCACGGAACGAACGGTGTTCGAAGGCGGAACCACGCGCATCGGCGCGGAAACCTCGAGTCGAGCCACACGGTTGGTGGTGGGTGAAGACGTGCTTTACCGCGTGTCGCTCGAGGTGCATGACGGCGGCCGGGCCTCCTCGGTGCTTCACGTGACCGAAGTGCAACCGCATCCCGACGACGGCGGGCCGGAATGGTTCGAGATGCACAATCCGGAAGGTTTCGCCGTTCGCTTGTTGGGCTGGTCGTTCCACGTCGTCGACGGACGTGACACGACCAGTCATCTGATGCTTGACGGCCTCATCAGCGGTGGAGGGGTGGCGGTGTTCACCGGCGATGCCACCTCGCAAGAGGCCGGCAACGCCACGCAGGTCTACGATCTCGGCGTGGTCGGATTGCTCGGCGTGGGGCAGATCGACGTGATTCCTGACGACAAGGGGGAGTTGAGGGTGGATTACACCGACCCAACGACCAGCCTTCCCGCCACCCGGCAAAGCGTGCAGTGGGGTGGCGGCACAGGCCACATCCTCGCCTCTGGCGATGGGCTGGCATGGAACGGAACGGACATCCGCGACATGAGCGATTGGGCCGTGACCGGAACGCCCAGCCCGGGTGAATGGACCCCACTCATTCCCGCTTGAGGTCAAACCTGCGGCGGATGCTTCTTGAACTGAGGTCCCGCGTCTGAGCATGAAGCCCATGATGCCAACCAGCGTCTACACCCGCGACCGGTGCGTCACCGGCATCCACGGGTTGGATGAAATCCTTCGTGGAGGCATCCCGTACGGCTCAACGGTGCTCGCGGCTGGAACGTGCGGTTCTGGGAAGACCACCTTGGCGATGGAATTCCTGGTGCGCGGGGCCCTTGCCGGTGAAGCGTGTGCCCATTTCACGGCGACGGAGCCGAGCGTGAAACTGCTCGAAAACATCCGTCAATACTCCTTTTTCGACATGAACATGGTCGACACGGGCCTCATCAACGTCTTCGACGTCGACGTGCTCTATTCTTGGCTTGGCTTGGAAAAGGCCACCTTCGATTTGGACGACGTTCACGCGCTCATCAAAGCCATCGTGGACATCGTCAACACCATCGGCGTGACCCGGTTGGTCATCGATTCGGTGACCACGTTGTGTTACAAGATCAAAAGCGAGCAGTTGATTCGCGATTTCCTGTTTACCCTCGGCAAGAAATTGGCCACCCTGGGGTGCACCACGGTGCTCATTTCTGAGATCACCTCGGCCACTGAAAACGCGCACTGGTCGTCCTTCGGTGTGGAAGAGGCCATCGCCGACGGCATCATCGTGATGGGCGACGTTGAGCGCATGGGGCATCTGCTTCGCTTCCTTCAGGTGGTCAAGATGCGTGGAACACCGCACAGCCGAGCCAAGCATTCCATTGAACTCACCCAGCTTGGCGTGATGCTCACTCCGATGCTCAAGTGGGGCGCGGTGTCAGACCAGAAGACACGATGGGGGGCCTAGGCATGTTCGAACTCGACCCCCTCATCGCGGAGCAACTCACCGAGGTCTCGTTGAACAGCGCCGTTCAGGTGCGATGCGGCAATTCGAATTCCTTCGTGGTCACGGCCAGCACCATGCTGCCGCTCATCCAATCCTTTGGCATGGGTGGCGTCTATATTTCGGCCAGCCGAGGCGCGGTGGAAATCATCCAAGCCTTCGAATCTATTGGGGTGGACGTCAGCAACATCCAGTTCCTTGATCTGGTCTCCTCCGGCATTTTGGGCGGAACCGACGTGCCCTACCCCAACGTGCATTTCGTGGACAGCCCCATCATGCTTGAATCGGTGCTGTTGCGCACCTTGTACATCCTCCGCACCTCGACCTTCGAGCGAAATTTTGTCTTCATGGACAGCATCAACGCGCTGTCCATCTACAACGACGATCGGATGCTTGCGGAGTACCTTCACACCTTCATCAACACGTTCAGGCAGCGCGAAGTCCTCTCCGTGCTCATCAACGTCCCGGACCAAACCCCGCCGCTTGTGTTGGCGAATTTGGACTTGTATTGCACCGCCCTGATCGACCGTGGGCAAGTCGTCATCCAGTGAGGTGAAACCATGGCAGACATCACCTTCAGTTCCGAGGACGAGGAATTTTTTGGCAAGGTCGGCGGCTTTGGTGTGCCGAAATTCGACGCCGTGATGGGTGGAGGCGTTCCCCGCGGCTTCATGATCGTCGCCTTCACGCAAACCGGTTCGGGTTCAGAACTGTTTGCCAAGCAATTTACCTCACCCGCCGAGGAACCAGAAAACACGATCCTCATCTCGACCAACGAGGCACAGCAGGAGATCATCCGGGTGTATGAGAAGTACGACTGGCCCCTCGACATCGGTGTTCGTACCGTCGGTGAGGAATACAACGCCAGCGTGCTGGAGCGTGATTTGTTGGCGAGCCGCTACCGGTTGGAGGGCTTCCAATTGCCCGACATCCAGCGTTTGGCTCAAACCAGGTTCGTGGACACCGAAAACCGTGATTTCCTCACCGAGGTGACCAACGAGGTCATGGCCCTTGACCCCTACTTCCGTGCGGTGGTGGACAGCATGGACTTCTTCGTTCAGCGTGAGGATCCTTCCCGCGTCATTTCGATGATGCGCATGTTGCAGGCCCACACCCAGATGGTTCGCGGCCTCTTGCTGGTCACGATTTCTTCCGACGGTTTGCCCCCCGGGCTCCGTCAAGAAGTGGCGGGCATCGCCGACATGGTGCTGGAATTCAAGGTCCGGACCATCGGTACAGATTTCGAGACCTCGATGACCGTGACCAAGTTCCGCAATGCTCCCGAAAACCTCCGCATCCTGGTCTTCCGCGTGACGCCTGAAGAATGCATCACGCCCGAAACCGTGGAGCGCATCGCCTAACGGGCCTGCAGGCACCGAGCGAAGCATCAAGAGGGGGCGGCCGTCGACCTCAGACCATGTCTTCGAGGGAGGCCACCGGCGGGTACGATCCGTCCGGCATCGACCTCGATGCGTGGACGGTCCTCGAAGCCGAACTGGAAGCGACCATTCCTCATTACGACCGTGTCAACACCTGGATGACCTTCGGCCAAGACCGCCGTTGGCGTGCAGGCGTCGCCGCTCATGCAGCGCCCGGCATGACGGTGCTTGAGGTCGGGTGCGGGCCAGGGTCCTTTGCGGAAACGATCCGCAACGTGGAGTTGACCTGCCTCGACCCCTCGCCTGAAATGCTGCGTGTCGCCAAGAAGCGCGTGGATGCGGCCCGAGCGGCTGCAGGTGAACCTCCGGCCGCGTACGTCGAAGCCATCGCGGAGTCCATCCCTCTGGCTGACGCCTCCTTCGATCGCGTGTTTTGCCTCTTTTCGTTCCGCGATTTCCAGGACAAGCGCAAAGGCTTGGAGGAAATCTTCCGCGTGCTCAAACCTGGCGGGCAACTGGTCATTTGTGACGCCGGCAAGGGCAACGCCATCCACGGGCTCTTCGGTCGATTGTGGATGGCCACCGGTGTTCAGGTCATTGCGCGGCGGATCACCGGTGAGAAGGACCATCCATGGAAAGGTCTGGCCAGATCCTACACGCATTACGGGACCAACGCATACTACCGGAGGATGCTCCGAGACGTTGGTTTTGATCAAGTGAAAGGCCGTTTGCTCTGGCCGTTCCTGATGGCCTCCCGATTTTCTGGAACCCGGCCCCTGAATCCGGAATGAAACCTTCCGTGCTGCAGGGCACCATGCTCATAAACCGGACGCCTACCGGTTGGCCAAGGATGAGGTGTTGACCATGAGCATGGAATCTGTCCTTCGCAGCATCAAGTCCGCCCAAAGCGAGGCCGACGACCTTCTCGCCTCGGCCCAAGAGGACGCCAGCAAGGCGATTGGCGATGCTCGCCGCGCCGCTTCGGAAACCGTTTCCGAGGCCACCGAAGGCGCCACCGCGGACGCCCGTTCCACCATCGATGCAGCCCGCGCTGAAGCCGAGGCCGAGGCCGACAAGGTCCGCGCCGAAGGCGCGAAGGCCGCAGAAGCCCTCGCTTCTGCTGCATCTGGACGCACCGACGCAGCCGTGGATCTGCTGCTCAATGCCATTCACGACGCCTGAGGTGATCTCATGTTCCCGATGGTCGAGATGTCCCGCCTCACCGTGGCGGCTCCGCTCGACGCCATGGACGACGTGCTCGCCGCCTGCGACACCCTTGGGTGTGTGCACGTGCAGCCGTACGAGCAGTTCGAGGAAGGCATTGGCGTGGGTCAAGCCGCGTCCCAAGAAGGACGAGGGGAACTCCTCACCAGCGTTCGGGCCGTCCGTGCGGCCACCTCTGCCGTGAACACCGGGGGTGCGATGCCACGCAAGCAAGTCCATGCCCTCATCGACGGTTCCTTCCCTGGCCGCATCGAGAAGGTCATGGAACTTCTCCGCGCCATTGACGAGGCTCACGCTTCCATTCAGGCGCTGGCTGAAGAACGCGACGCGATGGCTCGCCTTGCACCGCTCAATCTGCCCCTTGAACTCCTCAACGGCATTTCTGGTCTGGAGATTTTTGTGGCTGAAACCAGCAAGGCAAGCAAGGTTCGCGAAGCGCTTGGCGATGTGGCCAAGGAGTGCGAGGTGCTCGCCAAGGACCGTATCGTGGCCGTGGCCTGCCGCCCAGCCCATGCTCCCGAAGTTCAGATCGTGCTCGGTCAGCTTGGAGCGAAGGTCGTTCAGGTCCCTGCCGGCGACGGTCATGCAGGAAAGCGCGAGGCCGAGGCCAAGTCCAAGATTTTGAGGCTTGAAGCCAAGATTGCGTCGGATCAATCCAGCGTTGATGCGTGGGTCGAAGCCAACGGTCGCGACCTGGTGTGCGTTCATGAACTGCTTGAACGCCAAGAACACCTCGCGTCCGCTCCTACGCAGATGGCCGTGGCGGACCGCGCCTTCGCGATGGACGCATGGATCCCCACCAGCCGTGCCGATGAGGTCAGGGCCGCCCTGAAGCCTCATGCTTCGCTGGTCGAAGTGGAAGCATGGGACGGCGGCCACCACGGACATGACGATCACGACGATCATGGTCACGGCCACGGCCCGGAGCCCCCCGTCGAATTCGACAACCCCACAGCGACCAAGCCGTTCGAGTTGATGGTCGACCTCGTCGGTCGTCCTTCCTACGGCACCTACGACCCGACGACGCTGATGATGTTCACCTTCCCCATGATTTTCGGGGCCATCCTTGGCGACTGGGGCTTTGGTTTGGTCATCGTCGCCCTGGCCATGTTCCTTCGCTCCAAGCCCATGGCCGCGGACCCCGTGGTCAAGAACGGCATCACCATTCTGCTCTGGATGGGCATCTGGTGCGTGCTTTGGGGCTTCTATTTCGCCGAAGGTTTCGGATTCGTCTGGGACAATTACACGTGGGTGAAATACGAATTTACCAACGGCAATTCACCGCTCGGCTTCCTCTACCCCGACAAGCCAGTGGACCTGCTTTCGGATGACTTGGGTGCCTTGATTGGCATGAACCACTTGACTTACCCGCTGCACCGCGCCGAACGCGGGCACGGCCTCGAAGAATACGTGATGTTCTCCATCTACCTCGGTGTCATCCACCTGCTGGTTGGTTTCATCATCGGCTTCGTGAACGTCTTGAAGGCGCACGGCGCTGCTGCCGCCTTCTTCGAAAAGGGCTCATGGATCCTCATCCTCATCGGGGGCTTCTTCCACGCGCGCCTCTTCATCGTCTACGAGGGGGACCTCTTCTCCCTCAACGCCTACTCCGCCACCGTCCTCGTGGGCATCCTGTGCCTCATCATCGGTCTGGCCGTTTACGAGAAATTTGGCTGGGCCGGTGGCATCATCATGGGGCCCATCGAGACCTTTGGCCTGTTGGCCAACACCCTGTCCTACCTTCGTGTGATGGGCGTTGGCGTGGCCGGTGTCAAGATCGCAGAAGTGTCCATCACCATGGGTTGGGAAGTGATGATGACGCAATTCGCAGCCGGCGGTATCGGTTTCCTTTGGGGCGCCATCGCCTTCCTCCTCTTCCTCGGCATCCAGGCCTTTGCCATCGCGCTTGGCCTGCTGTCACCCAGCATTCACGCTGCCCGTCTCCACTTCGTGGAATGGATGGGCAAATTCCACAACGGCTCCGGGGTCCCCTTCTCCCCCGTGGGCGGCCGAAGC
>MDSZ01050883.1_pt1 | contig 12851 bp, 10 predicted proteins | sample 811201 | NCBI WGS metagenome assembly MDSZ01 (sample SAMN05326647, study PRJNA326480) | marine metagenome | isolation source: seawater | place: Indian Ocean: North | collected 2010
AGCCCAGATATTCCGTATGGTCGGGGAAGGCGAAGCCGGTTCGGTAAAGCGCAGCCTTGTTGATCGGACTGGTCACGAGGGCGCAGGCATGGCCGGACTTTATATCGTCGACACACCCTTCAATAGCAGCAACAACGGAAGCTGCCGTTTCAGGTGCTTCCACACCCGGCTGGTCGGGTAGGGCCGGCCCGGTCTGTACAACGGGTAAAGCTTTGGTGAAAGTCGCAACGGCTTCTTCCTGCGCCACCAGCCTGAGCCGCGCGTTCAGACCCATTTTCTGTGCACGTTCGTGCAGCAGGGCTTCGTCACCGCGAATGTAGAATGGCGGCAATCCGAGAGCTTTGCGATTAGCCCATGCAATCAGAGCCAGGTCCGGGCCGATCCCGGCAGGTTCTCCCATACTGACGGCGATCGGCTTCTGGTTGGAGCGCATGTAGGATCAGCGATAAATGATGGTGGAACGACGGCGGATTTCCAGGAGATACCGACGGGACTGGCTTTCGCCTTCCTTCTGTCGCAGCTCGTTTTCAAGTTCCGTGCGAACGGCAATGTCGGAGGCGATTTCACGTTTTCCGCAAACCGCGATCATTTCGTAACCGACCGGCGTGGTGGAAGGTTTCGTCAACTTGCCCGGTGTCATTTTTTCGATTTCTGCGCGCATGTCTTCCGGCAGCTCGGTTTCGAGCCGGCGTCCGATGGGTTGCACAACCACTTCGCTGTATTTGCCGAGAATGGCGCCGGATTCATCGCAGCCGTTGAAAGCAGCCCGGATCTGGTTGCTCTCGTTCTTGCGCTTGGACTTGAAGCCACCGGAGGAGTTCTTCGGTACCACGACAATGACCCTTTTAAGGTCATATTCCACGGACTTCTGACGGTCTTCCTCGTCGGTCTTCTTCAGGGCCGCGATCACGTCGGATTCATCCACTTCGATCCGGCCACTGAAACGGGACCGTAACACCTGGTTCCAGGCAAGCTGCGCCTTGAGGCGCTCCTTCAAGGTATCCGGCTGAACACCGCCACTGCGAAGCGCCTTGGAAAGCTGGGCCGGAGACATCTTCACATTGCGGGCAATGTTGTTGAAAGCGTTGTCGACTTCCGACTGGCTGACGTCAACGCCGACACGCTCGGCTTCGGCAAGTTTGACCTGGTCGTCGACCAGTTCTTCTTCCGCCTGTTTTTTGGCGATGGATGCGGACTTGCGCTGTGTCATCGTAATCAGCCGGGCGCGTTGGCTGATGTCGTAGTCGGTAATCGGCACATCGTTGACGATGATCTTGATCGCTGCATGGGAAGGCGTTGCCAGCGGCGCTGCCAGGATCAAAGCTAGTCCAAAGAATACCGGAACGATACGAAGTCGCATTGAATAACCATCCGTGCTGGCTTGAGGCCAAACCGAAGTTCGTTGTTTTATGACATGATGTTTCGCATATCATGTCCGAAATTTCAAAGGTTCCACGCATCATGCCTTTTTTCATGGCGGCATGATGACCTACGGTCAGTCAGATGGCCTAGTTGAGAGCGCCGCTTGAAACCTGTGTCGTGCCGATGGTCCTCAACCCGATGCGGAAATAAAGCGTCCGGTTGACGTCATCGCCATCGTTGCGGCTGCGGTCTTCAGCATAGGTGACGGACAGCGAAAAACCTTCGTCATCATAACCGATCCCGAGACCGTCCTGCACGATGTTGCTGTTTTGCAGATCGTATCGCATGGAGCCGAAAACGCGCCAGTTTTCCTCAAGGCGAAGGCTTGCGGAGCCAAGCAGTTCCTCTCGCGGATCATCGATCCCGACATCCGGCTGCGCGTTCAGGAAGGCATAGGCAAGGGAAGACACGACCGGGCCGTAGATACCGCTGGCCTGTGCCTGTATCCGGTTTACGGTGAAATCTTCCTTGTCGAGCCGGGCCTGGGCGCCGACCTTCACACCGTATTGCGTGTCCAGATAGAGGCTGCCGACGTAATCGGACAAGGAAGTTTCCAGACCGGAATCCTGCGTCGCACCGAGTATGTCCGGAATGGCATAGGAGTTGTCGCCGGCAAGCTGATAGGACCTGCCGAACAGGCCGCTGACATAGTAGCCACTGTCCAGTTGCAGCTTGTAGTTCAGGCCGACGTTAAGACGTGTGCCGCCTTCGGCGCGGTCAAAGCCCGAGAACTTGTCGTAGTCAAACAGGGTCGTCGTATCAAAGACGATGCTTTGCGCGTCGTCGTTCGGCAGTTCGCCGATCCGCTGCTCGTTCGGGCGGGCCACAACCTGGGCGACGGGCTCCAGGATCTGGTTGCCGCCGTCGAAGGTTGCAATGAACGGATAGCGGTATTCTAGGCCGATAGCAGGCATCGCACGGCCGACGAAACTTTCGCCTGTGAGAGCGGTCACGTCAGAATCGGGTGAGGCAAGAAAGAACAGGTCTCCGCGCATATAGGCAAACGGCGTGAACGACTGTCCAAGCGGATCGATGAATGTGCGGCGCCAGTTCCCCTTGACGGATACGCGCGAGAAGGTGCCGTCGATACCACGGAATTTCGCGGTTGTGCCGCCATCAATGGAGAAAGCATCCGTTTCATCGCGTGTCAGCGAGGTGAAGTTGGCAGTCAGTGCCAACTCACCGGCGAGGATCGGATCCGCGAACACATAGTCATAGTCGATCACAGGCAGAACGAGCGGCTGCTTGTCCTGCAGGGAGCTGCCGACCGGAGAGAAGCCATTGGCGTTGAACTGGCTGTCCGTATAGTCCTCCTGGGAGATCTGATACGCATAGGCTTTGACAGACAGCGCGTTACGGTCGGTCTTGCCTTCCAGATAGATCGTGGAGGTCTCGCCGTTGTCGCCAAAACTGGTGAACGAGTAGTCCTTGAAGAACTGACGGTCACTCTTGTAGGTCAGGTTCCAGCCGAGGGTCCAGTCGCGCGCTATGCTGAAGGAGGCGGTCGAATTGACCGCACCGCGCCAGCGATCGTCAGCGCGGTCCGTCGTGAAATTGCTCGGCTGTGCCTGAAACAGGCCAGCCGCAGAAACACTCACTTCGCCAGCGGCAAACCGATGACGATATTCGACATCGCCGAACACGCCCTGCTTGGTGAGCGGCGTCAGAATGGTCGTCACATCGTAATAGGGGCTGAGCGCCCAGTAATAGGGAACGCTTACGCCATACCCGAGTTTGTCGGACACAATGCCGCTGGGCATCAGGAAACCGGACTTTCGGGTGACGGACGGATCCGGCATCGACAGATAGGGCAGGTAGGCAATCGGCTGACCGTAGACCTCGAAGGCTGCGTTCTCGAACCGGATGATCTTTTCCTGCTGATTGTGGATGATCTTCTCGGCCCGCACGCGCCAGAGCGGCGGCTTGTCCGGCGGGGTGGTCGGTTTGGTGTAGACCGTATAGACGCCGTTATCGATGGTCGTGATGTTGTTGCCTTCGCGCCGGGCTTGCTCGGCCAGGAAGCGTGTGCGCCGCGTCGTGTCGATCTGAAGGGCACGTGCGAAGCCTTCTGAAAAGTCCTCGGACAGGACCATTTCTTCCGTGCGCACGACATTGCCGTTGGATTCGATGAAGATCACATTGCCCGACGCCTTGAGCTGCTGGCTCTTGCGGTCGAAGACAACCTGATGCGCCTGCACGGTGCTGCCGTCGTAATAGACCTGCACATCTCCGGTCGCGACGATGAGATCGCGGTCGAAATCGTAGGTGATCTCACTTGATTCAAGCAGGAGTTCGGCATCGGGATCGACTTGACCGGCCAGACCTGCTGTCAGGTCCTGTGCCGCGGCGGGTGATCCGTACCCATGGCAAAGGGTTGCTGCAATGGCGCACAAGCTCGCCGCAGCCAACAGTCTGCCTTTTTTGGCCCAAGTCTCTGTTGTCAGAAAAACCGGAAAAGTCATCGCTTTACCCGTCTTCCTGATTCAAGAGAATTGTCAAACCCATGAGTACTCCAAATATTCCCGGCGCCCAGGCCGCCACCAAGGGAGGGACAATACCCGCACCCCCGAAGTCCTTGGCAAGTTCGGTTAGAACGTAAAGCACGAACCCGGAAAGGATTCCACCCAGAATCATACTTCCCAAACCGCCAAACCTCGAAACTTTAAGGGAAACCGCCGCTGCGATCAAAATCATAGCGACCAAAAGAAGCGGGCGGGCGAGGAGAGTCTGATACTGCAAATTGTAGCGATAGGCAGGTAACCCAGCGTTTCTGGCCAGTTCGATGAAACGAGGCAGATTCCAGAACGAAATCGATTCGGGGGATCCGATGCTTTCACGAACTTCAGTCGCAGTCAGGAATGTGCTGATCTGATATTGCCCGTAAGGCTGTGGATCCTGTTCGGTCGTGTAGACGATGGCATTGTCCAGGTACCAGATCTGGTCTCCGAGCCGCGCTTCGTCAGCTTCGATCCGCTCGCGGAAGGTACCGTCCTTGTCGAACGTGAAAATGGTGACGCCCTGCAGCAGCGTGCCGCCTTCCAGCAATTGCTTGGCAAGCAACACCGATTCTCCGTCCAGGCCGTCCTGCCGAACCCAGACGTCGTTCGAGGACTGCAGAAGGAAACTTTGTTCCGAGCCGAACAAACCGGCAGCTGCCTCGTCCGATTTCTGCTGAAACCAGACAGCCGCAGGATTGTAGACAGTAATGGACAGGATACCGAGAACGATCCCGACAAGGATGGCGGGAAGAGAAAACTGCCAGACCGAGATGCCGGAAGCCCGTGCCACGACCAGTTCCAGGCCTCGGCTCAGCGTCACGAAGGCAGCAATTGCACCGAACAGGACGGTGAAGGGAATAACCTGTTCCAGCAGCAGAGGCACCCGCAAGGCCGAGATCATGGCAACGCGCAGGACGGAAAATCCTTCGCGGTCACCACCGCGTCTAACCAGTTCCAGGACGTCGAACAGATAGATCAGGACGGCGGCAAACAGGAAGAGACCGAGGATAGCCTTCAGGAAACGCCCTGAAAAATACAGCGACAGGGTCCGTCCAAGGATCATGCGACGCCTCCCGGCTTGCGACCGTTCAAGCGATCACTCAGTGCATCAATCCTGTCCTGAACAGAATGTTGCAGATCGACCAGCCAGCGTGGCTGCGACCCGCCTTGTTCGCGGAAGATGGAGACGAGGGCGAACACCGCGCCCGCAACGGGAACAATGTAAAGCAGGCTGAGAAGCGCGGTGGAACCACCGGAAATGGCGGTTACGCCGAAGCCCGTGGTCCGCAACAGGACACAGGAACAGATTGCCCCGAGCACGGCGAACCCGCGCCCCTGGCGTGTCGTTCTGGCCTTGCCAAGAAACGCGAACACGATCAGGCCGAAGGAAAGGCAGTAAAGCGGCTGGCTGAAGCGTTCGTGGAGTTCCTGCGCCAACTTGTCCGGATTCTTCAGCGCATATTCGTCGTTCCTGCCTGGTGACATCAGGTTAAGGGTGGTCCGCTCACTGGCTTTGAACACTGGCTCGCCAGCTTCGGGAATAAGGTTCGACAAATCGAATGCATAGGACTGGAAGCGAACGATCGAAATATCGCCCTGCTGCTTTGGACGTCTCTGAATTGTTCCGTTCTGCATGACAAGAAGCGTGCGATCGGCAGCTTCGACGATCAGCCCGGTGTCTGCCTGATAGGTAAAGGCCGTCTCCGGGTCACGGGTGTCGTGCATCAAAAGACCGTCAAGAGTGCCCTTGCCTGAACGGTTGCGGATATGGAACGTCAATCCGTCCTCGACGGTGATGAAGCGGCCCGGCTTGACGATGTTGGCAACAAGGTCTGCGCGCACGCGGGTAATCTCGGTGCGTAGCTGAGCCAGTCCTGTCGGAGCCACATAAAGTGACATGCTCGCGGTCAGCAACATGACCACGAAGGCAAAGAGCATGACCGGTTTCAAGACAAGGAACCTGGAGCCGCCACTGGCATCGATCACGATCAGCTCACTGTCGCCGGACAAGGAGTTTAGAACCAGTATCAGCGCGATCATCAGGGCAAACGGAGCCACGATGACGATCAGGAAGGGCAGGGCAAGCATGGTTATGCCAATGAACTGGACGATGGTCTGACCTTTTGAGGTCACCAGGTCCAGTTGGCGCAAGGCCTGGGTTGCCCAAACCACACCCGTCATCGCTGCAATCGTGAGGGTGAAAGCGTAAACAGTCCGGCGGATGATGTAACGTTCAAGCGTTTTCATAACGGTGCCGGTACATGTCCCTGCAAAAATGACGATAATCGGCCTGAGACCGAATAACACGGAATGTGGTGAATGGCTCATGAATAAGAATGGTAAATATACATTAATTTTTGTCGCCCTTGCCGAAAAGCTGTTGAAACCCCATGATTTGACAGGAAAATCACAATCTACGGGTTAGGGCGCCTTTTCTTTCCACTGCCCAACCGCTCCAACCAGAAAAACCAACGGGACCGAAGCATGACCAAGCTTGCAAAACTGAACTTCTCCAAGGCCGAAACGCCGAAGGGTGGGGTGGCCGTAATCCTGGCCGGTAGCGACCTTAGCCTTGGGCCGGTTGCTGCAGAAGTTGTCTCGGGTCTCGAGGGAGGCTTGCAACGTTCGGCCGGTATCGCAGGTTTCACCGGGAAGAAGAAGGCAAGTCTTGATCTGGTCGCTCCTGCCGGATCGGATCTCGACCGGCTGATCGTATTCGGCGTTGGCGATGCCGGCGAGCTGACTGGCGACGATTGGCGGGCTTTTGGCGGCGCGGTGTTTGCAGAATTGCAGAAGACCAAGGCCGACGCAGCAACGGTGCTTCTGGATGTCCCGGGCGATGCAGATCCGTCCGGTGTATTGGCAGCAGAGTTCGCAATGGGCGTGAAGCTGCGGGCCTATGCCTTCGACACCTACAAGACTGCCAAGAAAGACGATGACAAACCCAAGAACATGAAGGTGACCTTGGCCGTTGCCGATCCCAAGGCATCAAAGAAGGCATGGTCTTCTGCTGAAGCTATTGCCGACGGCGTGATTCTGGCCCGCGACCTTGTGAACGAACCGGCGAATGTGCTGGGTCCGGTGGAGTTTGCCGAGAAGGCCAAGGAACTGACGGCCCTTGGTGTCGAAGTCGAGGTTCTCGGCGAAAAGGAAATGAAGAAGCTTAAGATGGCTGCTTTGCTTGGCGTCTCCCAAGGCTCGACCCGCCCACCGCAGCTGGCCGTGATGCGCTGGAACGGAGGCAAGAAGGGCGAAGCTCCGGTTGCGTTCGTCGGCAAGGGCGTGGTGTTCGACACTGGCGGCATCTCCATCAAGCCGGCCGCGGGCATGGAAGATATGAAAGGCGACATGGGCGGAGCTGCCGCAGTCATCGGCGCCATGCATGCGATCGCGGGGCGCAAGGCCAAGGCAAACGTGATCGGTGTCATCGGCCTCGTGGAAAACATGCCGGACGGTAACGCGCAACGACCAGGTGACATCGTCACCGCCATGTCCGGAACCACGATCGAGATCCTGAATACCGATGCGGAAGGCCGTTTGGTTCTTGCCGACGCACTTTGGTACACGCAGGAAAAGTACAAACCGGCGATCATGATCGATCTGGCAACGCTCACTGGTGCCGTGCTTGTCGCTCTCGGCAATTTGAATGCCGGTCTCTTTTCCAACAACGACGCTCTAGCAGACAAGCTGTTGTCATCTGCCAAGTCGAGCGGTGAGCCACTTTGGCGCCTGCCGCTGTCGAAGGAATACGACAAGATCATCGACACGCCCAACGCAGACGTCAAGAACACCGGTGGCCGCTGGGCCGGGTCCATCACCGCTGCCCAGTTCCTGCAGCGTTTCACGAATGACGTGCCCTGGGCGCATCTGGACATCGCCGGAACCGCATTTGGCGCTCCGAAGGACGATATCTGCCAGAGCTGGGCTTCGGGCTATGGTGTGCGTCTGCTCAACCAGCTTCTCGCGGATCACTACGAAGGCTGAGGTCCATCTTGGCGCCCTTCGCATTTTCAACTGGTGGAGGGCACCAGGACTGGAATGCCGCTGGGCAAAGAAAAACCCGCCGGAAAGGCGGGTTTTTCGTAACTGACTGTCGACCCTGGATCAGCAGGTCTTGTAGGTCTGGCAGGCCGTTGCCGGTTCAACCAGAAGACCCATGCCAAGTGTCGCGCCTGCAACGACAGCAACCAATGCGAAAAACACAACGACACGCGCAAGCATTCACCAAATCCCCTTTTGCGCCGGCTCGGGAAAACCGCTCACCAGCCAAATTTTTTGATCCATGGCCAAATCAAATGATCATTGGATCGTCCCCGGGGACGAACCCTAGCCAATCGACATTTTCGAAGGGTTAATGATACGAGTCTTATGGCCTGTCCATGTCATGTTTGCCGTCGGGGGAATTTGAACAGGCAAGTGTTGCAGGCCTGCACCACATTCCGGCATGGCGGTGGAAAACGGAAAGCGAAGGTACAAGGATGTGTCTAGACAGGGTCCGGCATGAGCGTTGAAGTTGTATTCTATCACCTTTTGCACAAGCCGCTGGAGATGGCTTTGCCGCAGCTTCTGCAAAAGTGCCTGGAGCGGGATTGGAAAGTTGTCGTGCAAACGGGAACCGAGGAGCGATGCAGCGCCCTTGATGCCCATTTGTGGACTTTCACCGACGACGGTTTTCTGCCACATGGCACTAAGGCAGACGGTTACGCCGAACATCAGCCGATATATCTCACGTCCGAGCAGGATAATCCGAACGAAGCCGACGTGCGCTTCCTGGTGGACAGGGCAGCACCGCCACCGCTGAGCGCCTACAAGCGGGCGATCTACATGTTTGATGGCAACGATACCGAGGCTGTTCAGGAAGCGCGCAATCGCTGGAAGGAAGCCAAGGCGGAAGGGTTTGAAATCGCTTACTGGCAACAGACCGAAGCCGGCGGTTGGGAACGCAAGGCCTAGGTCGTCACAGACACTGCTACAGGCGAGCAATCTTTTAAAAAGTGAGACGCGCACCGGTGCGCGATGCCGATATCGGAGGAAAGCCTCATGAAGAAGCTGAAGATGTCATCGGCCGACATGGTCGCCAAAGCGAAGGCACGGATTGAGGAAGTCGACACCGACGCCGCCATCGCCCTGGTAGGAGATCCGGATGTGGTGTTCGTTGACCTGCGAGACGTGCGTGAACGTCAGAAGCTCGGGTTCATTCCGGGCAGCATTCACTGTCCACGCGGCATGATCGAGTTCTGGGTGGATCCGGAGAGCCCCTATCACAAGGAGGTCTTCTCGCAGGAAAAACGCTTCATCTTCCATTGCGCCGCAGGGTGGCGCTCTGCACTCACTGTCGCGACGCTTCAGGATATGGGCTTTGAAGCTGCCCATCTGACCGATGGGTTCGCAGACTGGGTCGAGAAGGGCGGTCCTGTCGAACAAAAGGACTGAAACAGACCGCCCCGCCGTATTGGTGCTAGTTGGACGTCGAGATCAGGCGCAGTTCATCCGGATCGGCGTCCGAACCGTCCGTACCATCGTCGTTGACGGCGGTTTCTTCGGGATCAATCGGGTCCGTGCCGTCGTCCGGGGTCTCGGTTGCTTCGCGGATTTCATCGATCTTGCCGTCGTAATCGCCAACCCCGAGAACCTGCTTGGCCCAGTCGAGCATTTCCTCGTCGACGTAGTCGTCGCCATATTCCCGGACGCGGTTCTCGTTTGCCATCGCCAGAAGTGCTTCTTCCAGCGCTTCGTCAGAGACATCAGCGGCCAGCCCATCCAGGCCGGTCTTTTCCGTTTCGTAGTTGGTTTCAGCCGTTTTGAAATCCGAATAGGCGTCGCTCTGAAGAGCAGTTTCAAGCGCCAGTCTTTCAGTTTCGAGAGCGGTCAGCTCGTCATCTGACAATTCAGCCGTATCCAGGCTTTCAAGTTCGGCTAGTCGGTCTTCGAGCTGTTGCGAGGTCAGGCCTTCGTAGGCGAAGCCGTCATAGCTGTCCACGTCCTGAAGCAACCCGTCGAACAGCGTACGTGCGGTCAGGAGGTCCTGTTCGAGGCCTTGCAGATCTGCGGAAAGCCGCTCGTAGGCAAGGCTGTCATTTATGTAGGCCTGGATGGCCGCCAGATGCGGGTCGTTGGAATTGATATAGGCGTGGTAATTGCGATTGAGGGAATTCAACCGGCCAAGCTTTGCATTGAAGTTCTTCGGTTTGCCTGCAGGGCTTGCCTGTGGGGTCACGGCAATGCTTGCCAGTGTCGCGCGTTCAGCCTTTGGAAGCCGATGGCTCGCGGTGCCACTATTGCCTCTGGAGGCGGTCTGACGCTTGCCGGAGCTCTTTGAATTTTCGGTTCCGAATACGGAATTCAGAAAGCCGCCGAGGCCTTTTCCATTTCCGTTGCCGTTGTTCGACTTGGCCTGCTTGGAACCATTGCCGCGGTTGAAGATGCCAAGGCCCTTGTTGCCGTTGCCGTTGGAAGCGGAGTTCCCACCGCGGTTGGAGTTGCCGCTATTGCCCTTGTTGCCGGAATTTCCCTTGTTGCCGCCACCATTGCCGCCGCCGCCACCACCATTGCCGTTTCCGTTGCCATTCTTGGCTAACGCCTTGTCCACATGGAAGGAAAGTGAAGGCACATCCGGCGACAGGGAAGGGGCAACGACGAGCGCTGTTGCGCCAAGGAATAGGGTGACGGTTCTGGAGAGAGACATTACGTATCCTGGTCTGAAGCGTGCGAAAAATCGAGCTTTGCGAAAACGCCCGCGGTAACTCCGCAAACGTGCCCGCAGTGTCTGAATGTTCGCTTACGACAACCCGTCAGACTTTAATTGGTTTCACTTCCGACAGGAATTTTTCGGTCGAAATACCGCAATTCAACTCAGACGAGCGAGCAGTTGCGGCACCTTGCCGATGTGGTCCAATCGGTAAAACCGGTCATGGCCACGTGGCTCGTCCGCCTCTTCCAGTGCCCAGGTCAGGTCATAGGGCACGTGAGCACCGTATGCTCCTGCGTCCAGCGCCGGCAGGATGTCCGATTTCAGCGAATTGCCGATCATAAGCGCTTCACCCGGGCCACTGCCGTGACGTGAAAACAGTGAGCGGTATGTCTCGTCGGTCTTTTCTGAAACAATCTCGATTGCGTCGAAATAGACATCGAGGCCGGAGGCCGTCACCTTGCGTTCCTGGTCGAACAGGTCCCCCTTGGTGATCAGGACCAGCTTGAAAGACGCCTTCACCTTTTTCAGCGTTTCTTCAACGTAAGGGAGAGGCTCGACGGGATGGGACATCATCTCTCGCCCGGCTTCCAGGATTTCGGCGATGACATCGGCGGGCACCTGCCTGTCGGTGACTTCGATCGCTGTCTCGATCATGGAAAGGGTAAAGCCCTTAACGCCGTAGCCGTAATGCAGGACATTGCGTTTTTCCGCGGCCAGCAGCCGCTCGGCCAGGTGATCCTTGTCGGTGTAGTCGCCGAGCAATGAGGCGAACCGTTCTTCCGTCAGCCTGAACACCCGTTCGTTGTGCCAGAGCGTATCGTCTGCATCGAAGCCGAGTGTTGTGATCTTGGCCATCAGGAAGCCTCCTCGAATTCGGCGGAAAGCTCCAGCCATTCCTCTTCGGTATTGATCAGCTTCTTCTCGCAGAAGGCCCGTTCCTTGGCGAATTTCGCAGCCCGTTCCGGTTCCCTCGTGAAGAATTCCGGATCGGCAAGGGCTTCGTCCAGCTTGATGATCTTTTCCTGCAGGCGCTTCATTTCCTTTTCAGCGGCATCGATCTTCTGTCTGAGCGGCTTCAGAAGTTCGCGTTTTACGGCAGCATCGCGGCGTTTTTCTTGCGCATTTGCCTTGTCGGCTTCCGCAGCGGCCTTGTCACGGGCTTTCTGAACCGCCTCGGGACCTTGCAGGATCAGTCGGCGATAGTCTTCCATGTCGCCGTCATAGGGTTCCACCTTGCCGTCTGCCACCAACCATAGCCGGTCGGCGCAAGCCTCGACGAGATGCCTGTCGTGGCTGATCAGCACGACGGCTCCCTGAAAGTCGTTCAGCGCCATCACGAGCGCTTCCCGGCTGTCGATGTCGAGGTGGTTGGTCGGTTCATCGAGGATCAGCAGATGCGGACCGTCAAATGTCGCCAGCCCCAGGAGCAGGCGGGCTTTTTCACCACCAGACAGATCTTTCGCGGGCGTGTCCATCCGGTCGGTCGGAAGACCCATGCGTGCGACACGAGCCCGAACCCTTGCCTCCGGAGCATCGAGCATGAGGGTACGCACATGCGCAACGGCGCTTTCAGCAGGCTTGAGCTCGTCAAGCTGGTGCTGCGCGAAGAAGGCGATTTTCAGCTTCGACGCCTTGGTGATCTCACCATCCATGGCGCCCAGGCGTCCGGAAATCAGCTTGGCGAATGTCGACTTGCCGTTGCCGTTGGCGCCCAGCAACGCAATCCGGTCGTCGGTGTCGATATTCAGCGTCAGCCGCGACAGGATCTTGGTATCGCCATAGCCGGTCGCCACACCTTCGAGTTTCAGGATGGGCGGCGCCAGCTGGCTGTCCGGATCGGGGAAATGGATCGGCTTGCTGCTCTCATCCGTGAGGGCGGCAATCGGCTGCATCTTTTCAAGCATTTTCAGGCGTGACTGCGCCTGCCGGGCCTTGCTGGCCTTGTAGCGGAACCGGTCGACAAACGCTTGCATGTGCTTGCGCTGGGCGTCCTGCTTTTCCTTTGCCTTTTCGGCAAGGATCATCGCTTCGCGACGTTGCCTGTCGAAACTGTCATAGCCACCGGAGTAGTAGGTCATCTTGCCCCGGTCGAGATGGACGATGCTGTCGACAGCCTTGTTCAGAAGGTCTCTGTCGTGGGAGATCAGAAGCACCTGATGCGGGTAGCGGGCAACATAGTTTTCCAGCCACATCGTGCCTTCAAGATCGAGATAGTTCGTCGGCTCGTCGAGCAGAAGAAG
>MDSZ01071758.1_pt1 | contig 12851 bp, 12 predicted proteins | sample 811201 | NCBI WGS metagenome assembly MDSZ01 (sample SAMN05326647, study PRJNA326480) | marine metagenome | isolation source: seawater | place: Indian Ocean: North | collected 2010
ATCTTGAACTTTTTCTTTTGCATCTTCATATTCTTTTTTGTTAGGAAATCCTTTTATAAGATAGATACTGCCTTTTTCAACCCAAGGAAAGGTAATTGAGTCATCTAAATTAAGTGACCATTTTTTATGGTCATAAATTATATCAGCCGCAGTAAACAAACATACCCCAAATACGTACCCCTTTGCAAAACCTAAAATAAAACCAAAAAATTTATCCAACTTTCCTAATCCTGTGAAAGTAATTGCTTTACTGATTCCTTTTGTTACTAGCATTATGATAAATATTATTAATACAAACAAAGAAATACCCAAAAGTATATCCAATACATATTCACTATCAATTATTCCTTCAACGTACGGTTTGGTTTTTGGAAAAAGATAAATTGTAACTATATATGCTAAAATCCATTTAGATGCCGAAAGTAGACTAGAAATAAATCCTTTTCTAGCACCTTTATAAATAAAATATATTGTAATTAATAAATACAACAAATCAAATTCTGGAAAATTTTTAAATATTTCTAAAAAATCAAAAAATTTTTCCATTACTTACTTTCAAATGGTTTAAAAACAAGAATTAGAGATGGAAGTAACGTTAGAACAGAAATCATTGCTAGCAGCATTGCTATCCCTGTGAAAATTCCAAAATATATAGTTGGAATAAAATTCGACATGATCAATATAGAAAAACCAAAAACTATAGTTATTGACGTATTTAAAATAGCTTTTCCAACAGTTGAATGACAAATATTAACAGTTTTTTTATAATCCCTAATTTTCAAATATTCCTCTTTAAATCTATAGATATAATGAATGCTATTATCAACTGCGATACCTATTGTTATTGCGGCTATAGTTATTGTCATCATATCTAAAGGAATTCCAATTAGACCAATTATTCCAAGAATAAAAAAAGCTGCAATAAAATTAGGCACCACGCCTATTAAAGAAAGTTTAATGTTTCTAAATAAAATTAAAAACATAAATAAAATACCCATCATAACAAAGCCGAGGGTTAATATTTGTGACTTAAATAAACTTTGAAGCAGATTATTAAAAAGTATTAAAACACCTCCCAATTTAAATTCATTTTGCTTTAATCCTAATTTATTTTGAAGATCGTACTCAATTTGCTCAATTAATTCATTTCTTCTTAAATCTTTTTGTGAGTCTTTTATTCTTAAACTTATTCTTGCCTCAGAATTTTCTATAGAAATATAAGGGTCAACTATCTCTTTTTTGATTGAATCAGGCAATTTAGAGTATAGAAGGCCCATTTCTAGTGTGCCTAAAGGCTTATTGTTATTTAGTTGAGTTGCAATATCAATTATTGACGAAAAAGATAAAACTTTTCCAACAGGTTCAAGGCTATCAAGATAGTCATGAACTTTTTTAATTTTATTAACTTTGTCTCTTGTAAACCAATACTTATCTTCATTTTCATTTTCATCACCCCAATCATCTTCCTCGTCATCATCTTTTTTTTCAATTTTATTTTTTTTTGGAAACTTTATAATTATTTCTAGTGGAGTAGTTCCTCCTAATTTTTGATCAATTAATTTCATACCTTTATAAATTTCAGTATTTTTACTGAAGTAATTTATAAAACTGTTCTCTACTTCTAATTTTGATATACCAAGAATGCTTAATAATATTATTATAAACGAAGTTCCAAAAATTAAATTTTTATTTTGAACTGAAAACTTGGCAAAATAATTTGTAATTATCGATCTCTTTTCTTTTGCTAATGTAACTTTTTTATAATTTACAAAGTTTAGCAGTGTCGGAAGTAAAGAAAATGTAATTATAAAAGAGATTATTAAACCAAGTGTCATCATCCATCCAAAATCAATAATAGGTTTAATCTCACTAAATATTAATGATAAAAACGCACATATCGTTGTTAATACAGTGTAAAGTATAGGCCAAAACATCTTTCCAGTAGTCATTAAAATAATTTGATTTTTTTTAATTTTTGGAAATTGTTTTGCTAATTGGATAAAGCGCGTACACATATGAATATTCATAGCCATAGTGAGAATTAACATTAAAGCTATAAAGTTTGATGATATTACTGTTACTTTCCAATTTAGTAATCCTATCAAACCCATCATTATTAAAACTGAAAAAAAACAACTACTTATTGGTACAATTATCCAAATTAAGTTTCTAAAAACAAACCAAAGAGTAAAAATTATAAATATCAAAACACCAATTCCAAAAACCATTATATCACTCTTTATAAAAGTCATCATATCGTCAGCAATCATTGGAATCCCACCAAGGTGAATTTTGCTTTTATCAGAAAATTTTTTAATTACTTCTCTGATTTCTAAAATATTTTGATGATTTTGTTTTTTAATTTGATCCTTATACTCTTCAAGTCCTTTATTTGATTTAAATTTTTTATTTAATTGTTTTGATTTTAAATAAACTAGTATTCCTGAAGTTTTACCGTCTTCACTAATTACAAAATTTCTAAAAACAGGGCTATTTAAAATTTCTTCAAATCCTTTTTTTTTATCTATTCCATCAGTTTTAAGGGTTGAATAATTTTTTAATCTGTCTTCAAGTGGTTTATCAGTAATATTAAGTAGTGGGATATCTAATAGTGTAATTACAGAATGAACCCAATTTAAATTTTTAATTTCATTTCTTAAGTTTAGTAAATTTTTAATTGAGCTTTCATCTAGAATATTTTTTTCTGGGGTATAAGTCAGTATTAAAAATTCCCTAGCCCCATATCTCTCATTAATTTCATTTAAATATTTTAGATCAGGGTCACCTTCAATTAAGAGTGTTTCAGAAGAGGCATCCAATCTAAATTTATTTGCAAAACTTCCAAATCCAACTAAAAAGATTAAAAGTAAAAGTAAGATTACCTTTGGTTTTTTTATAATATTATTTTGATAAAATTCAGCTAACATTGAATACTAGCTTATATAATTTTAAGTCCTAATTTTGAAGATCTTTAAATTTTGTGAACATTTCCTCAAATTCAAGTGTAATATTGCCTGTTGGGCCATGTCTTTGCTTTCCTATAATTAGTTCAGCTAAATGGGACACTTCATTCATTTTTGCTTGCCATTCAGCGTGCTCAACGGTTGCAGGCCTTGGTTCCTTTGATTTGAGGTAATATGATTCTCTATATACAAACATAACAACATCTGCATCTTGCTCAATAGAGCCTGATTCTCTTAAATCTGACAGTTGAGGTTTTTTTTCATCTCTTTGTTCAACCGCTCTTGATAATTGTGATAGAGCTACTATTGGAACAGACAACTCCTTTGCTAATGCCTTAAGACCCTGGGTAATTTCTGATATTTCTTGGACTCTTCCTTCTCTGTAGTTAGACGCTCTCATTAGCTGTATGTAATCAACCACAATCATATCCAATCCCTCTAATCTTTTAATTCTTCTTGCTCTATTACTTAGTGCAGCAATAGTTATAGCTGGTGTTTCGTCTATAAATAGAGGTAGCTCAGAAATATTTTTTGATGTTTCTATAAATTTATCGAATTGATCTTCTGAAATTCTTCCACGTCTGATGTCGTTAGATTTTATTCTTGATTGCTCTGCCAAAATTCTTGTAGATAGTTGCTCTGATGACATTTCAAGTGAAAAAAAAGCAATACAGGATTTTTTTCCACTATCTTGTAATTTTTGAGCTGCGTTAAAAGCAATATTTGTTGCTAGAGCTGTTTTACCCATCGCTGGTCTACCAGCTATTATTATTAAATCTGATTTGTGTAATCCACCAAGCCGATCATCTAAATCTCTTAGTCCTGTAGGAACACCCACTATACCTTCTTCATTTTTGTATGCGTTTGAGGCCATCTCTATTGTTTGTCTCATAGCTTCGTCAAATTTAGTTAGATTTTTATTTATTGAACCTTTTTCAGCCAAATCAAATAAAGATTTTTCAAATGACTCTATGATGCTTTGTCCATCATTATCCAAATCATTTAATTTAGCACTGTCAATAATATTTTCAGAAATTTTAACCAGTTCTCTTTTTACATACAGGTCATAGATTATTTTTGAATATTCAATTGCTTGTCTGGAAGAAGTTGAAAATTTTGTAATTTTTATTAGATATTCAGGCACATTTAAATCATCTTTTTCATTTTCAAAATGATTTTTCAATGTAATTGGATTAGCTAGCATTCCTGCATAAATTAGCTTTTCTATAGCACTAAAAATTTTTTGATGCATTGGATCGTAAAAATTTTTATTTGAAATTATCATACTTATTTCATCAAATATCTCATTCGACAAAAGTATTGAACCAATAACTGATTGTTCAGCTTCTATATTATTTGGCAATTCCTGTATATTGTTCGCAACAATATTAAATTTTTCCATTAACATTAGGATAGATAGATTTTATACAAAAATAAACACTTAAAGTGCCTGGGGAAAAAATTGTATAAATTATTTAATTTCCTCTTGGGGAATGACCTTTATTACTATTTCTGTTTGAACTTCAGAATGCAGAGTAATTATAACTTTAAAATCTCCTAAAGACTTAATTTCTTGAACTGGTTGAATTAATGATGGATTAATTTCTACTTTTTCTATCTCATTAATTAATTTAGAAATTTCTGTTGGTTTAACAGAGCCATATAATTCTTTATTTTCAGTACTTAGTTTTTTAATTTGAAAAGTTTTATTTTGAATTTTTTCTTGTATATTTTTTGCATCTTTCTTCTTCTCTTGATCTTTTTTATTTAGTTCTTGTTTTATCTTTTCTACTTCTTTTATATTTTCTTTAGATGCAAAAAGTGCTTTCTTTTTTGAAATAAGATAATTTCTTGCGAAACCTCTTTTAACATCAATTATTTCTCCGATTGATCCAATTTTCCTTAGATTTTCTAATAATATTATTTTCATTTAAATTAAAGCTAAGTTTCTTGCTCTCTTAATAGATAATGACAATTCTCTCTGTTTTTTTTGGCTAACAGAAGTTGTTCTAGATGGTAAAATTTTACCATTATCCGAAATATATCTTTTTAATAGTTTAATATTTTTGTAATCTATCTCAGGAGCTCCTTTTCCTGAGAGTGGGCACTTTTTTTTAAATTTATATTTTTGATTTTGAAAAACACTTAGCTTTGAAAAGTTACTCTGCGAATTCTTTTTTTTTATATTTTTTTTCATTTTTTACTTTTTTTTCCTATCATCAGAAATTTTATTATCGGATTTTTTAAAATATTCAGTCTCAAGATCAAATTTTTTGACTTTTACCGTTAAGTATCTAAGAAGATTCTTATCAATCTTTTCGTTCTTTTCTAACTCAGAAATTGTTTTTCCATCAGCTTTAATTTTAAAATGTAAGTAATTTCCTTTTTTATTTTTCTTAATTAAATAAGATAAATTCATTAATCCCCAGTTTTCTAATTTTACAATATCCCCGTCATTTTTTTGAACAATATTTGAATATTTATCTTGCAATTGTTTAAGCTGACTTGGGCTAACATCTTGTCTAGCAATGATTGTATGTTCGTATAAGTTCATATTATTTCTTTTAAAAAACAGAGGATATACTATTATAAATTTTTAATTACAATACAAAAATTACTATATTTATTAAGGTTTTATATGTTTTCAGTTTTATTTCCTGGTCAAGGTTCTCAATCTATAGGAATGATAAAAGAATTATATGAGAATTTTGGATACGTAAAAAATATGTTCAATGAAGCTGATGAAATTCTTAAAAAACCTCTTTCCCAGATTATTTTTGAGGGCCCAAAGGATATTTTAGATTTAACTGAAAATACTCAACCAGCAATATTTTTAACTAGCTTTTCAATTTTCACTGTTTCGAAAAAAGAAACAAATTTTGATTTAAATCAAGCCGATTTTTTTGCAGGTCACTCATTAGGTGAATATTCAGCTTTAGCAGCATCGAATGTTATAAATTTTGAAGAAACTTTAAAATTGCTAAATACAAGAGGAAAGGCCATGCAATCAGCAGTTCCAAGTGGAGTAGGAGGAATGATTGCTATTTTAGGTGCTGAAATCGAAAACATTAACGAAATTCTAAATCATAATAAAAACAACTTTTCTTGCTACATTGCAAATGATAATTCAGTAGGTCAAATAGTTGTCAGTGGTAAATTAAGTGATTTAAATATGTTCTCAGAGGAGTTAAAAAAATACAAAATTAAAAATATTAAACTTCCTGTTAGTGCTCCTTTTCATTGTAAATTGATGAAATCTGCCACTGAGATTATGGAAAGAGAACTTAATTCAACTGAATTTAACAACCCTACAAATCAAATTTTTTCAAATGTTAACGCTTTATCAACCAAGGATCCTTTTGAAATTAAAAAATTGCTAATAAAACAAATTGAAAATCCAGTTAGATGGAGAGAAATAGTAATGAACATGATTAATTCTAAAATTAAAAAGTTTATAGAAATTGGGCCTGGAAAGGTACTTTCGGGCTTAGTTAAAAGAATTGACAGAAATGTAAATTTAGTTCAGTTAAATACTATAGATGATATAAAGAATCTAGACAATGATTGATTTAAAAAACTCAAACATAATTTTAACGGGCGCCACTGGAGGCATCGGTGGTTCTATATTAGATACATTAGTGAGAGCAGGTGCGAATGTTTTAGCTACAGGAACAAATGAGAATAAATTAGATCAAATTCAAAAAAAATACAATAATGTCAAAACAGTAAAATTTAATATATCTTCACATTCAGAAATAGAAAAGTTTATAGAAAATTGTTCATTAAATTTAGACAGTAAAATTGATATACTCATTAACAACGCTGGTATTACAAGAGATAATCTTGCAATTAGAATGAAAGATGTTGAATGGAAAGAGGTTATAGATTTAAACCTAACTTCAACTTTTTTACTTTGTAAACATGTGATTAAGAAAATGCTTAAAAATAAAAAAGGAAAAATAATAAATATCACTTCAGTAGTTGGTCATACTGGAAACTTAGGCCAGTCTAATTATACTGCTTCAAAAGCTGGAGTAATAGCAATGTCAAAAAGTCTTGCTTTGGAATATGGTAAGAAAAATATTCAAATTAATTGTGTTTCACCTGGCTTTATATCTACTGAAATGACAGATAAAATCAATGATGAATACAAAGCGATTCTTAAATCAAAAATTCCCCTAGAAAGATTTGGTGATCCCTCAGATGTAGCTAATACAGTCGTTTTTTTAAGTTCTAGCTTATCTAATTACATCACAGGAGAGACAATACATGTTAATGGAGGCATGTATTTTAGTTGACAAAATAATTAAAATATTTATTAACAAATTAACTTAAAGGAGTTAAATGTCAGACGATATTTCAAGTAAAGTAAAAAAAATTGTAGCGGATCACTTAGGAATAGATGAGTCAAAAGTAACAGAGGAATCGAGCTTCATTGATGATTTAGGCGCAGATAGCTTAGATACAGTCGAACTTGTGATGGCTTTTGAAGAAGAATTTGGATCTGAAATTTCAGATAGCGATGCAGAAAAGATTTTAACTGTTGGAGACGCTGTTAAATTTATAGAAAATAAAACAAATTAATTTTTTTTACAGATGTCCGAAGAAAGAGAAGGGATAATAGTCATATTATCTTCACCCTCTGGAGCAGGCAAGACAACTTTAGTTAAAAAAATTGCTTCCTCTCACAAATTTACAGTATCAATTTCTCATACAACTAGAAAGCCTAGGAACAGCGAATCACATGGAGAACATTATTATTTTGTATCCAATGAAGAATTTCAAATTTTAATTGATGAAAAAAAATTTTTAGAACATGCAAAAGTATTTAAAAATTACTATGGTTCCTCAAAAAATCATGTATTAGAAAAACTGGAAAAAGGTCAAAGTGTTATTTTTGATATTGATTGGCAAGGAGCTAAACAAATTAAAGAAAAAAAACTCAATTACAAAATTAAAAGCGTCTTCATACTCCCTCCAAGTAAAAAAGAACTATTTCAAAGATTACTTAGCAGAGACTCAAATGATATTAAAATTGCAAATGAGAGAATGGAACAGTTTGAAAATGATGTAAAGCACTGGAGGGATTATGACTATGTTGTGATTAATGACAATTTAGATAAATGCTTCAATGAAATTATTCAATATATTTATTCAAGTGATAAAAAAAAATCCTATGATAAAGACTTTATACAAAAGCATGTAAATAAATTACTTCTTTGATTCCTCATATAGCTTACATATCTTGAAATAAGTTAATTTCTCAATATTTTGAGGTCTCAAATTTAAATTTATTGATAAATTTTTTGAAACATCCTCAAAATTTTCAAAAAGTATTTTTAATGATTTTTTTACCATTTTTCTTTTATTACTAAAAAAAATATTTGTTACATGTTCTAGATTTTTTGGATTTTGGATATTAAAAATATTTTTTTTAGGTGTTAACATAATTATTGAGCTATTTACTTTTGGCATAGGTTTAAAGCAAGAGGGATTGATATCCATAATTTTTTTTATTTCCATTTTCCAAGAAGTGTATATTGACAATCTTCCGTAATTTTTTGTATTGAATTCTGCGCTTATTCTGTCTGCCATTTCCTTTTGGAACATAAGAATAAATTTTTTACATAAATCACCTAAGTTATTTATTCTTATCAAATTTATTAATATTTGAGATGATATATTATATGGCAAATTTCCAAAAATTATTACTTTTTTATTTTGATATTGTTCAAAAGGAAATTTAAGCACATCATGATTTACTATATCTATGCTTGGTGATAAAAATTTTTGTTTCAATAAATTTGTTAGTTTAAGATCTTTTTCAATTAAAATAATTTTTTTTGGATTCTTTTGAACAATTTTCTCTGTCAAGTTTCCAGTGCCCGGCCCAATTTCTATTACAATATCATCTTTTTTAATTTCAGCAGTATCAATAATTTTATTTATAATATTTTGATCAACTAAAAAATTTTGTCCTAAACTCTTTTTAGGAATAATTTTCATTTAATTTTATTTAAAAATTTCATAGCACAGAAAATAGATGATGGATCAGATTTATTTTTTCCTAACATTTTAATATTTGGACCATGATCTGGTGATATTCTTAAAAAAGGCAAGCCCAAAGTAATGTTAATTGCATCAAATTCATAGATGGTTTTTAAAGGAGTTAAAACTTGGTCATGGTACATTCCAATAACCACATCAAACATTTTTAAGTTTTTATTTATAAAAAAAGTATCAGTTGAAAAAGGACCTTTGATTTTTAATTTTTTTTTTTTCAAGAATTCAATAGCTGGAGCTATTATTTTTTTTTCCTCGCTAAATTTATTACTTGTTTCACAGTGTGGGTTTAAACCAAGTACAGCAAAATTTGGCATTTTTTTAAAATAAAATTTATAAAATTTGTTAATTGTTAAAATATTATTGATTATTTTTGATTTACTAATTTTATTTGAAATTTTCGACAAAGGTATGTGTGTGGAAATTGGAGATACTGCTAAATTTTCATTATAAATTAGCATTACCTCTCCAGAAGAAAAAGTCTTATTTGCCAGATATTCAGTGATACCAGGATATTTTTTATCTAAAAAATGTTTCTTTGATATTGGACCGTTAAATAAAATACATTCTTTATTCTCATTCAATATTTTAATTGCTAGATTAAAACATTTTTCAATATATAATTTTGATTTATTTGTAATTTTTGTATCATATTTTCCTAAATTATATTTTACATTTATTATATTTATTTTATTATATTTAGATTGTTTTAAATAATTAATTTCATTTAATCTGATATTATATTTTAACTTTTTTGAATATTTAACTAATTCATTTTTGCTTCCAATTATAACAATTTTTTTTTTTAAACGATTAAAACTTGAAGATTTAAAATACTTTATAAGTATTTCAGGAAAAATACTTTTCGGTTCTCCCATCACTATTAAGATAGTTTTAAAATTCTTTAATTGATGCATTTCGTTTAAGTTTTTTATAGTATATTTGAGAATATAGATTTAATTTTCTGTCTTTTTCCTTAATAATAAGGTTTTTTAATTCTACATCTAAATTTATTTTATCTTTAGCTTCTTTTTTATTATTAACTTTAAGAAATAAATATCCATTTTCTACTTCTATAATTTCTGTCACTTCTCCAACTTTTAAATTTTTGATTTTGTTTAATATTAAGTCAGATAATTGAGATTCTTTGATCCATCCTATTTTACCTCCCAACCTCGAACTTTCAGAGACACTTTTTAAGTTCGCTGTATTTTCAAAACCAATATCATTTATACTTATATTTATTTCATTAAAAATTTCTTTAGCAGACTTTAAATTATTTTTTTCAACAAGAATCTCTGAAATATCATATTCATATTTTTTTTGTTTTGCTTTCATATAATTCGATATTTTTTTTTTTAATTCTTGTTCATTTACTTTAATATTTTTATTAAATTTGTTGAATATAATTTGGTTCCAAAGAGAATCTATTTTTATTTTGTTTTGCATAACCTTGAAGTCCAAATCTGCAGAGTTTAAAATTTTTTTTAAATCATTTGTGTCTTTTATGTTTTTTTGTTTTAAAATACTGTTTACAATTTTATTTACAAAGTCATAATTTTTGTTCAAATCATAATATTTCTCTACCTCTTGTTTTTTTATTTCACTATTAATTAACGAATTTTTTGCAACTGAGGAGATTTTTTCGTTAGGTAAATTTCTTAAATTTGTATTTAAAAATAGCAGATATTTGATCTCATTATCTAAATCTATATTTGTAAAAATCGTACTATTTATTTTTACTAAAATTTGAAGATTTTGTGCAACTGAAATATGGCTAATAAAGAAGAATAGAATTAAATAAAAAATTGTAAGTTTTTTCATTTTCTATTTTTTTCTATTTTTTTTCTTTAAATTTTGAAGGTCTTCTACTGAAGTTCTTACTTCAGCAAATGGAATAAATCTAACAACAAATTGAATGCTTTCATCTGGTACTAAATCTCCATTTCGATAGAATGTTTTGTTATATTGAACAGAAGCATTTAAACAATCTGTTTCATAATCATAAATTAAATTATAATATTCTGTAAAGTCAGCCTTAAGATCTTTATTTGTATTAAATCCTATAGATGAGGTTTCATTTAATTGATAAATAGTTTTATTATTAATAAACTCTGAGTTACCTAATTCGTGGTTTTCTGTCCTATAATTAAATTCAGTTATTAAATTGCCAAATGATATTTTGGATTGAAAAGCGTCGTAATTAGAGTGATCAAAATCCCTATCATAAGAAAATTGATAATTAAAATCTAAAATTTCGTTAGGAGAAAATGATAATTTACCAATTATATCTGATCTTGTTTTTCCAATTTTACTTTTTGAAGGTAAATTCAAATTTTCTTTATCTCTAAGGATATTTGCCAATTCTAAGCTAAATAGCTTTTCATAATTTTGATTTTGTATTTCATATTCCAAACCCAAAGTTAATGATTTTCCACCTTCCACCATTTCTGAATCACCGATTCTGTTTAAATTAAATATGTTATCGTAATTCACTAGTGTATTGTTATCAGATATATTTTTTGTATTATTAGGGCTGTATCTTGCTGATATAATTGGTGTCAGTAAACTTGTAGAGTTTTTATTAATTTTCTTTAATGGCAATTTTGTTGAAAGCATTAATTGCCCGTAAATTTCGTGATCATTTTTCTCATCATAGTTTGATGAATTTTCTGAATATGAATTAAAACTTTTTAGCAGCACATCATAGTCACTTACCAATCCACTTGAACTTAAAAAATTGTTAGACTCAAATAAAAAATCATTATTAATTATTACTTCTTTTTTATTTGTATCATAATTTTTTTGGAAACCTTTAGATATAAATTTAAAATTTCCATTATAAGACTCATCAATTTCTAAATTTTTAACAAAGTTGAAATTAGGTAAAATATATTGATATCTATCATTATCATTTTTAGATAAATCTTCATAAATTATAAAAGAAGTATTTAAAGAGGTTTTTGAATCGATTTTTTTATCGATTGATATATTATTTTTTAAGAGACTTTCATCTGTAATTATTGGAGAAGTCGAAGCCAAGTTATATTTTTTTAAATAATTATCATTTGATACATTTTGAAACTGGAACTTATAGTTTGTGCTTTCATTTAACTTACCATTTAAATCTGCAAATAAGTGAGTATTTGTTTTCCCTGATTCTTTCTGAATACTAAAATCACTTGTTAATAAGCTATTTTCAAATGCTTCTCTATATTCTGATTGTAGAATGATATTTTTATCAGTAAATAATCTTGGTTTGATAGTCATATCTTTGGCTTCAGAAAATGCTTTAAAATAAGGTATGTCGACGAAGTATCCTAAATTTCCAGAATTTCCATATATCGGAGTTAAAAACCCACTTCTACGTTTCACAGATGGATCAGGATGACTAAAAAAAGGGAAAAAAAACATTTTTTTTCCAAAAACTTTTAACCATGAATCTTTATATTCAAAGTTTTTTTTGATCTTATCATGTTTAAATTCATCTGTTTCCATCTCCCACCCACGGCATTCTTTACCTTCTATATTGCAAGTACTGAAAACAGCTTTGTATATTTTTGTTTCTCTGTCATTTGAAATTGTACTTTTACCCTTTAGCAATGGATCGTTATCTTCATTACCAAAAAAAGAGTCTATAAAATCTACTTTTACCTCTTTTCCAGCTATCTCATTTTTTACTAAATTAATTTTTGCTTTTTCAAAAAAATAATTATTGTTATCTACATCAATTATATTAGTTCTTTGGGATGATATTATTTCTTTTAGAATATCAAAATTAAATCCATCCTCTAAGTTAAAAACATTTAATTTATCGTCTTCAAT
>MDSZ01080791.1_pt1 | contig 12850 bp, 6 predicted proteins | sample 811201 | NCBI WGS metagenome assembly MDSZ01 (sample SAMN05326647, study PRJNA326480) | marine metagenome | isolation source: seawater | place: Indian Ocean: North | collected 2010
CGTACCATCTCGTCGCGTCCGCCTTTGCGTCCTTCTCCTTCTCCTCCCTTTTGCCCCCTTGCGTCTCGTCTCGTTGTCGATATATGTATATATATATATATCGACGCTCTTTGACTCCTCCTGACGACTCTGTGATGAATAATAATGCTCCGTATGAAACACACGACTTTGACAACAACAACAACAACAACAACAACAGGATGGACGAAAGCGGAGGTTGAAAACTTGGTCATCGTGTTGAAAAAATTCGGCGTCGGCCGCTGGGTGCAAATCGTCGATTCCGGAGCCCTCCCGGGGAAACAGATCCAACAGTTGAACGGACAAACGCAACGATTGCTCGGGAAACAGTCGCTGGCGGAATACACGGGACTTCAGCTGGACGTGTTGGCGGTGAAACAAGCGAACGATGCGCTGACGGGAGAGGACGTCGTGCGTAAAAATGGATTGATTACGAACCAAGGAGGGAAGATGGAGAAGGAACAGTTGAAGGCGAAGAGAGAGGAAAACGTGCGACTGTACGGTTTAACTCCAGAACAAATCGAAGCAATCGAGATTCCGAAACCAGTTCGAGACGCCGGTTTAGGGGCCGCAGCGTACATGGGGAAAAACCACAACAAAGGCGGCGTGAATGGTGGATTGGGACCGATGAAGCGCGTCGTCAACGTGGACGAAGTGAAAGTAGAAGAGTTGAACGAAGAGGAGAAGGTGGAGGTGTTGAAGCAGTTGAGGAAGAGGTTGTTGGCGGTGAGAATGGCGAATACTAGTGACACTAACGTCAACTCGGAAACGGCGGCGGCGATGACGACGACGACAACAACGACGAAGAAAAATACTGTTAAAGAGGACAATGCAAACGCTACGGTGAAAGATGTGACCAACGTCGTTGCGAACGAAGCGAAGAAAACAGCCGCGGGAAAGAGAGCCGCGGGGGCGAAGAAACCAGACGCAAAAATGACGAAGAAATCGAAAAAGAGTAAAAAGAACGACGACGACGGCGACGACGGCGACGACAGCCCAAGCGCCGAAGGACCAGTAGAAATGCTCGTGAACATGGGGTTCACGAAGAAGATGGCGAAGGACGCTATTCGAGAAACGGGTGGGGACATTTCCGCCGCGACCGAGTGGTTGTTCGCAAACACGTGAGCCGAAGAAATTTGTTGTAGACTATTTAATTCGTAATTCGCGCGCGCGCCAGAGAGAGAACACTGGGCGTTCAAAAAGCTAATATACTACCATACATAATTTAAATCTAATACCTCGCGAAACACTTCACAAACCAAACTTGTCGGGTTTCCTCGTGCCGCTCTTGAACGTCCCATTCTTCGGCTTCGCGTTTTCTGGTTTCAACCACTTATTCGTTTTACAACAAAAATACAACTTGCTCTTAGGGTCGTAATACTGCATTTTCGTCGCGTCGAAGTAGTACCCGCTCTTGCCGTCGTATTGCCACGTCGTCGTCGTCTGCGTCTCCGACGGTTGGTTCTTCGCCGAAGCGGACTGTTGCAGCAACGAACCGACCAAGTTTGTCGCTCCGGTGGGTTCAACTTTTTTAGCCGCATCTTTCGCGCTGCTCGCCGGAACGACGACGGGGGTCGTCGTTTTCTCTTCTTCTTTCTTCCTCTTCTTTTTCCTCTTCTCTTCTTCCATCGCGAACGCATCATCACAGTCTTTCTCTTCTTCTAATTTTTCCAATCGAATCAATTTTTCCGATTTTTCTCTCGCCGCCTTCTCTTTCAACTTCCTCTCCAAATCGCCCCCGACGTTGTGCATCGACACGTCCTGAACGTCCACCCCGCACATGGCGCATTTCCCTTGCTGAAACGCGCACGGTTGGCAAAACACGCCCGGTTGGTGGAGGGATTTTTTACAGATGGTACACCGCTGCGACCCGAGAACGTAGCGCTTTTTTGAGGACAAAACTGCATTCGTATTAGTATTGGGCAGTTTTGTGTCCTTCACTTTTTTGGCGTGTACTCCTCCTCCTCCTCCTCCGTTTGAATTGGCAGCGGCGACTCTCTGCGCCCACGGGTCCGGCGCGATCACCCGTTTCAGTTTCTTCTCGCACGTCGAGCACACCATTTGAGGTAGGTGGTTTCTTTTTTTGTGTCTCAAAACGCAACAGAAATTTTTTTAACTCCAATGAGAAGAAAAAAAAAAGAGGAGGAAAACACGCCACATGTTTAGGGTTTTTTAAAACCCTAAACACAACTGGATATCTTTTGATGGAGATCTCCCCCTTCTTCGTGAGATAAAGAGTAAACGCGCTTTGAAGACCACCCAAGACCACCACCACCACCACCCCCCGCGAAGAAAAGTTCGTTCGCGGGACGACGGCAAAAACGATGATGCGTTGTTCCATCATCGTCCAACAACAAGAGTTGTGTTGCGTCGCGACGAAACCCACGACGACGACGAGTCTCACGTTTCTTCCCGAAGGATTTGGAAAATGTAATCATCATCGTCGTCGTCGTCGCGAGAAAGTCGTCGGGACAAAGTCGTCGAGAAAAGAGGAAGACCAAGAAACCAACGCATCGAGAAGAAGAAAAAGGTCGTCGTCGTCGTTTGCGTCGTTGCACTCGTCGTCGGCGTTCAAAACGGCCTCCCTGGTGGCATCATCGCCGGCACTGTTGATGGAATTTCCCGAACGTGCAAACAGCGCCTTGGAGACGCTCGACCACCAGAACACCAATCCCGCCGTGTCTGAACTCTCTTTGGACGCCTTTCGGTTGGCCGCGGAGAACCCGGAAGCGACGGCAGTGATCGCGTTAGCCGCTTTACTCGTCGTCCCAAAAGCGATCGAGCAAATAGGAAAGAAGATAGTCTTACCCGTGGGTGCACTTTTTATTTTATACGGGGCGCTTTCGCATCCGGACTTCGTCGCGGGCACCGCCGGGTGGGCGGTTGCGCACCCGACGGCTATCGCGTTCGTCGCGATTGGAGTGTTAGCTTTACAATTGAGTCCGTTTATAATCATCGCGTTACTATTGACGGTGATTTTTAACATCAGCAACGTCGTTCCGGACGAACTCAATCCTCTTTTCCCGAAAGATGTGAAAGAGAACATTCGCGAAGTGAAAAAAGACGCAAGAATAGCCCGAGAAGCGTTGGCGCCGGTCGAACGGTCCTTCTCCGAACTCGAAAATTTCAAAAACGAAGTTCAAACGCAAAAGCAGCAAGCGCGTAAAGCGCGCCTCGCCCGCGAGGAACGTCGAAAGCGAGAGGAAAAAGAAGCGCGAGAGAAGCCGTTGAAACTCGCGCGGTTGAAGAAAGCCGCCGAAGAAGAGTCGGAGAGGCGACGGAACGCGGTGGAAAAGGTGGCCCGACGCGTCGGCGACGTCACTCGGTGCGTGTCGTTGCCGACGCCCGAGGAAAAGGCTCGGTGCGTCGACAAAAATCACAGAGTGTCGTGGTAGTCTTTTCGACGACGGCGGCGTAGACAGCAGCATTTATTATATTACGCGCGCATATTTAGAGACGCTTTTCATTTTCTTTTTTGATTCTTTTTCTCTTCTTCTTCGACACTTTGTATTTTGCGGTATTTTGCGCAACCCTAAATTTTTGTCAGGATCCCCCCTTCAATTAATTTAGATTCCACGACGTCTCACCGTGTACACACGTTTTACTCAAAAAAGAAAAACGTGCTTTCAGTCGCGGAGGAGTGAGTTCGTTCCGCGGCATGCGCAAACGCGGGTAAAGCCTCCTCCTCCTCCTCCTCCTCCTCTTTTCTTTTTTTTTGCGCTTTTTTGATTTCCCGACGATTCCGGAAGAAAATTTTAAGAGTGCGGAAGAGAGAGGTACACCCGATGAAGCGTCGTCGTCATCCGTCCGTCTTCTCTCTCCTCCTCGTCCTCCTTCTCTCGTTGTCTCCGACTCCGACACCGCGACGGCTCGAAAGGTTTGTTGCGCGAGGGGAATCATCGGGAGAAAACGAGGAGAAGAAGACTTTGAGGAGAAAGGTATTGGACGTTGACGCGCGAGAGACGATGATGCCATTCTCCTCCGCCAATGATGATGACATCGAAGGGGTGCCTCCAGGATACGAAAAGCCTTTGGCGGGCGCGTCGTCGTGGAATAATAACGAACACTTCGTGTTACCAGAAGGCGCGAAAACGACCCAAGACGTCTCGAGACCTCGAAATTTCAAAGCGATAACGAGGACGAAGTTTGATGCGTTGAAATTGAACGTACAGCCGTCGGTGATACGGTTCGAGAAGGCACAGGTTGGGTGGCCTACGACGGAAAATGTGACCATTAGCAATTTGGACGACGAGAAGTCGTTGAAGGTGTATTTGATCACGAGCGATAATGTGCACGTGTACACAGAGGGAATATCGTACGGGTTAACGAAACACGAGGAAAGGGTGAAACAACGCAATTTGCTCGTGGCAAGGGAGATGTTCGAGAATCGGAGAGGAGACGTGGAGAAACACGAGGAGAAGCTTAAGTTCATTAGCCAACGCATTGAAGAGTTGAACGCGAAGTTAATAAACGCGCAGGATCGGTTGGAAAGTAAAACGAACGACAAGGATTTACGAACCGAGGATCATGAGGAGCACGAGCTTTTGAAAACGAGCGTTGATAAAATGCAAAAGATGATGAAAGAGACAGAAGCAGAAGTGCGGAGGAGCGTAAATCGGTTAGAGGAAATCGTCCGAATGGGTGGCGAGGGGTTACAGGAATTACACTCGCCGTTTGGAAGTAAAGATCCTGTTTTTGTGATCCCGCCTTTAGGGAGCGTGGTTGTGAGAATTAGGCACGCGCCACTGCAAACTGGTCGAGGAAGAGGGACGCTGAGCGTGCGAACAGACAGAGGGGACATCTTGGTGCCATTCACGTTTTTGACGAAACCAAACGATTTTCACGTGCAAAAATTGAGCGTGCAGCAAGTGTACGGCGTGCCACACGATTACGACGTAGGGTTGTTTAACCCTTTGTTAACAGTATTGAACGTTACGGACGTGTGGACGCGGTCCGAATTCATCAAGATTGACGTGCCGTGGGTAAGTCAATCATCATCACCATCATCACCATCATCATCATCACCATCATCATCATCATCACCATCATCATCATCATCACCATCATCATCAGCAAATTCGAAACCATCACTTTCATTCTCATCACCATCAACAAGCATCATCAACGACGGTAATAGTGAGGAAGGCTCTTCTACCTCTTTTAGCTGGTCGATACAGCCAGGTACGTTTTCGCGCCTCGCGAGAGTTACGCTCACCGCGCCAGCCAATCGAAACGCAGAAGTGAACGCACCTTCAGGCGGGTCCATGCACAGCATTCACGGGACGGAAGGACATCAAGGCATCGTATATGTCAAAACTACGGCAAATTCACAACCATTCGAGTTTCCAGTCAGTTTGCAAGGGGTTGATAACATCGTTTTCACGCATCCAACCGAGATCGATTTCGGCACAATTATCATGAGCGAGGAAAACCGGAAGCACGATTCGAAAAAGTCGAAAGAGCGCCGTTCTATTTATGTCACGAACGGCGACTTATGGCATATCCGCATTACCAGTGTCTCTTCTCCAACGTCTGACATACGTCCGCAGCTCGTCTCAGGTCGAGGCGTCGTGGTGAAACCGGGCGAAAAAGTCGAAGCGGTGAGAGTTTGGTACGATGTGAAAAATCGCCGCACCACCTCGGAAACTTTTGTGTCCGAACGTGTGGTGTTATCCGTCGAAAACAACGTTGGGAGAAAGTTCAAACTCACCGTACTCGTTCGAGCTTTAGTGTGTTCGACTGTTCCGTTTCGTCCAATCGAAAAGTACGCGCTGACGTTTCCAACCATTGAAAAGCTGAACACGATAAAGATCGAAGAACGAGAATTGGTTTGGCAGAAGAAAAATCTCATCACCAAAAACGGAAAAAAGAAGAAAAAGAACAAGGAAAACGAACTAGAGAATTTTTTCGAGGAAAGAAATGTTACGTTCGAGTACACCGGTAAGCAACCACTGCAACTCTTAAATGTTGAACATGCTCATATCAACTCTTCGAGAACAGTGGTCATTGGATATCCGAAAGGCCGAAAAATAAAGTCGGGCGAGGAAGTAACGTTCACGTTCAGGGATAGAATACCGCCGCATCCGTGGAAAATGAACAAGGAAGATGAAATTATAGTAGTAACAAATCTGCTGAAATTTCCAGTGCGTATTGAACACTACGATGCACGTTTACACTGCGTCAACTCAGATTACAAAAAGTCGTATGATCCAAAAGTGGCGCTCGAAGACACGAGCGAAGAGTATGAGAAGTCAGTTAAAAATACGGACAGTGACAATTTTACTGCTGTTTCCGCAGAACCAACATGCCTTCCAATATCCTTTGGTATAATTGGACCCGGTATCAATCGCACGCGCGTGATTACGCTCATAAATCCGCATTCGAAACCATTAAAGATAGATTCAACGTGGACGGATATGCCCAGTGCAAAAGTTGCCCGATTAACAACGTTCGACCCAGAATCTGTACGCATATCTGGTTGGAACGGGCAAATGATATATGTGTTCGATAAATCGCACTTAATCGAAGAGCACCATATGAAAGACGAAGACTCTACACATGACGCGCCGTGTCGCCCGAACAAGAAACAGTTCTCGGACATGCCAGGCGGATGCCGTCAGGACTACGTGAGCAAGATACCGGTCGACGGTAGTGCTGCAGGGAAAGTAATCGAAACTTCCGGGAGCGATTTCATGGTACCAGCACGTGGTCGCGCAATATTCCACATCGCAGCCAATGTCGATGAGGATAGCGATTTCATCGAGAATATTTCGGATTCGACGCGCTCAAACTACACTTTTGGCGTTCTCACGGATGGTCGTTGGATGCAAGTACCACTTACGGTCTCTTTTAGCACTGGTTCGCTTTTTCCGGTAAACGATGTGCTGCACGCGTCTGCATCGTTGGGAAAACGCCACGCCAGCGTCCCAATCGAAGTCGTATCTACGCACACCATTCCCGTCATGACCAGGGTAAGTGTGTTGCAGCATTCTTTGGATGGAAAGCGAGGAAGCCAGAAAGGCGTCATCGTTCGGCACAACGAGAATGACGGTTTAATCCAGCCCAACATTGACGAGCCACAAATCAGCGCCTGGGTTAATCTCGATTTGTCGGACATGCATCAAGAAATCTTTGGGAACGACGATTTAATGTTCGATACCGCGCCTAACGACGATTTTGAAGACGGCGAAGAAGGAGATTACTTGGACGCTGAAAATGATTCGATGAGAGCTGCCGCTTCGGAATGGGTACAAAAGAAGAAAGTTTTCGTATCATCTTTACCAAGCAAATTAGAAGCAAAGAAACTTCGATCTAGACTTGATAAAATTGGCTCTCTTGATGAGCAAAATGCCTTTCACATGAAAGCAACCGTAGTTGTATCGAACGAAGCGACCAGTCTCGGTGACGTCGACACCGTGGCCATTTTAGTCAACTTACAAAGACCGAGTATTATAGAGTCGCTCGATTCTAGTAGCGATGAGGCACTCGATGTGAATAATTATTCTCCATCATCATTCATGGACTATATGGATGATAAAGAAGAGGAAGAAGAATTTGCTGCGAACTCAACAACATCATCTACATTCATCGTTGGCGCCGGTCAGCGCTCATCGAAATCAAAGACGCTTCGAGTTCTAAATCCCACGTCGAAACAATTATGCTTCGATTCAGAGCCGTACATATTTTCTGGTACTTCGCATGCTGACACACCAGATTTGGCCATTGGAAAGTTGCTCAAGCGTAGCGGTGGAGTATTTTCTCTCTCAAACTTACTCGCGAGCGTCACGTTTGGGGCGATTTCTACACCTTCTCCAAAATTTGGAAGCGTTCGCGAAGGCGAGAATGCGTTCATCTTTGAAGGTATGAACAACTACGGCGATGAAAGTGACAATATTATTTGTATTGAACCTGGTCTGACGAAAACATTGGGAGGAATATACTTTGTACCACCAAAATCGGCGATGAAAGGACAAGTTTTGAAATCTTCCATGTGCGTGAGAAACTCTTTCACGCTGCTGGAGTGTGTAGATGTTGAAGGCGAAGTTTCTGAAGCGTATTCATTTGAAGGCGAAAGAGCTGAGAAAGAAGCCATGAAGACAATGAAAGCTAAGAAAAGACGCGAAAATAGTCTCACGGCCAAAATTTACGCGTTTATTGAGAGAAGCTCGGCGGATATATCGTTGAATGTTTCTGGAACCCTCGAGACAATTACATCGCCAAACTTTTTGGCAGTATTTTTTGCGGTCTGTTTTATCGTAACGGCATGCCTTTTTGCGGTATCGATCATTAACCAGAGGAAAAATGCTGCTCCAAAGCCAACAGTAGTCCCTGTGAATATAATGGAATCCTCATCAGAGGTTCAACCAATTGACGGGACAACAAGGAGGGTTGAATCTCAAGAGTCGCAGAAGAATGGAGACGCCGCCACCAAGCTCGCGACTTCAACACTTTCGAATTTGAATACTTCACTCGAAGAGAAGCTTAAACCGTCTCCTCCAGTTGCAACGGTCTCTGTCTTGGAAAGTAAGCCGTTACCGCCAAAGAGCGAGGCATCAAAACTTTCCCCGCTGAAATCCCCTAAAACAAATAATAAGGAATCTCCACGGGCGAGTAGAAGTGACGATGTCTCGGTTGAACGCAAATCATCTGGGTCGTCTTCGGCGTCGGTTACGCGTTCTGCCTACGCAAAGAAGACATCTACTAAAGCCACGGAGAGTACATCTGAAGCTGCTAAAGAGCAATCCAATCTTAAGAAGCCGAGCATGGACACTAGTTTGGAAGAGGCGAAGCGTAATGCTGCCGCCGCGCTCTCGAGACCAGCGCGACTTGGAAATACGAATAAGTTGGTAGATTTGAATAACTACGTCGCTCCTAAAGCAACACCGGCAAAAGATAAATCCAAGAAAGGAGATAAGAAGATGTCTGTTGATCCACCCCGCAAATCCCTACTACCACCGTGGGGGAGGAAGCACGTTCCTCAAAGCAGCAGAAGTCCTTCAAACGACACGCCTGGTATAAACAACAAAAATCAGCAAGCACCACCCGTTGCGTCTATTCATCACGAAGAGAAAATGCAGCAACATCAACAACAAAATATATCTTCGGCTTCAGGATCTCTGAGGGGTTTTGCGCCTCCCGGTTTCGAGAACGCGAAAGGTTCGTTCCAACCGTCGCAAGTTGCCACATACGGATCTCCCATTCAGCAGCAGCAGCAGCAGCAGCAGCAGCAGCAGCAGAAGCAACAACAACAACAACAACAACAACAATCGATATCTCCTACGCCTCTGCTCACGCCCGCGCACTTATCCATGGCCACTCAAGAGAACCGACCGGCGTTTGATTTATGGGGTGGCTTAGGCTTTGGGGCGAGCATCTTCGCGGATCGGCCCGACACCACAGGTTTGAATAGGGACCAGCAGCTCGAGCGAACACAAAGCGAAGGCGTGAAAGATGAAGACGAGGGTTTGAATTTTCACTTACCTGATATGGACTTTGACGAGTTGGAGTAGTGCAACGGAAACACTGCTAGTAAATACGTACCAAATTTTATTTATTACACATACTGGTATTTATACCCACTATTAGCTAATTGCGAGTGCCCTCTTCCACTGTTTCATCAACTGCGCTTCTGACATGCCGAACTCCTTCAACACTTCTCGCCACAATCCCTCTTCCTCGTTTTCGCTCAAGCTGTTCGGCTCACGCAACTCGCACGCGGAATCAAAGTAACTCCCAAACGTTCCTTTGGCCTCCTCAAACGCTTTTTCACTTTGCGCACAATACACGGTCACCCTCGCGCCTTCGTCGCACGTAAATAAAATCTGTCTCATTGTCGTTCGATACAAAAACTGGATCAACTTTGGCAACGTTTTCACAACGTTCGTAATAATATTCCCCGGATGTAAACTTATCATCTTAATCGGTGCATTCGATGGGTCCTTACTATCCTTCGCGTTTGTATAAAACGCTTTACACACTTTCCTCTCCAACACCTTCGCGAACGCAATTTCTGCCATTTTACTATTCGCGTACGCCTTCTTCGCGGAAAACCCAAATGATTTCTTTTGCATCTCGTATTTTGTCGCAAATTCGTGCAATTTTGAACTCACAAACACAATTCGACTGTTCGATTGCCTCGCGGCCATTGCGCACCCTTCCATGGTTTTCGTTTCCAACATTTTACTTACCAACAGAAGAGACAGTAAACTCGGTGCTAAAAAGTTCGTCCCGTGGTGTTGTTCGTAGCTATCTTCCGTGAACACGTATTTGTTCGACATGTCAAAAACGCCCGCGTTGTTTATCAACACGTCCAATCTATCTTCGGTGTCGATAAAAGTTCCCGCGAATTCACGAATCGAATGTAAACTATTCAAATCGAGCTTCATGACAACGCAATCGAGCTTCGTTTTAGAGTATTCACGACACCATTTTTTAACCAACATTTCGCCCTTAGAAACCGTTCGACACGCTAGAATAACTCGATGGCCTCTCAAAGCTAACGTTAACGCGGTTGTTTCGCCGATTCCGGATGTTGGGCCAGTGACGATGATGGTTTGTTTTGTCGTTTTGGATGACGACTTTTCTTCGTAAGGAAACGTTGCCATTTCCAAAGACGTTTTCGGCAAGTGTTTGCATCGGAGTTTTTGAAAGAGCACATCGAAAAGAACGCTCATCCAAGTCGGGGTTAAGGAATACGATGATGCGCTTTTCGTCATCGTGTTATCGCTTTCGATAGAGCGAGTCGCTCCAAGAAAAAAATAAAAGTGAAGAATGATTTACACCGGGTGTGGTACTGCAGTATATATGTATATATATGTGTATTTAAATAAAAAAAACTTGTGCGAGTTGAGCGCGTTCGCCCGTACACGCAACATTTTTAAAGACGACGTTCGTTTCTCTGACATGAAGACTTCTTCTCTTAAACGGCCATCTTCATCTCGATTTTCGGACACGGGTCGTATCCGATAATCTCAAAATCTTCAAACTTGAATCCGTCGATATCCTTCACGTCTGGGTTGATTTTCAACTGCGGGAATGGTCTCGGTTCGTTTTTGAGTTGCGTTTTCAACGGTTCGACGTGGTTGGCGTAGACGTGCGCGTCGCCCAAGACGTGGACGAAATCTCCCGGTTTGAGGTCGCAGACTTGCGCGATCATACAGGTCAACAGCGAATAACTAGCGATGTTGAATGGGACACCTAATCCCATGTCGCAGGAGCGTTGATACATTTGGCAACTCAACTCGCCATTCGCGACGTAGAACTGACAGAACATATGGCACGGCGGTAACGCCATTTCTTTCAACGCGGCTGGATTCCATGCGGTCAACAGGATGCGTCGATCGTTTGGATTGTTTTTGATTTTGTGAATCACCTCGGCGAGTTGGTCGACGCCTTTACCGGTATAGTCGGCGTGCATGTCGGTGTACTCGGCATTGAAGTGTCTCCATTGAAACCCGTATACTGGACCTAGATCGTTCACTTCGCGGTGACTTAACCCGATGGAGTCCAAGTACTCACGACTTCCGTTGCCGTCCCAAATGCCGACGCCTTTTTCTTTCAACTCGTTTGCGTTGGTTGAACCTTTGACGAACCACAATAACTCTTCCGCCACGCCTCTCCAAAACACGCGTTTACTGGTCAACAACGGAAATGATCTTCTCAAGTCGTATCGCATGGAGCAACCAAATTTGGAAATGGTCCCAGTCCCAGTTCTGTCGCCTTTGACGTTCCCTTCTTCGATGATTTCCTTAATCAACTCCAAATATTGCATCTCTTCGTGTTTTTGCTCCTTCAAAATCTTTTGCGGCAGGATTTTTTCCGCCTCAACTCGAAACTTCCCGGGCGGTCCACTCTGCGCCACATATGTCAACGTCGTGTATGAACATTCGCCATCTTTCACTAACTTTGAGCTTGAATATAATCTAAACTTTTCGCTATCCAACGGTAACGGAATAAACGCGTCACTGGCGAAGTATTCCTTCGGATCTTTCCCAGCTGGAGGTTTCACCTCGGTCAAATGCACCGCCTCGCACTGCTCGCTCTTCAGTGCTTCCTCGTATACCTTCGCACCACCAATCACAAACACTTTCTCGATGATGTCCTTGTATTCCCCATTCGATAACGTCTCCAACGCTTCCTCGATCGACGCTCGGGCCAACACGCCTTCTGGCAAACATTTCGCGTCGTTGTCGCGACCACCATTTTCTTTATTCGATTTCTCGTACACTTGCCCAGACGCAGATAAAACCACATTTAACCTCCCCGGTAGTGGCCGAAACTTCTCCGGAATCGATTCCCAGGTTTTCCTTCCCATTATTACCGCATTTTGCGTCATCGGCTCCGACGCGTCCGACGTCAAAGATTTGAAATGTTTCATCTCTTTTGAAAGTTTCCACGGCAAAGCGCCGTTTTTCCCCACGCCACCGAGTTCATCCGCGGCGACGACCACTTGAAATCTCCTCTTCGCGTCTTCTCCTCCTCCTCCTCCAGCGGCGGCGGCTTCACTCGTCATCTTTGGAGTGTGGTAGTGTTTTCGAAACAAAGTCGAACTGTTGTTGTTGTTGTTGTTGTTGTTGGTCCACCCCCGGCGTCCTCGTCGGATGATTCGGAAGGGTAACGCGAGAAAAAAGCTGAATCCTCGTGCGGGCGTCGTCGTGACTCCTCCTCGTGGTGTCCTCTCTTTCTCTTCGTCGTCTCTCTCTCTCTCTCTCTCTCTCTCGTTTGAGGTTGTGCGTTTGGTCGATGTGCGACGAGAGAGTAGTGCTCTTTGAATACTCACGCGCGCGCGCAATTTTGAATGCAATTTTTTGTGTTTTTTTTTTGAATTTTTTCC
>MDSZ01212019.1_pt1 | contig 12850 bp, 12 predicted proteins | sample 811201 | NCBI WGS metagenome assembly MDSZ01 (sample SAMN05326647, study PRJNA326480) | marine metagenome | isolation source: seawater | place: Indian Ocean: North | collected 2010
AAAAAACATATAGAAAAAAATATTTATACATTTGATAGCTTATTAAACAGTTATATATTAAAATAAATAATCTTGTTTAATAATTTTGATCCTTTTTTGTTTTTTTTTCATCTTTACAATTTTTTTCATAATTGATTCTTCCTTTTTCATTAATTTTAATTCTTCACTTTCCTTTTTTTTCTCAAACTTTTTTTTATTTCTTATTTCTTTTTTAATACAGACATTTAATTTTTTTGATTTTTTTTCTTCATTTTTCATCATTTTAATTTCCTTAGATTGTTTTACCATTTCTTCTGTCCTTAAATATAATGTATTATAACGTGTAATCTCTTTTTTTAACAAAGCAAGGTTTTTTTTATAAAGATTACTTATTTTCCACGCGATTATAAATTCGATTACTGATTTTTTTATATCGTAATTAAATTTATTTTGGGATTCTACAATAACACCTTTTTCATTTTGTTCCATACATCTTAATCGAGATAATTTTAAAATAATACTAATTGGATCTTCACCAAAACTATATAAATGATCTTTCATTCTTTCTACGATCTTATTATAATATTTCCCAAAACTTTTTTTCTTTGGATGATTATCCGGTAAATTATCCCAATCTTCTTTATTTTTAATTATAAAAACAGTGTCTTCATGAATATTATAGATAGTAATTGAAGGAACAGTTGCCATGTAATGAGGTATATTCTGAAAATTTGTTATTTTCTTTTCATGAAAAGTAACAAAAGATTCAAATTCTAATATTAAAGGGTGTCGTTTAGTTTTTATACTACTGTAATAAAGAGAATTCGTTCCATCTTTGTAGTATGTTGGCTTTAAGTCAGGATGATATTTTAAATATTCAAATTTTTTACATATTTCTTTTGATAAAACCAAATGATCGTAAATGTCTAAAATTTTTCCAAAATCTCTTTTAGTTGCTTTTACTTCTTCATTTAATACATCAATTTTAAATGAAGGGTAAAAGCTATCCAGTAATAATTCTAACCTTATATTAACGTGTAAGAAAGAAAATATTATTGTTTTTAATTCTTGTGGTAAATCTTGAATTTTTTCAAAAACCATTTTTTATTTTACTTTTCGTATAAAATAAAAAAAAAAAATTTTTCAATTTTGTATTTTTCTAGAATCCGAAATCATATCCATCGTCGCCATCGCAACCATCGTTTGTATTTTGTTTGTTAATTAATGAAATATTATTTTTAATGTTTATATTTGCACAATTATCATCTTCATTAGGTTCTAAATCAAATAAATCAGTTTTACTTTTCTTTTTAGTAGAAATAAGCTCTTCATTTTTATTCTTCTCCATTTCTTTTAGATCCAAAATTAAACTGAAAGCACCAGTTCCAAAATATCCAGTTTGACCAGTCATGATATTTGCAGATACACTTCTCATCTGATCAAATTCTGAATGTCTTGCTGCATTTAAGAATACTTCTGTATGAACTTCAAATGTAGATTTAGGTATTGGACCAATATCATCATTTAATATTCCTGATCTAAATATTGCAGTTAAATTTTTATTACATGTCATTCTATCACAAAGAAGACCTAAATGATGATAATTAATATAAACACTGCTGAAATCCATAACATCAACAAATTCATTATAAATTATTTGTCTTGTTGCTTCTATGCCAAGTACATTGAATATTTCTTTAATATCATTACTGTAAGTTCTAGTATAATCAATATAATCCAATGCAAATACAGATAACATATTTGTTCCTGTGGTATCTAATACCCATACTTCTTCTTTTAAAAACTTCTCATCTTTCTTCTTAACTTGATTTTGAAGTTTTCTTGGAAAGACTTTGTCAATATTTTTAATACCCCTTAATACAATATTATTAAGTATATTTTCTTGGAAATTCCTCAATAAATATATTTCATCAGTTTGATCAAGACTACTAGAAATACCTTTTTTTGATTTGTTTTTTTGTAAATAGTTGCTATTTAACCTTAATCTAAAAACTAAATTTTCTGAATTTAAATCTGAATAAACACAAGTAATATCATCACCATAGGAATTTGTAATAGCAAAATGTATATCATCCATGGTTATATTCTTTTCCAAAAGTGTTTCAGGACTTATTTGTAATCTTATTAACCATTTTGATTTTTGAGTAAGTGGATTAACTTCATTGAAATCTTTGTTCATGCATTCATATGTCATTTTTTCAAATTCATAGTATTCATTTAAAAACTCTCTGTCTTCTTCAATTTTACTATCCATATCATTCGTATCAAAACATATTTGGGCACTATTAATAACATCTATTAATTTTGTATGTTCCATCATTGTAGCAATATTAATAGCTTTACTTTGTTGATTTTCATCTACACTTTTTAAAAATACTGTTAATGAAGGATTTTTCGGATTTTTTGTTAATCTTAATATTTCTTCTATTCTTGGAACACCACGTGTTACATTCGATTTGGATGATACACCAGCTAAATGGAAAGTATTCAATGTTAATTGAGTTGTAGGTTCTCCAATAGATTGACCAGCAATGATACCTACCATTTCTCCTGGATGAACCAAAGCTTGTTTATATTTCAATAAAACAGTTTCCAATAATAATATAAGTCCCTTTTTGTGAAATCTTTTAATTACTAATAAATCTCTTGGATTAAGCATAAAATAGTAAATTGCCTCGATTAGTTTATTCTCTTTAATAAACTTGTACGAATTTATTTTTGCAAAATATGATTCAATTATTTCAAATGCCTCTAGTGGAGTAATATCAACTATACTATTAGAATTTAAATTTAATTGGGCTTGTAAGTTTGAAATTATATTTTGATAAGAAATAGGCATTCTAATTGAAGTCTCATCTTTATAATTAAAGACGTTCTGCACTATCTCATCTCTTTTTTCTATAAAATATTCAATATACTTTTTACATTTTAATTTTGTTTCCGCTTTCTGCTTTTTTATTCTTGTAATAGTTCCTTTTGTATAAATACTTGTAAGACCTTTTTCTTGCTCATTTATACCTACTATATCATATCTTAAGTAAATTTCTTCATTAGACATTTCAGGTAATTTTATATTTTGATTTTCTATTTTTGTTGAATCAAATCCATCATCACCATATACAAACTGAACAATCTTTCCTTTATTGTTTCTTACTGTCATATCATATTCTACTCTTAGATCTTCTAATCCTTTAATTAACCTCCTTTGAATATAACCTGTTTGCGATGTTTTTACTGCTGTATCTATGAGACCAACTCTTCCACCCATTGCATGGAAGAATAGTTCAGGTGCAGTTAATCCTGAAATATATGAATTTTCTACAAATCCTCTTGCTCCAGGAGAATCATCATATTTTTTAAAGTGAGGAAGAGTTCTATTATCAAATCCATACGGAATACGCTTTCCATCTATATTTGTTTGACCTACACATGACAACATTTGAGAAATATTAACGTGATTACCTTTTGAACCAGATTCTACAATTTTTAAAAATCTATTATTTTTATTTAGAGATTGTCTGCCTATCTTACCTGACTTTTCAGTTGCCTTATTTAACATATTATTTACTTTTTGTTCAAATACTTCCATATTACTACTTGCTGTATTGTTTTCAAATATACCTAAATGTAACTTGTCAATTAAATCATATACTTCTTGTTTTTGTGATGATATAACATGTAAAATACTATCATGTGTTTTCTTATTGGCTATCAAATCACTAATTCCCACACTAAATGAACTTGTTTTTACATATTCCGTAATAATATTTTGTAAATTGTCTATAAAATTAGAAGCTGCCATATTTCCATAATCATTGAATATCCTATGAATCATTCCTTTTGTTGTATTACCTAATACTTTTTTTTCCATTTGTCCTCTTAAATATTCACCATTTCTAATTTCCAATATATTATTTGATGTTTCTGAATCCTCATCATCATTCCATAAAGCTGTCTTATATTTTAAACTAATAGGCGGTAATATTTGAGATATCAAATCAAAACTAGATATGTTTTTTCCTTTGTCAATCAAACTATCTACGTTAATGTCTGGGTACATGAATAGTAAATTCATAGCAGTTTTTGGATCAAATTTTACATTTGGCCTTGTAAATTGATAAGATCCCAACATTGAATCCTGAAATATTCCTATAATTGGTGAATTACTTGCAGGACTTACTATTTGATATGGAATAGCTGCTAAGTGTTTTAATTCTGTTTCTGCCATTATATTCTGCGGCATGTGCATATTCATTTCATCGCCATCAAAATCGGCATTGTAAGGCTTTGTGTCCCCAACATTCATTCTAAATGTATCACCTTGTTTCATAATCTTAACAATATGACTCATCATCGACATTCTATGTAAGCTCGGTTGCCTATTAAATAATACTGCATCACCGTCCATCATATGACGATGTACTATGTCACCATTTTCTAGACGAATTGATTTCCTATCTACATATCTTAATGAAATATTCTCTCCATTCTTTCTTTCTAATATTTTTGCACCTGGTTGATTCAATGTTATCCATGACTCTGGACCATTTTGAACTAGTTTTGTTAGAAAATCACGATTACGATCATTTACTTTTACTGGTTTAGTTATGTTCATAGCAATTTTCATTGGAACTCCTAATTGTCTTATTGACAAGTTTGGATCACCTGTAATTACTGATCTTGCACTATAATCAACTCTTTTTCCCATTAAATTACCTCTTATCCTTCCATTTTTTGAATTTAATCTATCCATAATACATTGCAATGGTCTTCCTGAACGTTGAGCCATCGGATTTGCTCCTTTTATCTTATTATTTACAATCATCGCTATAAAATATTGTAAAACACTTGTCAAACCTTCTATTACATTTGGATTTGCATTATTTGCTATCTTTTCTGATAAATCCTTATTTGTCTTTACTATATTACTATAAATGTGTGTTAAATCATCTTCACTTCTTTGTTGAGCATCGTGTTTTACTGATGGTCTCATTGCAGGTGGTGCTACAGGTAATACTGTATAAATCATCCACTCTGGTCTAGACCATACTGGACTAAATCCCATAAAATTGATATCTTCATCTGATATTCTTTTGAATATTTTTAATATGATTTCAGGACTTAATTTCTTTTCTACCTTTCTACTCTCACCATCCTCTAACGTAATATTATCCCATATTGCATTTATTGTTGCCATACCTTCTATTTTTAATCTATCAGGGTTTTTGCAACCGCAACCATCTTCAATGTTATCTCCACATCTTTTTATTTTAGGTGCTAAACTACATACATAATTCCACCTATCGCTGGTATCATAATCTAATATATGTTTGTGTTTTTTTTTATCTATTAACAATTTACTACACTTAAAACAGACACATTTACATATTTTTACTATTTCTTTTATATGTTGTATTGCAAATACCGGTCTTGCCAATTCAATATGACCAAAATATCCAGGAGTATCTATATATGTATTACCATCTGTTGGACATACTAATCCTGGTTCTAATACTCCCATTCTTGGATCAAACAAGCCATTGACAACAGGTTTATTATTTATATATACCTCTCTAGAAGTTATATGTGCTACAGAGTTCTTTCGAATTTCCTCCGGAGATAATATACTAAATTGAATTCCAATTATACGAGACGTTTTCATTTCATCAGGTTTCATTAAAAATTTATCTATATAATATAATGAATATTATTTATATTATTTCTTTTTATTATTTTCATTCAATTTTTTATATAAATTTTAATTGTCATCCATAAAATTGATTAAATTCTACAAAATTATTTAAAAAGAAAATATACATACTAATATGGTACGTCTCCGTTCAAAAAATAAAAAAAAAGAAGAGGAATCTAGTAGTGATGAAGATAATAATATTATTTATATGGAATTAGATTCTGATACTGATGATTCTAGTTATACATCAAATGATGCTGAAAATGATGATATTGAAGCTGACTCGGATAGTCAAATCTCTGATTCTGATCTTGACTCTGAAGATGACGATGAAGATGAAGATGATGATGAAGATGATGAAGATGAGGATGATGATGACGATGAAGATGAAGATGAAGACGAGGATGAGGACGAGGACAATAAAAAAAAATCAAAAAAAAATACAAAAAAATTAAAAACCATGAAAAAAGCATTTGATAATTTAAAATCTAAAAAAAAATCTAAGGCAAAGAAGCAAAATAAAATTAAGAAGAAATCTAAATACACTAAAAAGCAAAAAAAATATGCAACAAAAAAGAAAAATAAAAAAAATAAGAAAAAATACACCTCAGAAACTGAATCTGATGATGATTACGAAGAGGAATATATTGATGATTTAGATGATGAAGATTTGGATTATGATGAAGAAGACAAAAATTTCAGTATTTTATTGCAACTGGGAGGAGGTGGTGATTTACTGGAAGAAGCAGTTTATGATGATGCAGATGATGGAGACGACTGTAATAGTGATGATGAAAAAATATTTATGAAGGAAAATTACCAAGATATTCAAATTGTAGAGGGCGCTAAAAAGAAGGTAAAAAAAAAGAAAAATAAAACAAATAAAAGTGAAGATGAAATTATTAACAGCAGTAAAATTGAAGATGAATATAGTAATCTTGTATCTCTTAGAAAAGATTTTAATTTAAAATTACAACAACATCCTAATGACAAAACATTAAAAAAATCTGTTAAAGATTATGATAATAGAATAAAAAAACTTGTAAAAGAGACAAGAGTTACAAATGCAAAAAAATACCACAAACTTGTACAAAATTCAAATAAATCAGGAGGAAATGAAATTGATTATTTCAAAAAAAAACTATCACATAAAGAACAAATTAAAGTTATGAATGATCTTACTGAGATTAATAAAAGAATTAACATTGATAAACCATATAGATTAAGTCTTCTTGAATCGAATATACCTGCACATTATAAAGCTTGTGCTTTACAAAAATTAAATATACTAAAAACAATGGAACCTGGAGATCCTGAGTACTATAAATTAAAACATTGGGTTGATGCTTTCATGAGAATACCTTTTGGTAAGTATAAATCTCTTCATATTAATATGAACGATGGCCTAGAAAAATGTAACGATTTTATGGTTAATGCAAAAAAAGCACTTGATAAATGTACATATGGACTAAACGATGCTAAAACCCAGATTATGCAAATGTTAGGCCAATGGTTGTCTAATCCATCATCTACTGGAACTGCTATTGCTATCAAAGGACCTATGGGTACTGGTAAAACTACACTTGTTAAAGAAGGGATTAGTCAAATACTTGGACGTGAATTTGCCTTTATAGCACTCGGAGGCAATGGGGATAGCAGTTTTCTTGAAGGACATTCCTATACATATGAAGGTAGTAATTGGGGAAAAATTGTACAAATTCTTATGGATTGTAAATCTATGAATCCCGTTATTTACTTTGATGAATTAGATAAAGTCAGTGATACAGCAAGAGGAGAGGAAATTATTGGTATATTAACACACCTTACTGATTTATCTCAAAATAGTCAATTTCATGATAAATATTTTTCAGAAATTTCTTTTGATTTAAGTAAATGTTTATTTATTTTCAGTTACAATGATGAATCCAAAGTTAATCCTATTCTAAAAGATAGAATGTATCGAGTAGAAACTAAAGGTTATGATACTAAAGAAAAACTTATTATTGCAAAAGACTATCTTTTACCTAAGATTAGAGAACAAGTTGGATTTAAAGAAGATGAAATTATTATATCCGACAGTGCCATTGATCATATTATTAGTTCTGAAAAATTTACAATGAAAGAAGATGGTGTTCGTAATTTAAAAAGATGTTTAGAAGTTATTCATACTAAGTTAAATCTTTTTAGACTTATTAATCCTGAAAATAAATCTACTATTACTGATATTGATATTGATGTTAAATTCCCTTTTACAGTTGAAAAGGAACACGTTGATATTATTATTAAAAAAAATGATAGTATCAACCCAAGTTTATTTGGTTTATATATTTAATATAATTATTCAATATAATGGAATATTCTGCTTTTTTTTTTCATCTTATGGGTATAATTCAAATGTTAGAATAGGAAAAATATATAAACTATCTTCAAGAGAAACCATAAGATATTTACTAACTGTTCATAGAGATCTAGTTGATAAATCATTCTGGATTCGTCAATTTATTTCAAAAGTTAAAATTTGGTATAAAAAAATTAATTTAGCCAGAAAAATAACTAGTCACCATTTAATATTAGTGAAACTTGGCTATAAATGGAATCAAATTTTCTACATGATCGAAAATAAAATTATACGATATATATAATTAGTTTTTCATTACACTTTTACATTTGAAATTATATTTTTTAATTGACTCAATAAATACTAAATTAAAATTTATTGTTTCTACGATTGCTAATAATATTTTATTAAATCTATCATTCACTTTATATATCTCATTTTTAACAGTTGTATCGTAAGGTATATTAAATTCTATTGAGTTAAAAAATGCATAATTTATGATTTCTAATTTTTTTTTATTTACTGGTCTTATATTGTAATACTGTATTTTATTTATATCAACTTCAAATGGTATTTCTAATAATATCAAATTAACATTACCTGCCTCTATTAATTTTTCAAAAATAAAATGACCTAATTGTAAATAACAATATCTCAGTTTGTAAGAATCCATTGTATCTATTTTTAATTCTGTTATAGATTGAAAAATTTTATTTAATATGCTTCTTTTTAAATTACTATTTAATGTTGGTTTCCATACAGATTCTTTATTTGGAATCTTACTTAAAAAAAAACTAAGAATTGAAAAAAATTCAGTCATTTTATTATTATTCTCTTAATACTGATTTTAAATCATTTTATTTTAATAAACATTAAAAATATTTAATAAAATATAATAAATAAAGTATATTATAGAAATAATATAATATATATTATGAAATTTGAAAATATTGTTAATAATGATAAGATTTTCTTGTATTGTGGAGACATGCCAAAACAAAGACGTGATTATACAAATATACCTTTTATAGGACTATCTTTACATAATCAGGATCAATACCATATTAAACATGATATTACTCAGACATTACCTTTAAAAAATAATACAGTTGATATAATACAATCAGAAGATGTAATGGAACACATAGAATATAGAATGTTAAAAAAATCTATTGATGATATATTTAGAGTATTAAAACCAGGAGGACTATTTCGTTTATCAATGCCTGATTATAACTGTGATGTTTTATATAATCGTTCTGAAAAGGATGGTAATGGAAATATTATATTTGACAAAGGTGGTGGTGGTAGATATGATATAATTAACAAAAAAGTAATTGCAGGAGGACATGTTTGGTTTCCAGTTTTTAATTCTGTTAAATCATTATTAGAATCAACCAACTTTTTAAATGATAAAATAAATTATTTACATTACTATGATGAAAATAATAATCCTATTACAAATAAAATAGATTATAGCAAAGGGTATATCTCAAGAACACCAGATCATGATAACAGGGTAAAAAATCCATTTAGGCCGATGTCTATAGTTGTTGATTGTTATAAATAATTAATAAAAATATAATAAATAAGAATTAATAAATATTATTATATATAAAATAAATGTTCTATAATAATATTTTTTTTTCTTTAACTGGTGCCTATATTGGCAACTGGTTAGGTTTTATATATTACAATCTTAAATGTCTTAAATACGGCTATATATTTGATAATAAATTTAATATGTATGATTATGGTGTGTTTGGTGCCATAATTGGTGCTTTAACTGGAGTTACTATATCAAATATTTATAAAAAATTAAATAATTAAATAATTGTTTCATATTTATTCTTTACTTTCCTCTTTACTTTCTTGTTTAGTATCTTCGACTACTTTTTTTGATTCAAATAATTGTTCTTTACAATATATTGCTGTATTAATAAAACCTACTGGCTTACATTCTATTTTACAACATTCAAGATCTTCTGGTTTTAAATTTCCAAGATTACCACAAAGGCCATCTTCACCAATATCAGGTTGTGATTGTATAGTATCTCTAGGTTTTATAAAAGGCACTATACTTACTAATAGATTATACGCTCTATCGCTATGCTCTTTCTTTCCAAAAATGTAGATTATAATTAATACAACTACTCCGATTGGTACTCCAATATAGTATTCTCTCTGCATTATAAATATATATATAGAAGTAAATATATATATATGTTTAAATATTTTTAGGTAAAATGTCATTTCCTCCTCTTGTTTTTAATAAATTAGAATCTTCTTGAGATAAGCATAAATAACCCATCGAATTAGTTAATCCACTATCGATACAATCTTTATTTCCTTTTCTCAAAGATATTTTGTCTATTTGTTTATGTTTTGATTTAGTACTTTGATAAATTCCTTTAAAACCATCTATTGCTAAATCTTCGTTTAATTGGTTATCATCATTTTCAAATCCTTCTTTTAAAAAATTGCTTCTGAAAGATGAGTTAAAATAAATTAGTCCGTTATCTTTCATATTTATTAAAACGCTTGTTATAATTAATACTAAAAATAAAACCACAATAATTGTTGTTTGCATATTATATATTCTAGATACATTTTAATACTAAATTTTTGGAAATTTTACTGCTTTTTGTAGATCCGCGTATAATCCATTATTTAAATGGTAATTTGTTACTAATTCTTCATTCTTTTGATCATAATAAGTTCTAAAATATAATGAATGAATAGATTTTTTCCATTTTTTCTCGAAATTTTTTAATAATTCTAATAGTGTTACTCCTGATATGTATTTAAATATTATTATATAAACAGAAATCAATAAAATTACCAACGTAAGTATATTGTATAATAAATCATAAATATCTTCCATTATTATATAAAATATTAAACTATTTAAAATATTGGGTTTATTATAATTAATGTCTAATTCAATTGACTTAAAACAGATAATTGGTAACTCTGATGATTATGTTGATAATACTAATAAAATTAGACAACTAAAACACAGCATGTTGATAAAGGAAAATATTAATGACATTAAGAAACTGAGAGCAAATAATTTTAATATGTATAAAAATAATTTTCAAGATTTTAGAGAATTATGCATCCAAAAAAATAATTTTCTTTTTAATAATTATTTTGATTTGTTTAATAAAATATTAAATGATGAAATCGATTTAAACATTATGAATGAGTTTATTCGAATTCTAAAAAAAATTGAAGATGGTGAAACCGATCAACATAATGGATCTGTAATGGTTGGGGAGCTATTAAAAAAAATCTATGTTGACAGTGCTATCAAAAGGGGTCAAAAACTAGATCAAAAAAATAAAGAATTAAACCCTCAAGTAGAAGAGGAGATAGTGCAACCTAAAAACATATCATGGAAACAATATAAAAATAAATTTTAATAATATTATTATGGATTTTGTAAAAGAGACTTTTGGTATTGAGGATATAAATATTATTCAATATTCACATGAAAAAAAAATACCTATATTAAAAATTGCTTTAACTACACAAGACGATACTTTAAAAATTATATATGAACAATGTGTTATCAAACATAATGAAAATATAATGAACAATATTTACTTTGATTCTGGTTTTGATGTTTATTTCCCAGAGAATATTCAAATTCCAACTGAAAGTAAAAAATCTTGTTTAGTTAATTTGAAAGTAAAGTGTGAAATGTTTCAAGTAGAATTAGGAATTGATTCTCACGAAAAAGTCCCTTTGCCTTTTTATCTTTACCCAAGGTCAAGTATTTCTAAAACACCCCTTATATTAGCCAATCATGTTGGTATAATTGATTCTGGTTATAGAGGTAACTTAATGGTTGCACTAAGAAATTTAGATTCAAATAATTATTATGAATGTTTGGAATACACAAGATTATTTCAAATATGTAAATCAGATTTAATGCCATTTTTAGTATGTTTAGTTAATGAAAATAAATTATCTAATACTAAAAGAAATGATGGTGGTTTTGGATCAACCGGTATTTAAATTTATAAAAAAATAGATATATTTATATATATATATATAAATGTCTCAAAGTGATTATTTAAAAAGACGTGTTACTTCACATATCCTTAATAGGCAAAAGACAGAAAAGGATGAATTGAAACCAGTTCTTTCAAGTGATGAATACACTTCATTTAAAAGATATCAAATTACAAATACAGTTATTAATGATGAAATTAATTATAAAAACATTGTTCCACAAGGCAAACATATTATATTTGATATTGAAACTGACGTATCTTCATGTCCTGAATTTAAACTTTGTAAAGATACTAATACTAGAGATAATCGAATTAATTTGACATCTAGTAAAATTGATCCAAATCCTTGTCCAAGAGCACCATTATTTATCAAAAATACTGAAAATCCTCTTGATCCTGTTAATGTTGCTTATGTACCTCAACCTAAAAGAAATTGCAAATTAGAAAATTCTACTAACAAAAACTCTTATTTATCTAGAAGATTAGATTGCCCACAGCCTGTTGTAATTGATAATATTGACATTAATTTACTTTCTGGTCAATCTATTTATAAAGTCGATCTCAAAGATTATACTACTGGTATAGATTTACATAAATTAACTTATAATTATAAATCTTTTGATTCAAAAATTAAAGTATCTACAACAACCAATGAATTTACTGAACCAGGTGATGTTGATAGTTGGAGCATTTTAAACCCCATTTATGGTTTTAATGGCGAATATCCTATTGATCTAGGAAATGAATATATAAATTTTAATAATAATAAATACAATAAAGTATGGGTTGGAAGTGGAA
>MDSZ01215544.1_pt1 | contig 12848 bp, 9 predicted proteins | sample 811201 | NCBI WGS metagenome assembly MDSZ01 (sample SAMN05326647, study PRJNA326480) | marine metagenome | isolation source: seawater | place: Indian Ocean: North | collected 2010
AAAGCATCGCAAAGTTTCTCTTCGACACTTTTCTTCTTTTTCTTTTTAGACATTTAACACCCCAATCTAAACAGTATTACCACGAATATCTATACCAGGTCCTCCAGTCACACCCGCAGTATAACCAAACACGAATAAGTTATGAGCAAAGTCTGTGGTGTATCCGCCTATTCCGACACCTGCTCCAGTGAGTCCTGCATCTGGACCTGTAGCAGAGACATCCACACGGGAGAATGCGCCTGTTGCTCCAGTTGCTCCATGAATGCCATGGTTTGCATCAAGATTATCAAAATCAAAGAATGTTGTTTGTACTGTTCGAATAAGTCCTTGGTCTCGAATAGGACCATAGACATATGATTTTGCTGTAAAACTTAAAGTAAATGTTATACTTCTTCGAGTATCAAAATCACCTTCATAATCCTCATCGGTTTGAACACCAGTCAAAATTATAGGGACATCGACCTTAGTTGCAATATCTGTTTCTAAATTTAAAGTTACATTAAATTCTGGTGTAAAGTATGGGACAATCTGCTCCATAATTTGCAAACCATCATCCATGTTGCGAGTCATTATATAAAGATTGAACTCAAAATTATAAGGAACTTCTGAGAATGTTCTTCTTACATTATAATTATCCCCAGTCTTTTCTATAAATCTTTTCTGTAGTGTGTTTCTTTTCCTTGCGGTATCATATGTTAATGAAGTGAGGTCAAATCCCATACGAGGCAGTTCATATCTTGCTTTTATATCATCTGTTAAAGAACTTGCCTGCATTGCTCTTAATAAGAACTTTTCTTTTGGTCCATATGATAACGGTATTCTTATTTCTTCTTTTGTTGAACCATCAGAATTTTGTCTAGCAATTCTGACATCATTAAACAAAGAACCAAAAGCAATTACTAACTTTCGAATAGAACTGTGATAAAAAGGACTTCCAAACATTATGAGTATCCACCTTCAGAGAATGGGTCTGTATCAGTAAAGTCAAATATGCTACTTGCGTCTGCCTCAAATTCAATGAAGGCGTTGTCCCCTGCATCTCCAGATATCCCTTGCGGTATGACAATATTAGTGGTGGAAGAGGAACTAATATCATAATCTGTTGTAGAAGATGAACCCACTACCTTTCCAGATGTGTCAAAAGTTCCAGATATTGATGATATGGTTAATTCTTTTGTTCCCGCAGTCCATCCTGTTGCTGTAGCAATTGCTGTAGCACTTGAAAGGTTTGTTCCCTGATATACAGTTTCGCCTATAAAATAATCTGATGATGAACTGTTTTTAGTTCCAAGTGTAAGAAGGACGGCAAATTGTTTTGAGTTGTCTTCTAACTTGTCAACTGAGTCATAACCCGTATCGATAGTTTCTTGACTGTAGATGAAGAGTTCACATGAAAGTTTATATGTGTATAATTTACCTAATTGATAAAATGGATTTTCGTGTTCAACAAACTTAATTTCAAAAAGACCTTTTGAGAGTGGGAAATAAATTAAGTCTCCTTCTCTAGGTCTTGTTATGTCTTCATCGTGACTTAGAACTTCTTCAAATCTTTTTCTTGATACAACTAACTCGATTGAGTCTCTTATCTCAAGACCGAATTTAGAGATAAAATCTCCTTCACCTTGGAATCCATCAACCGTATCAATGTACATCTCAATCGTATTTGCTTCTGTAAATTTAGAAAGAACATCCTCGCCAAATAAATTATCTCTATCAACTGTGACACGAGGGATATAAACCATATCCTGACCATGAATCTTAATAGTTTCCATAGTTAGGTCTTCTATGAGCGATTGCTCAGATGCTTTATGTTTGAAGTAAGGATTCTTTGCCATTAAAATCTCTTTGTTATTTTATATTTTTTCCTTGACTCATTTTACCATCATACTTATAATCACTTTGTGGCCGAGAGAAATGGAATATTAACCTGTCATAAAATCAATTGGTAATTCATAACGCAATTGAACCTCTTCTTCAATCTTTTCCATCTCAGTTTGTGCTTGCTCGAATAACTGCGTTCCATTAAACTGTACTCCGCCGGGGAGTTGGATTCCTTCAAATTTTGAAAGATTTTGTCCCCACTGCCTTTTTACAGATGCAGTGTAATATTTTTTCAATAATATATCATCGTATATTTCTGTATAAACTTCTGGGTCTATTATCGAATAGCATTCAAATACTAGGAAATCTCCTGCATCAATATCTTCTTCCCAATTCATATCAACATGTAAACGATTTTTTACTCTGCTAAACCGAATCATTTTTTCGGGGTCTAACATTTGTTGAATTAGAGAAAGATGTCTTTTTGTGATGTCATAATTTGCTATGTTACCCATACCTGTGCGAATACCATAAAAATCATTTAATGCCATTTGATAACGGACATCAAACATATTGACCGTGCTTTCAGAAAATTGAAACAATTTTACAACACTTATTATATTTTTATCAATACCATCAAGAGAAATATACCCTGCATTCAAGTCTGTTTTGTTTGCATCAATGTCGTCTTGGGTTACTTCATATTTATAGTATCGTCTCTCAACTCCATCAAAATGATATTCGGCAAAAAATTGCAAAGCATCATCTAGACGGTCTTCCATTTGAGAGTCATCAACATTTATGTCAATGACGGGAGAACCTAGTCTCCGAAGGGAGTATTCTTTAAGTTGTTCTCTTGATGCTGGTTTAGACATCCTCTATGCTCCTATTTGATTTGTTCTTCTTCTTATATGTATAACTTCTGGAGCATTTTCTTATATTTGTGCCTTTCGGTTTTACCCTTTTGGGGAAAAATAATTTTTTATTTTTCTTTTTCTTCATACTCTTTTGTCAATTCTGAATATAGTTTTGGGTTTTCCCTTCTAAATCGTATTTCTGAAGATTTCCACTCTTTATTAAATCGTTCATATTTGGCAGGGTTGTTTTCATTTTTACCATATACTTTAATATAATCAAAGAAGTCCTTTGGGTTATTTTTCAGATGTTCTAATTCGTTATCCTCTAAAATCTTTTTTTCTCTTAACATATTCATTGAATCGTTGGAATTAGTTTTTTCATTTTCTAAATCGTCCATCAATGTTTGCAAATCACACAATCTAGCGATATATCGATTACCGTCCCTCCAGTTTAGAGGTTGTGGGATTTGTTTTGTTTTTGTTTCAATGTAGTGTTTTTTACCCTGTTGGTATATTCGAGATATTTGACCACCATAAGGTTCGTATTCAGTTTCTATTTGTTTAAACAAAGAGTAGTCAAACCTTTCTCCGTTTATTATGATATTATCTCCACGATGAATAAATGTCCCCATTATATAAATTCCTCATATTATATTATTTACCCTTACCTGTAAACACATTAGTGAATCTAGATGCCACTGAGACACCACTTCTAGTATTTTGAATTGCTTTATAAGAAACTGATTGTCCTCTAGCATTCTTTAATGCTCGTGTTTTCTCATTACCTTCACCACCAACATCATTTAATTCTGTTAGTGTCGTTACAGCATTAATATTACTTTCTACCTCAGTTTGTGATGCATTTCTTTCTTGGAAGAAGACAGATACATCTTGGAATAAGAAGGTTACATCTCTAGGACGAAATTCTTGAACTGTGCCATTCTTATCAACAATAAATGTTCCACCCGTAAATCCTGCTTCAACTGCGGATGCTTGTTCAGATAATTCGGAATATGAAGCAGGAGTAAGATTGAAATTGAAAGTATCAAAATATGAACCCGATGCACCCGCACCACTACTTCCTGCCGCACCCGCACCTCCTGCTTGGTTTGCGGTATTACCACCAGAAACTCCAAACAAGAAGTTTAAATTATTTGGGTTTGCTGTAGAACCAGAAACACCTAATGCCAAGTCAATTTTGAAGTCGTCTCTTGCAACAGATATTCCAACCAACTTAGCAACAGTAATACCCAAAATGTTTTCAGATGGTATTTTGGATATTGCATATGTTGCTAAACTACCTGTGAACCCCTGAGTTCCACCAACACCTGCTCCTGTTACACCACCTGTTCCACCCGTTCCAGAGAAACCAAAAACAAAACCATAACCTGCACTAAATCCAGTAGCGGCACCTGTTACACCTACATTTGAAACTCTAAGTTCTATACCTGTGTCTCCAGCAGTTGAACCAGAGAAACCATCATCCAAAATGAAAGTTTTAACTTTCGCGGTTACTACATTAAATCCTCTTTCAACAAAATTCTCAGAACCGCTTACACCATGCATCGGAACTAAAACTTTTGTATAGTTCACATCACCTGTTCCAATTTCTGCTGGCATAGAAATACCTGCATTGGTTGCCATAGTACCACCAGTTGGTCCATCTAACAATCTTTGCCAATCTGTTCCAGTGACAGGTGCGGCCGCATAATGAAAATCAGACATATAACCTTTGTATGAGTTTTCACCATTTGATTCTGCACCAATTGAGAAGTTATTGGTATCACTTGTCCAGTGATTAGAATTTGTAACTTCGGTTTGGTCTTTTACAACACCATCGATGAATATTCTTAACTGGTCATTGGAGCGTTCAACCTGACAATGGTGCCAACCCACAGTAACACCAGTTGGTAGTTCACCAGAAACGGACTTATTAAAACTAGCACCAGTATTTCCGAGCGAGGCATTAAATCTAAGTTTGTTTGTTGAGGCAATGTAATCCATGAAGAATGGACCACCCGTTGCACCTAATGGATTTTTCTTTCCAAAAAGAACAGTTCCGTTAGGAATAACTTCACCATCTAAGTTAAACCAAAACTGAATTTTTACCACTTGGTGTCCTTCCAATGATAACCCTGAAGGTAGTGGACAATCTGTTGTTGTTCCAACAATTTCAAGATAACCACCAGTTCCTCCAATATTACCAGCACTTCCACCAAAATAACCAGAAGTATATGCATATTTTACAGTAGAACCACTATGATGAGGTTTTGAGTTGTCTGATGTTCTTCCTCTAGTATGAATTCTATAAATACTTTGTTCTAAATCTTCATTTGGTTTGTAAACACCAGAACCACTAATTCCAACTCCATGTCCTGTTGCACCATACAAACCATTATTAAAATCTTGTAAAAATAGTCTTTGTGTTGCAAAAGCGTCAAAGGTTGATGGTATTGGAGATGCTGACACCGAGAAGGCCTGGGTTGGTGAATCGTGGTCTTCAAGAAGACCATCGAATTTATCTGGAGTATCTCTAAATGTGTCTGGTTCGCTTACTCCTTTTGGAATTGTTACAAGTTGAACAACACTGTCAAATCCAGTCAAATTTCTTACGTCAGATAAGGGTGTTGTTACATCTATTCCTGCACTAGCAGGAAGAGTGAATAGTATAACATTGTCGATGTCTAATCCAACTATTTGTTCTGTTAATTTTGTGTCAGACATTTAAAATTATCTCCTACCCCATTATACTGCTTGCCAATCACTTGGTCTACCTGATGTCCACTCTTTCGTTATTCTTACTCTTCCAATACCATCGATTCCACCACCCCTTAAACTATTTGACGAAGATGGGATAGTTTGACCCGCCAAGGCACCGATAAATGGAGTTCCATCATTTAAACCAAAGTTCATAATATCTATGTCCAAAAATGCACCTGAGTTACATCCAACTGCCCCACCATGGTCTCCACCGGCGCTTCCATTCTGTGCATACCTACCCCAAACCCACATATTTGCGCCGGTGGTGCTGTCCATACTACCGTCACTATATGATAAGTATGAATAACCATTATATTGATTATAATTAACGCATGCCCGAGTAAGTTGCATATGACCTGCATGAGCGGCAACAAAACCATCACCCCCTGCGTTGTCTCCAAGGGCACCAACACCAGAAAGTATAACATTTCCAAAATCCATCTGTGAATTGAATAGGGAAAAGGCAGCAACACCATTCAGAGGTCCTATGTTACTGTAATAAACAGTGCAATTTGAACTGTTTGTATAAATTCCACCACCACCACAATCCTCTAAAGAACAATAGTAGAATCTTGCGTTTGCATGTTGATGAAGGACTACAGCATTTCCATTTATGTTTCCGCATCGTTTAATTAAAGTTCTTTCCAAATCTAGACTAGAAGATTTAGCAACATCAAGAACATGCTTATTAGAACCATAGTCATCACAATTATATAAAATGGCAGAGTCGTGAATTTTTAGATTAGATGAATCATAACATTTGTTTACACCACTGCTCAATATTATGGATTTTTCTACAATACAATTCGAGGCATTTTCCGTCAAAATATTTGCTTTACCGTTTGTAGATATTGTTGCACTTTGTAACCTACAATCTCCTCCATTAATAACATTAACACCAACATGAGCATGTTGTGCAATAATTCCACCAGCATTTACATGACCACCATCGACAGTAATTGAATGTTTAGTAAAATCTGTAAATGCTACATTTGGTCCTAAGTTTTGCACACTGGTGCCTTTTTTAACCAATAGTCCAGAAAATCCTCTTCTTCTATATGTTGGGTTGTCTCTATCTGGAGCAAACCCCCAGTTGTCACCAGTCTCTGGAACAACGGATAAATCTTCTTCTGGACGAATGACAAGATTATCGAGACGATATAAACCTGAACCATTCTCAATCACAACACAGGAGGGGAAGATATCTCCTTGATTTTCTGTCATGTTGATATTTTTAGAAAATTGAAATACAGTTCGTACATTTGTTGCTGTAAAGACACCATGCGTCCTAGACGCCGAGCGGGCACTAGTTCCTGCGGCATTTACACCATCACTATCTTCAGGACCAACGGGGTTGCGGATTCCTCTTAATGCAAATGGGTCATATCCAATTTTATCACCTGCTCTTAGAGAAGTTGGTTCACGGAAAAGATATAAATCATCAACATTAGGACCTTGTCCAGACTGAGGAACTTGTGTGCTTTTTTGTGATATTGGTGTAGGTCTATCATAGTCAAATGCCTCCTCGTCAGCGATATAAGAATTCGTATATGTTGAATTTTTGAATAAATTTCTGTTACCATTTTTATTTTCTAGAGTAAATCTACCAAGATGTGAACCAGTAACACCATCTGTACCAGTACCAGTGTGTAGACCTGGAGTGTTTAGTCCTCTTCCCAAAACTTTATGACAACCAACTGCAAAAAATCTTTGACTGAAGACTTCTGGTTCTGCCCATCTTGTGTATCTTAGGTTATGTCTTCTGTTCGTAGGAGTATCAATCGATGTTTTAAAAACATTTTTATTTTGGTCGGGATGCACGGTTGCCGACCCGTCAGGATTTGCAATTATAAGAGATGGATAACCAACATGTTGACCCTTTGATAAGGTATGAATTAAATTATCATTACGGGTATACAGGTCTGTATCTACAGTAGTTCCTGTGATTGAAGAATCTGTAGAGAGGTATCCACCAGAAAATCCACGAACTAAAACATAAGAATCTACGGAAACACCACTTGTTGCCCCAGATAAAGTACAAACCATAGAAAATCTTTCACCATACGCATTGTCTGAGGTGGATTCATCTACACCTCCCGCATAAGAAGTGTATGGAATGCTCTCCGCCGATGACCCTGCAAATGAGGATATCATTGTTCTAACACAACCTTTTGGATATTGAATTAATCCACCTTCTTCTGCGAGTCCTGTTTGAGTAGAACCCGTAAATCCTGTGGTGTCAAAATAGTCATCTACACTTACAAGAGTTAGTTCTGATGGTTCTTCTCCAACTATTGCAATTCTTTCACCACATGGGTGGGTTATACGAATGGGTTTTGCAAATGTATAAGTTCCCTCTTCACAGAAGATAGTTACAATGGCATTACCAGTGATAAACTTATCGTGTAGATATTCCAACGCTCGGTGTGGAGTTGCAAATGGGGATGTTCTCGATAATCCAGTATTTTTATCATCATCACCACCTGTTGATACAAATACTGTCATATCATCATTGATAACCTGAACAAATCCAGTTGTTGCGTTTAGATTTAATGCACTATATTCTATGCTCATTTACTATCCTCTGTTGTATTTATACAGATGGTCTTCGTGGCCATACTACATTTTCAGGTTTATTAAAGGTCTTAGTTAAGTCCCTTATTCGTTGACGATAGGTTTTCCATTGTAATTTTTTTGTTGGAGAGAGACCAGAATCAGGAAGTTGAGTCCAATCTGTTTTGTTGAGAATATTTTGTCTTTTTGTATTTACACTTTGCCACACATCAACCTTTTCGGTTATAATATTTACCTGTCCCTTTTCTTTAAGTTCTAGAAATTCTTTATAGTGTTTATTTGACCTCGTGCGAGGAATATTCATTCCTGCATGTTGTAAACACCCATTTGTTTTTTCTATATATTCTTTCTTTTTCATTTCTGTCTATCCTTAAAGTTCCGCATCTAAAGTAAGATTCATATACCATTGTTGCGTTGTCCAGTAGGCGTCGGTCACACCAATGTCGTTCGATATCATACAACCTTTTGTGTTTATTCTGGAGGCCTCCATTAATGCTGTGTCTGCGGGTGTACCTACACCCGTGGCACTTGAACCATCACTTGCATACCCAAGGCGGCCGGTGTTCATGCTGTATATCGAAATACTTGGGGCAACTCTCATTGTTGTTGGGAATCCAAAATAAACACAATGGTCGTGGCCACCACCTCCGTTAACGGTTTCCTGTCTAAAAGTGAATACACCGTCACCTGCTTTATTATCGGTGTCTATACCCTGTCCCGCATAGATACCGTCAGTATATGTTGTGTGGTAATACCTTTTGCACATCTCAATTTCTATTTGAGGGTGTCTCTTTTCAAAAGGAGAAACATCACTACCAATTTCAAGTTGAATCTGTGCAATATCAAAAGCACCAGTTAATCCTGCATACTTACCCGCCCCACCAAGAAAATCAGTATGTGTACTCTTACTGTATAATGCAGATGGTCCTGAGTTTCCGCATACCAACATGAAAGTAGGAGTGATTGCTGTTATTTCATCTGTACCAAGAGTAACACCATCAAAGGTTGGTAATTTAAATTTTCTAGTAAACTTTTGCCAGTTACCTTTTAGTTGAATATCATCAGCAAGAATATTAATTTCTCTCTTTACGCCTTTACGAATATCGATAGTCACTCCTGTGGTATCAGGAACTACATCTGCAAGATTACTACCTGAACCATATAGTCTCGTATTATTAAAGTCTGGTTTTACGGAGAGTCGGCAACCGATAGTTGGTTCATTGATACTACCAAAAGAACGAGCAAGGAATGAAAGGTGTACAGTTTGATTTGAAAATTCTGCTAACTCGCTGTCAATGTGTTGACCAAAAGATATGAAAGAGTCTCCCATATCCATAGATGAACCTGTAACACCAAAAACATTCGTACCGTCTGCGGCGCCTATTGTTACTCTTTGATAATATCGACTAGCATCCACATCAGATATAGTTGCATCCCTTTCAGGATATCCAAGAGTAAATCCTTGTCTTTTCATGGATATCCTTGGAACTCCTGTAATGTTTGTGAAGTCGGAATTTGACTCACTACCAGAAAATCCAAGTCCGGCCTGTGCTTCTATGAAAAATCTATCGCAACTGTAGGTTGTTGGCACAGACAAAGTATAACCTGTGTTTAGTGAATCAACAGTCGCACCATCAGCACTTCTTGCACTTACACCAACTACAACATTTCCCCTTTGACAAACACTAAAGTCGCCGTTAATCAGTTTATTTCTAAACTGAGCAGGTCCAAGAGGTCCAGTTAAATTTATTGCACTACTTCCCATAGTTCATTAATTCCTTATTGTAATTCGGGTCTCATTGTATGAATTACAATGTTTACCTCAGAGAATTCATCTGTTTTAACATTACCGCTTCCACTTCCATATCTCCCTTTGACTTTACAATGAATTGCATTATCTGCTTTACCATCGAAATCCAAGAAAGTATCAATCTGTTCAGACGCATTAATTATAGTTCCTTGAATTGCATATTGGTCTTTATTTGTAATATATCCATTTTCTTTCAATTTGTGGTTTATTGTATAAGAACCTTCGTCATTTCGTGTAACAGTTACACCATTATCATTTCCCTGTAGCACAGTGACATTAGATTCTCCAGAAATAAATCTTAGAACCAAAGGTGAACCTGTAGAATTTACAGTATCTGCTGTTAAATTACCAGTTGATTTTACATTTCCTTCGACATGCAATGCATCAATTGTATCAGAGTTAGGAACAGTTGCAGTCGGTCCTATAGTTGTGTTATTTTTAAGCACTGTTCCATTACTATCAGTTTCAATCTCTAATGAGTTTTCTTTCTGAGTAAGTGTTGTAAATTTATTACCCGTGCCTGTATTCTTGAGAGTAATGTGACTTTTACCAGAACCATCTGCATGAACCTTAAACTGAGGATTTCCATCTTCGGTGTCTGGACGAATACCTGATGCATCCGAACCAATACCAAGTCTTCCGTTTTCGTTTAAGTGAAGTATCTCATTCACACCTTCACCCTGAAGAACATTTGAGTTCTTTTGAACAGAGAAGAATTGATTAGTGAATTCATCATCTTTGTCCATACCCAAAGTTATAGATTCTCCAGCAGTTAATAATGACTTCTGAGAAAACTCAACATCTGGAACGGTTTCAACATCGTTTTCACCATATAGTTTTATAGAAACAACGGAACTGTTGGGGTCAGTGACATGAATATCACCCTTGACATCAAGAGTGCCGCCAGGAGTTGATGTTCCAATTCCAACACGCTCTGTTGACATGTCGATATGTACAAACTGGGAACTTCCCGAAGTAATACCATCGAAGAGTCCAAAGTTTCTATACTCACCAGAATTTCCTGCTACATCTTTGTGGAATACAACCACATCACCCTTTGTGGGGTTTGGTGTGTTGTGGTCTGATAGGTTATTGTCTGCGAGATTAAACGAACCAATTACTGCGGCCGATGCTTCAGACTTAAGACGGATGATATAAGTAGTTACCAAATATGGTTGCATGTTATCGTGGGGTACATCACCACCAAAGTTACCTGCCGAACTTGATACAGCAACATTCGCACCACTAGCAGAGGCAATCGCCGCTTCCTTTGAACCAGAACTACTTGGGTAAACTGCTCCATAGTCGAAAGTAGTATTTGAACCTGCTCTAACATATTTGTTTCCCGCACCACCACCCACAGAGTGTAGTGTTCTTAAGGCAGATGCTATTGAAGTTGATGAAACACTTGAAGATACACTATGAGTATGTGATGGAATTTGTTCTTCTGTTAAAGTAACGGCATCTTTACCGCCCATTTCTCCAATAACAAACTCTCTATTTGTTGCTTCATATGCACCACCACCAATTGCTACCCTACCACGAAAATCTGGTTTTTTAACATGAGTAACATGTGCGGTCTTTGGAGCAGAGAATACAAAATCACCATCAGTTGGTCGAGTTACAGTAATTGTATTATTTGTATTAAAATGTTGATAGTTTGGTTCATCGTTTGTCATATGATTTACATCAACAACTGCTGTTAAAGTTTCTTGATTCCAAGATACCATCTTAGCAGTTACTGCAACACCAGAACCATCGTCTTGTGCAAATGTAACTTCTGCGGGAGCATATGAACTTAAATCTACTGAAGTTCCATCGCTAGGGAATATTAATGTTTGATAGAATCCATATATTCTTCCTACTCTATTATAATAATCACCATACTCATTAACTTTAACTGCACCACCATCACACTCAGACCACTGTGCGGGTATATCGGTTGTTACACCGGCATATGGTAGAATCGTGCCGACTGGGTTTACTTCATCTAGACTTACAGTAGATTTACCACCAATAACTGTCCCGACATATCCAGTTACAAGTGCGGTGCTTCCTGTTGTTCTAATAAGAACAGGTTTGATAACATTTCCACCACTTGTAGGCGCAACATTATCTAATTTACCACCAGATGCACCAGCACTTAAGAACCAAACATCATGTGTGTCAGCATCACCCGTAACACCATAACCTTCCGCAAATCCTGCTGTGTTAATCTCACCTTGATATACTACTACGAACTCACTAATAGACAAAACTTCTTCGATAACACCAACTGCTTCTGCGGATTCAGCATCAGTAGCAGAAGCGGCAGTCCATCCTGCACCACCGAGTTCATAGCGAACGACCTGACCTGCTTTGAAGTTGTGGAGGTCTTGGCTGTGCGTGTTACGAATAGACTTACCATCCGCACCAGTCGCTACTAATTTAAATGCACTATATCCCATTTATATTCTTCTCCGAATGTATTTATATCTCTGCATTTGCTGTCCAATAGTAAGCATAGTGACTATTACTTTGTAGACCATTCGCAACTAAAGTTACACCTGAGTTTGAAATGCCTTCAAGATGACTGACTGTGGTTTCTCCAGTCTGTGCATAATATACATGACCTCTATTGCCAGTGTTTGGACTGTATATGTGTACTTCTGGTGTTGCTCTCATTGTACTAATAAACTCAATTGGGTCACCAACATTATTTAAGTGATTCCTGCCTGCTCGAAGTCCCCACATATGATATTGGTCACCACCACCGATATCGCCACATGCATCATCCTTTACATGTCCGTCTACAACTTCTTCGGCCGGGTCAGCACCTATTTCTAGATAGTCAATTCCTATAACATCATCTACATTTAAAGATTTCTGGAAATATCTTTGACATCTTTGAAGTGTAATTTCGTTTGGAAGACTTTCAAATTGTGTTGAACGCCTTCCTCTTTCAAGTTGAACTTGTGCAACATGAACTGCACCCAACCAAGAATCTGTCGTACTACTCTTGGGTCTAATTTCAAGAGACCAGTGTC
>MDSZ01008277.1_pt1 | contig 12847 bp, 10 predicted proteins | sample 811201 | NCBI WGS metagenome assembly MDSZ01 (sample SAMN05326647, study PRJNA326480) | marine metagenome | isolation source: seawater | place: Indian Ocean: North | collected 2010
ATCCATCTCCTGGTCCTCAGAAGTCAGTGAAGCGGGTTTGTCGTCGAACACCGCCTCTTCCATCGCCTCACCGCGAGCCTCGCTTTCATCGGATAACCGATGGTATTCCTTGAAAAATGCATTGCCAAAACCGACCAAGGATGTCGCAAGCAGGATATAAAGGATGATTTTGAGAGCCTTCATGGTTGCCGTATAGCTGGAAAGCTAAACAGACGCAGCCATCGGCGACAAAGCAATTCTTCAGCCTGAAAGCTCACCAAGATGCCGCCTTAGATCAGGTCTTCCTGATGATGGAGAGCTGGAATGTGAAGGACCTTGCTCGGATGCCTCAATCAATTGGCAGTGTATAGATTGAGGGTTTCCTGGTCGTTGAGAATGTTGAGGATCACCCTCTCAATATCATCCACCCGCAATCCGGAGAATTCGAGGGCTTCGGGTTTGAGCTTGACTCTGAAGTTTGCCAAACCACCGGTGGCGCTGATGAACCTGGAGGCATAGTCCGCTACATGAACGATGGCTGCCATTTGATGAGAAGCTTTCGGATTGTGGTGATGACGAATCGCATCAATGATTTCCTTGGGGAGTTTCCACCGTTTCACCAAAATGGCTCCCAAGGCGGCGTGGTCGATACCGCACAGGCTTTTCTCCAGTTTGAGCCAGGTACCCTTGGCTTTTCCCATCTCGCTGGAAACTGCTTGAGGATCTTGACCGAGATCGGTGTTCAAACCAGCCTTGCCAATATCGTGCATCACCCCCGCAATGAACCCAAGTGAAGGATCATGCATGGCGCGATTGGAGTCTTGAAGCACCTCGCAAAAGCGCTGCGTTGCCAAGGCGGTGGTTACCGAATGCAGCCACAATTCCCGCTTGCCGTAACCATAGCCACGAAATTCAGCAGATAAGATCTGCCCGACACTCAATGCCGAAACCAAGCTAAGAATCGCGCGATATCCCATGTGAAGCACAGCGTCGAAAAGGATCTTGAGAATTTCCGCCTCGGTTTTGGAGTCCATGGAGTCCTCGCCCTGTTTGAGTTTCTCCTTGTCCTTCATTGCCAGGCGTGTAACCAGCTGCATGGTCAGGTCTTTGTCAGTGAGGAGCACTTCAACGACTTCTTCGTTTTCCTGCGTGGGATTGCGGAGCATCATCATCAGACGGCATACCACTTCGAGGGAAGTGGGCAGTTCACCGAGCTGGCGATTGATTCGCTCCTCGGCCTCCTGGTTTTTCATTGTGCTCATGCCAGTTTCTTGGTTTTGCCCCCTCGCGTGAGATGCCATTCGGGAAACTTGATGGCAATTTCCGAAACAGTGGGTTCGCGATTCAAGATGTCTTCTTCCGCAATGGTCATGCGGTTGCCTCGAATTTGCATGGAACGACGGTTGGCTCCTGCTGTGAGTTCCCAATGGAGAGGGATGACTGACCCTCTGAGATGCACTTTAATATTTTCGGTCGTTCTTGGGCTGATATCGAGCTCGGAGGGATGTAGTTTTTTCAGAGCGGTCCCTACAAGTGGCCGGCAGCCACCCACCAGCACAGCCCCTAGTCGCGGAGCGAGTGTCTCCTGAGTCAGCTCAGCATACGCTTCGTGGGTCTTCAACATCTGCTGGATGAGGCCTTCGACTGCCAAATCTCCGTAGGTCATGGGATTGATGATAGAAGTTTTCGCGTTTTGCGTGGAATCGTGAAAGATGACATGAGCCACACCTATCGCCATGTGCTCAGCTTCACATAAGACGAGAACATTACCGTAACCGATTTTGTCGACTCGAATTTCGGCCTCGGGATCAGCGATTGCGATTCCCTCTGCTGGTTGCAATTGGATTTTTTTCACTTCAAATAGCTAAGAAATATCTGTTTTCAGACCTCAAGGTGATTGCCACCTTCCCTAGCTAACGCAGATGGTATCCATAGGCTGACGGAGAGCATCATCCTTTAGGATGTCACATAATAGAAAATTTTCAACAGGTATTTCTGTTAGTTTCTTGCGACTAATAAATTACAATTTCTCTCTCATGGGAGAGGATTCAGCTTTGTGGCCATTTCCTGCATGAGGCCGGCGGCCAGTTCCTGAGTGGCCTCATCCAGTTCCCGAATGCCCTGCTTGAGGCGATCGGTATCTCCGGTGCGGCTTTCTGTGTTTTCAGAACCGATGATTTGCCGGATAAGTGAAATCTTCTGTTCGATGGCCTCTCTCTCTTCCGTGGAGATGAGTCCACTGGCATGCACCAAGCTCGATTGGGCGGCTTGAGTTAATTGGTCTGCCTTGAGCTTCTGTTCAATCCAGTGCCTGGAGTCCATGTCCTCAAGAGCATGCTCCAGAGAGCTTTCCACCATCTCCGTCACTTGCTGATCGGTGACGTCAATGGCCGACTGGATTTCCAGGACTTGTTCTTCTCCGGTATGGAGATTGCGCGCGAGCACGTGGAGGATACCGTTGGCGTCGATTTCAAACTGAACGCCCACTCGGGGGACTCCCTTGGGTGAGGGCTCAAAAGGAACCACGAAACGTCCGAGACTCCAATTGTCGGATGCCTTTTCCCTCTCTCCCTGAAGGACATGAATCAATATCTCCCTTTGGTTGTCGACAGCGGTGGTAAAAACCTCTCCAGCTTTAAGCGGAATGGTAGAATTGCGTGGTATGAGCACATTCATGAGTCCACCAAAGGTTTCAAGCCCCAGGGAGAGTGGGGTGACATCCAGAAGCGTCATGTGCTCCAGGCTCCCGGAGAGCATGGCCCCTTGGATGGCCGCTCCAAGAGCGATGGCCTCATCGGGATGTTGTCCCACGTTGAGCGTGGGGCCTTTTTGCGCGTGGAAATCTTGACCCAGCCGGATGTTTCCCCTGGTCTCTTCAAAATCCGAACACTGGAAGAAGTCGCCCACCCGTTCTCGAACCATGGGCATGCGGGTCTGGCCTCCAACCAGTACGACTTGATCCAGCTCTTGGGACTCTACGTTGGCATCATGCATGGCTCGCAAGCAACATTCTCGTGTGCGGTCGATCCATGGAGCTGCCAATTTCTCCAGGGTCTCACGATGGAAAGGGAACCTCATGTGGAGCGACTGTGTTAGAAAGGGGATTTCGATCCAAGTTTCCAGCTCCTGACTCAAAGTTTTCTTGGCTCGTTCTGCTGCGGCCCGGAGCTTTGCCATGGTTTCTGGACTTTGAAGGAGCTCCTTTTTGGATTTCTGAAGCTCTTCTTGTTCCAGAAAATGTTCGACGATGCTTTGATCGATGTCGTGGCCTCCCAATCGCGTGTGACCATGTGTGGCCAGAACTCTGAAGACGCCATCGACCATCTCCAGGATGGTGATGTCAAAAGTGCCTCCTCCCAAGTCATACACGGCAATTCTGGAGCTTTCCTTGAGGCGGTGCAGACCGTAGGCCAGGGCCGCCGCGGTTGGCTCATGAATGATTCTCTCGACTTTGAGCCCAGCTTGTCGGCCTGCTTCCAAGGTGGCCTGGCGCTGAGCATCATTGAAATAGGCGGGCACCGTAATCACCGCTCTATCAAGGCTCGCTTCCATCGCTGACTCGGCCACCCTTTTGAGGTGTGCCAGAACGGCGGCAGAGACCGATTCAGGACGCACCGAAGATTCGCCCATGAGCACCTCGATGGGGCTTCCGGGATCCGTAGAGAGCTCGTAGCCGATGTTCCGCTCGTCTTCCTTCAGATCGGTGGTGCGGCGTCCCATGAAGCGTTTGACATCATACACCGTTCGCTTCGGAGCCGTGGAGCGCATGCGCAGTGCCTCATGACCGACCTTGGGCTCACCTCCGCCTGCAGGATAGTGCACGACCGAGGGAGTCAATCGGTTTCCATCCCTGTCTGCCAGTATCAGCGGAAACCCCGCGTCGACAACGGCCACGGCTGAGTGCGTCGTTCCAAGATCAATCCCCAGTATTTTGTCGTTCATGAGCGCTTTTTACACCCATTGAAGGATGAAGCTTTGTTCAAGAAAGCTTGCCATTTGTGCCGTAGATTGCAACCGGCATTCCAGTCACACCTGTCTCTCGAGTGGAAGGTTCTTAGCACTTGAGATCATGAAGTGAATTGGAATAGTGTTCTTCCCCAATCAGCGAAGCTCACCCAAGATGCTTTGCCTGGATCACGCTATGGCAACCGATACATCAGTTGGAACATTCAAGGAATCGCATACTCGGAGCATCCTAAAAGGCTTTTCATGGAGAATTATTGCCAGTTGTACGACGATATTGGTGGCTTATTGGGTCACTGGGGAAACCGAGACTGCGCTCAAGGTCGGGGGGATTGAGTTTTTTGGAAAGATCGGAATCTATTATCTTCATGAACGTGCCTGGCAGGCCATCCCCAGAGGGCACGTCAGGACCTGGTTTGGGGGGCGCTCCTGAGCTGAAAACGCAACGGACTCAATGTCCTGAAGGGCAGGCATGACAATAGCGCGAGTGGATCCATTGCACTGCCTTGGGCCAACCGATCCATAACCAGCCAATCGCGAAATTGATCGCCAAGCCCCACCCACACCATCCGGGGAGGCCTGCTTCCTGGATGGGGGGAAGGATTTGCTTGAGGCAGACGTAGCCAATGGCCCCGAATGCCAAACCACCTATGGCACTGGCGCTTCGGGTCCGCCAGCTCTCGTTGGCCCCATCGTTGGGTTGCCATCTCTGCGACAAGCGAGCCCAAAAGCTGGAAGAAAGGAAGAGGGCCGCGTAGATAAGATGCGTCCGGTAGGTAAGGGTGGGGATGGCCGTATAAGGATGGGCAACTTCCGTGCTCAAGCCAGGCCAGGAAGCTAGATCGAAGACGGTGTCGGTGGTTCGATAAAAACAGACACCCCACACCCATCCGGGCAAAAGCCACCCCAGTTCCCACCAAGGTGTCAACGATTTCTCCTTGGTTTCTGATCTTGCGTGATTCGCGGAAAATAGCCCCCTCATGAGCAGGTAACCGATCGTCCATCCTACGGCGATCTGCAGGGGGGAGTGGAGTCCGAGGAAGGCGCGTGAGCAGCCGATACAAAAAACCAGCGCCAGTCCTGATGTCTGAATCCATGAATTCCTCGACTTCGCGCAAAGACCATACCAGACCCAGGCCATCATGGCATGCCCTGAAGGCATGCCAAAGCTACCAGAAGGCCCCCATGGAACGATGTCCGGCTCCAGCCAGTAGGGTCGTGGATGCTGAAAGAAATCCTTGGCCAGCACCATGTAAAAACCACTCAGACTGAGGAATTGAAGGGTTCGAATGCCCACATTCCTTCGTGCCGCCAGACTGACGACGATGACGAGAGACATGAGCACCGGGGTATGGCCCAGTTCACTGATCCATCGCATGGCTTCCATGAGCCACTGCGGAGCGGATTGGAGCCACAGAATGAGTTCCATTTCCCATTTTGCTATGGGTGCGAAGTTCATGGGAAAAGAAAATCAGTGGCCCATGGGAATCTTTGCTCGAAAGCCTGCCCTTTTCTTGTTACTTCCTTCATCTGTAGAAAGGGGTTGTTCGGTCATGACGCGTCATGCTGGGCTATCCGCCATGGCTTGTCAAAAGCCCATCTCCATGACACACAAGAAGACATCCAGGGATAAGGTGCTCAACCAGTGGAAGCGCGTGGACACGCAGGATGAGGAAAGGCGCCGTGCGTTTCAGCCCAAGGAAAGCTCCGAGCTGATGGAAGGTGTGCTTCAGACCATGCGAATGGATGAACGCTCTTCCGAGACTCAAATTCTCAAGGCATGGAATCAGTTGCTGGATCCTACCCTGACCGAGCATGCCCAGCCGGTGGGGATTCGAAAGGGGACGCTTTTTGTAAATGTTGATCACCCGACCTGGCTTTCGGAGATTGTTCGTTACCGTCGAGTTGAAATCCTTGAAAGACTTCAACACTGTTTTGGTAAGGATTTGGTCCAACGCATTTCGTACCGTATTGGGTGAAACCCTTTCCCCCTGGTGCCTTTGAGCTGCATTCCAAATGTCATGGGGCCAATGAAAAATCAAAGTAGGTCTCTGGGTAGGGTTCGTCCCTCAGGGTAAAGTGCCACCATTCCACCGTGTAAGGTTTGAAGCCGTGTTTTTCCATGAGCGTTTTGAGCAGCAGGCGATTGGATCGCTGTTGACCTGAAAGTTCAGGGAAACGTGTGGCTGAGGCCTCACCGAAAAAATCAAATGGAGCTCCCATGTCCAGTGGCTGGGGTGGGGTGTCATCGGAAAGGCTACAAAGTGTCAGGTCGACTGTGCTACCCCTTGTGTGACCCGATTTTTCAGAAATGAACCCTTGAGGGAAAAGATCTTTCTTGGCCACCTTGGGGTAGTAGCGCGCCTTGATCGATGCTGCCTCATCGGGCTTGAGCGACCATGCGACAAAAAAATCGACTGCTTTCTGGGGGCGGAAGGCATCAAAGACCATCAAGGAGAGCCCCATGGGGCGTAGTTCCTCCTGAACCTTGATCAGGGCATTGGCTGCGGCACGGGTGATCCAACAGGCCGGGGTTTCGTAGCCGGCGACCACTTGGCCGGTAAAGTTGTCCGCGGTGGCATATTTAAGATCCAGCACAATATCTGGGATGGCATGATCCAATCGCACGAAGTCCTCAGGTCGTTCTGCTTCTGCCGCCGTGCTTTGGAGTCTGCTGGCAAGGTGCATCCAGCCCATCAACCCCCACAGGGAAAGAAGGATCCGTTTCCGAAATGGCCTTTGCGATGGTCGGGTGCTCCCAAGCATGGTTTCATCACACATGGGAGCATTAGAAATCAGATGACCATTCCTCTTCAAGTGAGATTGTGGTCTGGAATTTGGTCTCCAGCACCTGCTAGTCTTGACGTATGAAAAGATGGTGCCCGCTTGATTGGAAAGGAAGTTTTCAATGGCCGCCTGAGTTGGTAATGGTTCAAACGCATGCAGTGGATTGATCATATATTGAACCTGGCTGCCTGGATTCTATGGATCAACGGTAGCATGGGTTTGATGCAGCCATGGAAGCCCCAGAGTGGGATTTCCCTCGTGGGAACACTCAAGGCGCTTTCGCCGTCTAGAATGAATCCGGCCTGGTTTTTCATTCTGGGGGTGGCATTGATCCTGTGTTTCAAGATTCTATTGTTGCATTATCTCGGAAAACCATTGGCCTCCACGGTGGCTGTGGACTTTCTATTGTTCCCGGTCTTTTTTAAAACGGGGAGCCTCTCCCACATGGCCTTGATGGGAGTTGTTACCTTCATTCGATTTTCGTTCATGGGCTACCTTTGGCTTTGGTTTCTAAGGTGCCTGACCACTGGGAAAGGGATGGATCCCCTGCACGGCATGCTCGATGCCGTCCTGGGACCACTCGGACAACGGAAAGCCTGGTTGCAGGGGGTTCTTTTGTGGTTGCTTGGAGTGATGCTCTGGACACTGCTTGGTGCGTTGTTGGCTCGATTGGAAATCCTTCCGGGTCGAGACGCGTCCAGCTTGCTTTGGCAGGCAACTTTGATCTCCTCGGCAGCGTGGATGTCTCTTCGGTGGCTGATTTACGGTATGCTCGCCCTTTACCTTGTGCACAGCTATGTCTACCTCGGAGGATGGGAAGGTTGGGATTGGTTGGACCAAGGGGTGGAGCGCCTTCTATGGCCTATAAAGCCGCTGAGACTTCACTGGAAGCGCATTGATTTCACCCCCATGGTTGCCTGGCCACTTTACGGACTTCTTTTTGCCCTTATCAGTCGCTGGCTGACCCATCAGGGAGTCGTGGCTGCGCTTTAGTTCCATCAAAACCCCTATCCATTTAAAAAGAGTTGGTAATGAGTGGGACCTTACTTCATTTTCACTTGGAGTTACGTTGATTTCATGAGTAAAAAATACTACCTCACCACCGCCATTGACTATGTCAATGGGCATCCTCATCTCGGGCATGCCTATGAAAAGGTTGTGACCGATGCCATCGCCAGGGTGCACCAGAGTTTTGGAGAATCTACGTTTTTTCTGACGGGCCTGGATGAACACGGACAGAAGGTCCAAAAGGCAGCGACCGAACAGGGTCTGAACCCTCAGGATTACTGCGATGATTTGGCTGCCAGCTGGAAGGTCTTTGTAGATCAACTGGGCCTTTGTCATGACGATTTCGTGCGCACGACCCAGGACCGGCATCGGGAAGTGGTTCAGAAGCTCCTGATGCGGTTGCATGAGGAGGGACATTTCTACAAGGCGACTTACCAGGGCTACTATTCGGCCAAGCAAGAAACCTTCCTGACTGAAAAAGACCGTGGAGAGGATGGGGCCTTTGATCCCTTATACGGTGAGGTGGTGGAATTGCTCGAAGACAACTACTACTTTAAACTGGGAAGGCATCAGCAGTGGCTGATTGAATACATTGAGTCACACCCGGATTTTGTTACTCCCGAATACCGTCGCAACGAAGTCCTTGGATTCCTCAAAAATCAAACTCTCGAGGATCTTTGTATTTCCCGACCTCAGTCTCGTTTGAGTTGGGGGATTCCCCTTCCGTTTGATCCCGATTATGTCACCTACGTGTGGTTTGACGCCCTGACCAACTATGCCTCGATCCCTGCTTCCATGGGAGATCCTGCTCTTCCCGGTTTCGGTAAAGCCCCCGACAAGGAGGCAGCTCTTTGGCCTGCAGACATCCACGTCATTGGAAAAGACATCCTCAAGTTTCACGCAGTTTATTGGCCCATCATGCTCAAAGCCGCCGGTTTTGCCATGCCGCGTCAGATTTGCGTCCACGGCTGGTGGCAGAAAGATGGTCAGAAGATGAGTAAGTCGACGGGTAATGTGGTGGATCCCATCGAGGTGATCGAGGAGTGGGGGGTGGATGCCTTTCGGTATTATTTGTTGCGAGAACTGGATATTGGACCAGATGGTAACTGGACGGATGAAGGGTTTCATGCGCGCTACAGCGCTGAGTTGGCCAACGGGCTTGGTAATTTGATCAATCGCTCGCTTGCCATGCTCAATCGCTACCGTTCAGGTGTGGTGCCGGCCCCTTGTGATGAGCTTAAACCTGAGGTGAGCGAAGCGGCTGATGAGGTTTTGGACCTGGCCCGATCACATCGCCTTCAAGCCTCGTTAAGAAGGATCTGGGAGCTGATCGCCAGGGTGAATCAATTCATCGATCAAACAGCACCCTTCAAACTAGCCAAAGATCCGTCCCAATCCGATCGACTGGATGAGATTCTCTACACTTTGGTGGAATCCTGTCGTGTGATCGGTGTCCTGCTTCATCCTTTTCTTCCGATCACTTCAAAGAAGATTTATGAGCAGCTGGGCCTGGAGGTCGTCCCTCACCTTTTTGAGTATGCAACATGGGGAGGGCTGCCCCAAGGACATCAGGTGTGCGCTCCGGAGCCACTGTTTCCGAGGAAGGATCTGCCAACAAAGCAGGAGAGCTGAGGCAGTGCGGTGCGAGGGTCTCGAAATCCCTGAACCCGCGCTTTCATAGGATTGCTCCGTGGTTTGTCAGGAGTTCTTGAGAAGCGACCACTCCGCAGTCCGGTGGTGCCCCACCGCTAGCAGTGAGTTGGCATCTTGGCTCAAAGCGATCTGGTGGACATACATGGGTGATTCCGTTTCGTGTATGGCCTTATGGGTGAGGGGGTCCAAAAGCATGAGAAATCCCTTGCCACTTCCGCCAGCGGCGATCAGGTAAGGCTCGGAAGGATGGTATTGCAGGCTTTCCACCAAGCCATTGTGGCTGTCACTTTCAAACAGTCCGGAGGGCTCTCCCGATTGCAGGTCAAACCACTCCACGCGGGCTTTTCCCCCCAATCCATCCACGTTTTGGACATGGCCCATGCCACCCACAGCGAGGGTCTGCTGATCGGTTGAAAAAGCCAATGATCGAATCCCACCGATGGAGCGCAGACGCTGGACTTCATCCCAGGTATACATGGCAGGGGCACTCATTTTTTGCAGGAGCTTGCCACTGGGTAGTTCCCAAAGCAGGATCTCTCCGATGCGGTCTGCGGTGGCAAGGAGAGTGCCATCCGGAGAAAAGGCACATGTGTAAAGCATTGAGGAAAACCCTTGAGGGCTTTGCTTGGCGTGACCTTCGAGTGAATGAATGAGTCGGGCGGTGAGTGCATCCCAGATCATCACCTTCATGTCATCGCCAACGGTTGCCATCCATGGTTGATGAGGGGCTACCCGGATATCGCGTACCCATTTTTGATGCGCCTGGTGGCTGGCGTGCAAGGTATTGCCATGAGGCTTCCATGCATTGAGCAGACCGTCGTAACCTACAGACCACAAAAACGACTCACTCGAGGCGACCCCGGTGACGTAACTTTGGTGGCCACCGAGGGCTTGCAGCGATGGGAGCGTCTTCCCGCTGCTATCGAGGCCATGGATCCGTGCATCCGAGCCACCCGCAAACCAATGACCGTCGTGTGCGGTCAGGCAGAAGAGAATCGTCTGGTGCTCTGTTTGGTTTTCCAACTGGAAGGTGAACATGTTGGCCTCCAAGACAGCTAGGTCAGTATTTGGCGAATCGGTTCAATGCCGTAGTTGACCAGAGGGATCGGGCGTTGCCCGAATTGATAGTGCTTGGTGTGTGGGATGCCCACAGCCTGAAGCATGGTGGCAAAGAGTTCTCCAGCTCCCACTTCTCCTTCAATCACCTCCTTGCCATCCGGGTCAGTGGCTCCGAAGACGGCGCCCTCCTGAACTCCGCATCCAGCCATCAAGGCGCTCCATGCCCGCGAGAAGTGATCACGGCCCAGTTGCGAGTTGATGGCTGGAGTGCGTCCAAACTCTCCCATGACCACGACGAGCGTATGATCGAGCATGCCTCGATGCCGCAGGTCGTCCAGCAGTGCGGAGAGAACACGATCCAGTTCGGGAACCATTTCCTGATGCGTTTCAAAGTTCTGCCCGTGGCTATCCCACCAGGCGCGCCCGACGCGGATGAATGGAACACCTGCCTCAGCCAGACGACGAGCCATGAGCATTTGTTGGCCAAATTGGCTGGGTCCATAGCGTTCACGGATCGAAGCGGGTTCCCTTTCAATATCAAAGAGAGGTTCGCTGCTCATCAAACCGGCAACACGCGCGTAGGCGGCTGCATGGCTCTTGACCCATGGGGAGGCGTGATTTTTGGCAAACTGGTTTCCTAGAAGCGCCTGAAGTTCAGCTCGGGCAGCGTGATCCAGGTCGGTGATGCGATCTGATTTTCTCAAGTGCGGCGGCATCATGGACGCATTCAATTCCATGGGGGCATACCGTGCGCCGAGAAAACTGGGTGTCAGCTTTGAAAAGGATCTTCCCTCCGTCTGCGAGTAAAAAGAAACGTAATCGGGCACGGCACTATCGGCTCGCGCGAGTTCTTTAGCGAGTATCGCCCCAATGTCAGGGTATTTCATGGCCGGTTCATCCTTGCGACCGCGCATCATCATGACCGATGCGGTGTCATGCCCACTGTCCTTGGTGTTGAGGGATCGTATGAGGCATGTTTGATGCATGCGCCCGGCCATCTTTGGCATGAGCTCTGAAATATGCAGGCCTGGAACGGAGGTGGGAAGGGTTCCAAAAGGTCCCCCTGTGGCCCTTCCGGGTTTGGGGTCCCACGTTTCAAATTGACTGGCACCGCCAGCCAACCAAACCAGAATCACACTGCGCCCCTTTGCCTTGAGTTCTTTCTGAAGGGGTGCCTGATCAAAAAGATGTGCAGAGCCAGCATTGCCTACCAGGCCGCCGGTGCCCGCCAGACTGACGGCCAAACTGTTCATGAAAAGCCTTCGGCTCATGCCATGCTCAGCGCCCAGCGTATGGGAGGTATTCTTTGAGATGGGGTTCATATCGGGATCAATGTTGCAATCGGTTTTCAGGTCCAGTGGCCAGAGACCAGATCAAGGCCTTCCATGGAGTGGTATCGCCAGCGGGATAGGAGTCCATAAAGCGAGCAGATGTCTCCTGTTCGTTGAGGGTCGGAGACCGTTGAAGAATATGCCGAAAAACCAGATTCAGTGCCTTGTTGGAAGGCTCATGGAGCGCACAGGCTTCAATCCATTTGGCTTCTTGTGCATGAAGCATCGCCTCGAGCTCGGATGCGTTGCTCATTTGCAGGGCTTCATCCACCGCAAAGTGCACTTGATCGGAAGTGCGTTCAAACCATTGAGTCGTGCCATCGATGCCTTTCATGGTTTGGGTTAGGTGTTTTGCGTGCTCCGGTGAGTCCGAAGAAAGGGCCAACCAGTCGTGCGGATCGGAGGAAGCCAAGTGCAGTGCCGAAGCGTATTGGCGAGGCGTCAGAGGCCTTACGATGAAGCGGGCAAAGGACTCATTCGGTGGCGCGGAATCGGTCAGCCATTGACTGGAGCGCTGATAGGTTTGACTGCGGACCAGGGCAGCAATGAGCTGCCGAGGGTCGTGCCCATGATGCTGAAACCATTGGGAAAGCCAGAGAAGCAGTTCTGGATGGGTTGGGGGATTGGCTCCATGCATTTGGTCGACCGGCTCAACCAATCCTCTTCCCATGAATTGCTTCCAGATCCGGTTGACGGCCGAGCGTGCAAAATAACCACCTTGTGCATTGGCCAGTCCCTCCTGCACGAGCAATTTACGACGACTGGAGCTTGGAAGAGACGCTGGTTTCTTTTCTTTTTTGAGCTGCTCCAAGCGTTCTTTTTCCTTCTTCCGGCCCTCATCGTCCAGACGGACCAGCAGGGTTTCTTCAATGGGCGGTCGATCAAAAAACTGCAAACTCGCCTCGAGAGTTTCCCCCCGCGTGTTCTTATAAGTCACTTCTCCCTCACTTCGTTCAGCCACAAATCCGCCATTGTCGAAAGTAGCGCTGAAAAAGGATTTCATGCCATAGTAACTGGCTTGTGTCCAATGCGGCACATTGGGATGATCGTGGCATTGGGCACAACTG
>MDSZ01168045.1_pt1 | contig 12847 bp, 11 predicted proteins | sample 811201 | NCBI WGS metagenome assembly MDSZ01 (sample SAMN05326647, study PRJNA326480) | marine metagenome | isolation source: seawater | place: Indian Ocean: North | collected 2010
GTATTTAAATTAACTCCTAGGCCTGGTCCAACTTCAAGTATTTTGATGTCTTTATTGATTTCTAACAAACCAATAAAGTATTTTAAAATTTTTATTCGTCCCGAATACCACCAATTATTGTGGTCTTTTTCTAATGGAATGTGATTATATATTGAGATAATAAATTATTTTAATGCTATGAAATAAATGAGTTATTGTATTAACTACTTTTATTTATAGTTTTTTTCATAGTTATGATTTTAAAAAACATTTGTACTGAATCAGAAAATAGGCTTATAGAAGATTTATTATTATGTATATATTGAACAGGTATTTCAACAATACTTAAAAATAATTTTTTAGCTAGTAAAAATAATTCGACATCATAAAAAAAATCATTTGAGTGATACTTGTGACAATTTATAAACTTACTCTTATCAATTAATTTAAAACCACATTGAGTGTCTGAAATATTTATTCCTAAATAATTCTTAGTTAAGTAAGTAAAAATACCACCACTCAATAGTCTCATAAGTGGTGTTTTTTTTACAGATGAGTCATCTAACTTTCTTGACCCAACAACAAAATTTGCTAAAGGAATACCATTTTTGAAAAATTTTTTAATATATTTAATATCAACTGATAGATCTGCATCACAAATTAATATATATTTGTAAGTAGATTTTTTTATTCCTTCTCTTACTGCAAAGCCCTTTCCTGACTGCTCAAAAATTAAATGATTGAAGACAACACTATTATTTTGATTTAATAAACTTAAATTAGATTCTGATGAACCATTAGAAACTACTATTATTTCATATTTTGTAAAATTATTTTTTAAATAAGAATTAATGTACTTTAAATTATCTAATACAAGACCTTCATGGTTCTTAGTCGGCAACACAATAGTAAGTTCTTCAGAAATCATATATAAATAGTATATTAGCTAGAGCTAAAGTTGCTTACTTATGAATAGACAGATAAGTCTGATTATATTGATTGATAAATTTAATATCATACGGTTGATTAGAAAACATATCTAATACAGTTTTAAGTAACTGTTGACTTTTTTCAATATTAGTAAATTCAATGATTGCACCCTCAAAAAGATCTGACTCAAAGTAAGTACTATAAAATTTTTTTAAATCTACTGCATTAATATAAATAAAATAGGGTAACTTAATATTTACAATTTTTTTTCTAAAAAATATTGCATTTTTATTAAATATTTTGAATGACTTATAGGATTCTTTAATAAAGTTTTTCAACTTTGTTTTTCTATTTTTGTCTTTATAAAGGATTCTAAAAAATTCTTTGAACTTAATAAATAAGATTGAAGATTTATACATATAAACTTTGATTGTGTTGTTCAAAAGTTTGAAATGTTCTTCAAAACCAAAGTAATCAGATGAGTTAAAACTTATTAATATCTTTGTATTTCTAATTGTTTCATTATTGACTTCATAGCATTTTACTTTTGCATTCCCTATTGATGAGCATGAATTTGAAAGTTCGAATGAATCTTTGGAAAAGTTTAAATCATTAGAATTTAAATTATCAAAATATTTAAATTCTAAATTCCACAATTGAAGCTCTTCGTTTCTATTTTTAAAGAAATGTACAATTTTTCCATTACCTATTGAAGCTGCTGTTAAAGCGTATGTGGAAAATTTACTGCACATAATTATTTCTTGTGATTTTGAAAGGTAAAATAAATCCCGATAGGTATCGCTTAAATTATCAATCTTTGGTAATGAAATAATTTCATAATTATTCAGATTTTTTTCAATTCTTTTTTTAAGATTATTATCTTCTGAAAAAATAGCTAATGGAAGTGAATTTTTAAACTCAAGCAAGTATTTTTGAGTAAGTTCTATACATTTTTCTAAATCTTCATAACTCTGGAAACCAAAAGGTATATTGTCTCCTAAAGCAATCCTGTCTGTTCCCCGAATATGAATACCTATATAATTTTGTTCTATTTTTGGGTTTGGTATGTCTAAAACAACATTTTCATTGTTTGATATAAGCTGTGAGGAAATGTACTCTCTCCAATGTCTAGAGGATTCAAAATTATTTGTAGGCCAAGTTTTTAAATTGTTGATTTCTTTAATTGAAATGTTTTTAGCAGTAAAGATGTTTTTATATTTATATTTAAATGAATTATTCCAATAATAATCAATGTATAAATTTTCATGTTCAGCAAATTTTGATAATCTAGCTAATTCCTCATACCTGTTACCTAAACCTGCAGGGTTTCCATAGAATTTAAGGTTGGAATTTAAACTATTATTCATGTTTGTTTTAAATTTATTCTATTATCCAAAATTAACACTTAATGGTTTATTAGAAATAATATTTAAAAAATATTATTAATTTTTCTTTTTTCATCATGTATCTGAATTTGTACATGGTGATCTGCAAAATCGAAATTCTCTGGATCGTGTGTTGAATTAATTACTGTAGAGTTGTTTTCTTTTAATTTATTAAATACAACTTCTTTTGATTCTGTGTCTAAATTTGAGGTTGATTCATCAAGTAAAATAATATCCGGCTTTGAGAGCATAATCCTTGCAAAGCCAATTTTTTGCATTTGACCTGAAGAAAGTGACTTGTTGCTAACTAAACGTTGCAAATTATATTCTGACTCATTTTTAAAAATATTAAAATCTTTTAAAACTTGTAAAATTGAACTTTCATCTATCTCCAAGTCTTCATTTCCATACATAATATTGTTATAAAGCGTATCTCTAAAAACATAAGGTTGAGCACTAACATATCCAAATTTATTAGAAAATGTTGTAACGGTGCCATGATGGGGGTAAAAAATTCCAGCAATCATACCTAACAAAGTACTTTTACCGCTACCATTTTCACCAGTAATTATTGTGTGTGAGCCTTTTTCAAACTTTAAATTTAAATTGTTAAAAATATTTTCTTCTGAGTTTTGATATTTAAAATCCACATTATTTAATTCAAGATTACTGTTTTCATTTACAACAAAATTATTTTTATTTGGGTTATCTTCATCAAATTTAAGCTCTCTAAATTTTTGAATATGAACATGTGAATTTATTATATTTGAAAAAGTTGAAGAGACTGAAGATACTGATTGAAATAGCTTAAGCGTTACTCCAATAAAATCAAGTGTGAGTTTTATACTTTCGAAGAAAATTATAATAACGCATAATATAAGTAGAGTAAGAAAACTTGGTAGGTATCCATTAATTACACTAAAAATATGCTTATTTAACATATGAGAATTCAAAAGAAAAAGTGTATCGGAAAATTTTGAAAGTTCTGAGTCTTCTTTTTTTAAAATTTTTATTAGAAATAGATTTTCAATTACCCTTTCTATTTCACTCATTGAATCTTTTGCGACAAAATATGTTTTATTAACATAATCTCTAGTAATTTTTATAAGCTCTTTTATAGGAAAAAATAATAATAATAAGCCAAATGCGAATATTGTTAACACTTCAAAATTAGAAAATATAAGGTACGTACTGAAAAACAGAATATTAATACAGCTATTTAGAAAAGAAGCAAAGTTTGAATAAAAATAACCAATATGACCACTTAAGTCATTTGTATAAAAATAAGCATCTGATATTGAGTAAGTTCTTCTTTCAAATATTCTTCCAAGTATGAACTCCTTTAAATTTTTAGTTACAGTAAATTCAATTCGCCTCAAAATATAGCTTTGTAAAAACAAGAGAATAAATCTTAACAAAACAATAAAAAGTATTAAAAATCTGTTTGAATCAAAAATAGATGCTATGTAGTCTACAAATTCAATATTTGTTTTTTGATCAGCAATTAAAAACGCAAATAAACCTATTAAAAACACATCAACCAGTACAACCAATTGGCTGCAAATAACAGAAGTTAATATAAGAATTTTTTTTCTTTGAGTACCAGTTATTTTTGATACATATAGTACGTCTTTAAAAATAGTTTTTAAAAATTGCACATTACCATTTTATCTGATGTTTTTTTTATTAATTAACTGATTTATTTTTTTAACTCTACAGTTACAGCATAATTATCAAAACATTTATATAAAGATAATTTATATGGATCTTTCAACAATCCATCTACTATATGCCAAGTGTTTAGAGCTGAAATAGTAATGTCTTCTATTACTAAAACCCCACCAGGTTTAAGTCTTTCCAAAGCAAATATTAAAGTATTTAAGTTAGCTGACTGCATATGTAAGCCGTCATCAATGATCAAATCAAAATATTTTTCATTGATCATATCATTGTTGTAAGTTTTTAAATCATTTTGATCCAAGTAAAACATCTTTACGTTTTTAAAATTATTTAATATTTGTTCATCAATATCTGCTCCAAATATCTCTGCATTGGGATAGATGTCAGCAAAAGCTTTCAAAGAAGCTCCGGGAAATCCTTTTTTTCCCATGTTTGAGGGTATTGTTATGTTATTTGAACCTATACCAATTTCTAAGATTGTTGGATTAGGAGAAATTTCTTTAAGAATTTTTGCATACAGTACGTCATATCCATGTACAGTTTTGTCAGACCCATAATTATTAAATAAAATTCCAAGCCTTTCCTGCAACTCTTTATTTACTTTTAAAGATGTAATTCTTTGAACTTTAGCCTTTTTGAAAAAGTTTTTTATATCTAATAAATTGGTCGTTAAATTTTTTACATTAACTTTTATTAGTTCGTTTATATCCTTTGAGTTTCCTTTGGAATTGGGAATAAATTCTTCAAATTCATATTTTAAGTTTTTAAAATACTTTCTATTTATATAATGTTTAACTTTATTTAATAATTTCAACATTATTTACTAATAACTTTTGAATCAAAACTTTCAGCTAATAACAAATCCGATTCGTTATTAATGTCAATGTAGTTTTTGTTATCTAAAATGTATGGTCGTGCATTGTGGTAAATTGATGAATTATTTTGTTCTAGACTACTAACGCTAAATATATAAATAGATCCATCTGGATGATAGTAGGTTTTTTGGTCCTGACTTCTTGTATTTCCAGTTACTAAGGGTGAGTCATCAAAAAGAGTTTTGTAAGATTTATCTGAATTAATCTCAAATGAAAAACTGAGTGGAAATGAATGTTCTCGACAAGAAAAAATATTCTGATTGTATTTTTCATAATAATCAATCATTTCTTTTCCTTGAGATAAGCTTCTAAAAGGTTGTGTTGGAAGCAGCATCATCAGTACATCATTTTTTTTAAGATAATTATTGTTGGTTAGAAAATCTGATTTTAAATAATCAAAAATTTTTATTTGTGAACTAGAATTTTTTTTATTTCGTTTATCTATTATTAGTTCTTTATTTAACTTAAGTTTTTTGCATATATTAATGTAATTGATTGAATCACTTGAAAAAATAATTTTATCAATTTTTTCTAACTTATTTGCAAATTCAATACTCCACTCAAAAAGCTTTCTGTCCTTGAGCTTTAAGATGTTCTTATTAACCAATCTTGTTGATCCGCTTCTAGCAGGTATAAAAGCATATATCATAATTTTTTTGGACCTAAAAATTTTGTTTTCTGCTCTTCATAAAATGATTTAACTTCTTCAAACTCAACTTTACTTAAGTGCTGCATTGGCAACCTATCATATCTACTCATAAGTCCAGCGGAATGTAGGAGTGCTTTATTTGATCTATGCCAACCGTATTTTTTGACAATATTGTCCCAAAACGGATCTTCAATTTGATTTAGTATTGAATTGACAATAAAATCATCACTTTTGTTAAGTGAATCCCAGAATGTAAATGCTATATCAGGATTTACAATTGAAGTACCATTGAGATAACTTTTTAATCCATGAGGATATAAATCCTTTATATATCTTTTTTTTCCAGCAAAAATAATCCTTATTTCTGGTTCTAAGATTTCAATTACTTTTTTTCCATATTCCAAATCTTTAGCATCTTCTTTAATAGCAACAATATTTTCAATATTTTTTAACTCATCTAATAAATTTAAGGGCCATTTAAGGTTTTTTGCATCATATCCGGATAAAAAAGGCATCTCGTGTACGAGAAGAGGCATTGATAGTTTTTCAGACAAATAATTGAAGTGGTTAATAATTTGTTCATTCGAAAAATATTTTTCTCTTACAATTGAAGCAAACATATCTGCACCATTTTCAAATGCTTTGTGACCATACTCCGTAGACAAAGTTGTTGGTCCATGAATGCAATCACTTACTATTACAAAGTTTTTTTTATCAATTTGTTTAACAGTACGAATAACAAATTCATTTAATTTAAATATTTCCTCTTCAGTTAACTGTGAGTAACGAGAATTGTAAGGCATAACATAAAAATTTCTTACATTTTTTTCATATAAAAATTTTAGATAAGATTCTATTTCTGAAAAATTTATATTTCCATCTTTGTAAAAAGAAGTAAAAACTGTGAATATGGGTCCAGTTAATATGTTTTTTATTTCAGTATGATTCATTTTTAAGCTCATAATCAATCATTATTTTTGATATATCTTTAAGTTGAATTTTTGGCTTCCAATTCAACTCTTTAAAAATTTTACTATTATTTCCTTTAATTCCAATTAAATCATATTTTCTAAATTCATTATCTTCTGATGAAATAAATTCAAAATTACTTTTCTTATCTATGTATGCTAATTTTTTATTATTCGACACTATTTCGTAGTCAATCTCTAATAAATCAAGACATTCATTAATAAAATCACTTAATTTATACAACTTTTTGGATGAAACAATATAATTCTGCCTATTATTTGATCTTATAATTTTGTAAATTGCATCCACATATTCTTTTGCATATCCAATATCTCTCTCTATAAGTAGATTGCCTACTTTTAAATTTTTGTTGCCGTAATATTTATATTCAACTAAAAACTGTGTAATTTTCTTTGAAAAAAAATTAGGCCTTCTGTATTCTGACTCGTGACTAAACATTATTCCATTATTTAATTGCAAATCATATTCATCTATTTTTTTTGATATATATTCTTGTGAAGCAAATTTTGATTTTGCGTACTCTGTTTTAGGAAGAGGGGTTGTTAGTTCATCTACCTGAACATTTTCATATCCTTCATAAATAGTTGCTGAAGATGGAAAGAAAAAGATTGTGTCTTTTGAATATTTATCAATTGCATTAACAATATTTTCTGTGATTCTTAAATTAGATTCTTCTGTAAGCTTTTTATATTCAAAACTCTTTTTTACACTGCTTTGTGATCCTAAATGTGCAAAATATTTTGGCTTATATTCTTTAATTAAATCTTCTACTTTATTTTTATTGGTTAAATCAATTACATTTAGACTAATTCTTTTATATATATCTAGCTCTTTTAGCCTATATGTAACTTGCTCTTTTCTATAATCGGGTTTAGGTCTTTGTAAGCCTATAACATCTAGTCCATCATCGAGTGCTTTCTTAGCTAAAAAAGCACCATCTTGTCCATTTATACCAGTTATAAAAAAATTAGTTTTAATACTTTTTCCTTAAATGTCGTATTGCACTTTTGAATCCAGCAAAATTATCTAAATGGCCTTGCCAGACTTCAAGAACTTTTACTTTTTCCATTCTTAAAATACTCGAAGGGTCTCCTAAATCTCCTTTACCAAATTCTACCCCTTCACCATCATTTCCGTATGAGTCTGATAAGTGAAGATGTCCTATTAAAGGTTTTAATTCTTTAAACCAAACGCGCCAGTCCTCTTTTGCAAAATTTGCTGCCATTATTAAGTGTGCGGTATCCAAGCAAATATTGATATCAAATTCATGCAAAAATTCAATATCTTCAAAAGATGAAAACAATTTAATGTCATAAGACCCCCCAAAATACCATGCTTTTTTGGGAAGCCACTGGGGTAAAAATAATATATTATATTTGGAGTGTAAATTATCAATAAACAACTTCAATTTATAATAATATTCTTTTTTATCCTTAAAAGTATTTTGACTTAGACTTGAAACAAAAATTTGTCTATCGTTAGATAATTTATCACTAAGGTTTATTATTTTATGTAAATTTTTTAAAGAATGTTTTTTTATCATCTTATTTTTACTAATTGGATCAAACAATTGATAATTATTTAAATAATCTGGCAAATGATAAGAAAATGATTTATTTTCAAAGATTTGTATATCTTGAAAAAGGGAATCTGAAATATAATCTAAGTCTTGATAAGATAAATGAAATTCAAAATTAGAAGTTTTAAAAATTTTAAATATTGAATACATATCATGAAACCTAATAGGAATTGAAATTTTTGATTTTTCAATAAATTCAAAATCGTTTTTATTTAACATTATTGAATTAAAAAAATGGCTTCTAGTTAATGGTTCGTCTTTTGATACATTCTTTATTAATGGACGCTGTGAGTATTGTTTAAACTCATTTAAAGTTAACCCTATTCTTGGAGCTTTTATTTCAATGTCTTTACTAGAAATAAACTTCCCTGTTCCTATATTTGAGATGCTGTAAGCACCTGTTCCAAGGTTCTGCATATTCATAATTTCACCCTGATTAACCGGTTTTTTTGAATCTCCCATAATTGTCTCAAAATTATTTAAAATCTTATTAATTGAGTAAAATTCTTCCAATTCAGAACTTGAACTGTCATCCAAGCTTTTTCCTAATTTGTTTAAAGTTATGTGTCTTTCAATATACTCTGCACCTAATCCAGCTGCTAGAAATGTTACTTCATAATCTATATCATGACTTGAGTATCCAACAGTGATATTTTTTATTTTTTTTAACTCAGAAATAGCACTCAAGTTTTGACTTCCTATTTCTGTTGGATAGTTAGAGGTACAATGCATCAGTACATCTGTAGATTGAAAACTATATTTTTTTAATTGAGATTTTATTTCACTTAAGGTATGTCCCCCAGTTGACATGATTACCATTATTTTATGTTTCAAGACCTTTCTTACAAGCTCTGTATTTGAGAACTCTGCAGATGGTATTTTATAAAAATCAAATTTTATATTTTTTTTTATAATTTCATCAAAATCTTTTAATGTAAAAAAACTTATTCCGACTTTTAAACCTTTTTTATGTGCAAATTCAGTTAATAATTTAATTTTTGATAAACTTAGCTGTGTATTTTGTAATTGATCGTTTATTAACTCATCTCCAATTTCGTTAGTTGAACTATAAAAACTGTTTAAATTTCTATACTGAAACTTTATTGCCCAACAACCAGATTTATAAGCATTTTCAATTAATTTTTCTGCAATTTTTTCATTGGATTCGTGATTAATTCCAAGTTCTGCAATTATCTTTACCATCAACCTATAATAATTTTTCTTGAAAGTTATTTACTTCACAATATCTAAACATTTTATTGTGTTTGACAGCTCTTTATAAATACTAATGACAAATTATTTGGCCTTTTTCTACCAAGTTTCTTATAGCCTGAGTCTCAGCTTCTGGATCGTGACTACTTGAACTAGGTCTTGATTCAAAATAGTGTGTTCTTTCTGTATTAATTAAATCAAAACCAAATATATGTGGTTTAATATTTGATAAAATACATATGCCAAGTACGATTGTGCCAATTTGCAAATTTTTTTCTGATTTTATTCCTAATATATCTTTAACTTCATTTAGCTGTGCGTAGTCAAATTTAAATAAATTAGATGATCTGTGGGTGTTTTTTTTTCTTCTTTCCCAAGGACCTTCATCAGGGCCAACAAATAAAATTGATGAATTCTTTAGTTTTTTTACAAAGTTTTTAGGTGAGTTTGTATATCCTTTGTCTGAAATATCCAAATTATCAAAAACATGATTATTAACAACTCTTAACGAGGTTTTGCTTCCTACATAAGTCTCAAATTTTTTTGTTACAGACCTATTAAACCTTATTACATTTTCATAAGAATCAATCTTTACTCCATTCTTGTCTTTTAAGATTTTTGAACTTGAACCCACGACCGCAACAGGGTTAGAGATAAAAAGGTCTGGGTTTACTAATTTTAATTTCTGAAACATTTTCTTTATTTTAAATTCATAAATCTATTTGATAAAAACATTTTATTTTTGTGTTTACTTAAACATTATATAAACTTTCGGAAAGGTTTGGTGTTATCGAACTTTGAATGAACTATTTTTAACTTATTAAATCTACATTTTTTGATTAAAATTTACATTAAGTTTTTTAAATATACATGGAGATTAATCTAAAAAACATTATGATGAAAGAAATTATACCTCAGAAGTTTTTAGATTTTTCAATAAACAATTATCCAGTAGAAAATCATAAAATAAATTTTGAAGCTTACTTTTATAATTATTTCTTTTCAAACAATATAAGTTCTGAATATAATTATATTCCTATTCAGTGGACTAATTATTTAGTAAAAAATGACTATGGAAAAGATTTAAATGAAATAAATAACTTCCTAAATAAATTTATTGATAAATCAAAAAAATATTTTACTGTCGTACAATATGCCGGAGGCCCATTAGTAGAGTTAGACAACACTTTAATCTTTAGCATGGGAGGGGCTTTTAATACTCCTATAAAAAATAAATCGAAAGTCATCCCTCTTCCACTAATATACCAAACAAAAAAATACCCCAATAATAATTACGAAAAAAAATATATTGGCTCTTATGTTGGAAGGCCAACACACAATGTAAGAATTAAATTAGAAAAAAAATTATCAAAAGACAAAAGTTTTTTTATAAAAAATCTTGAAGATATGAATTCTGAAATTTCAATTGATAATCAAAATATTTTTAAAAAAACTATGCTTGATTCATATTTTTCCATATGTCCAAGAGGTTTTGGACCTACAAGTTTTAGGCTTTATGAGTCAATTATAAATGAAGTTGTTCCAGTTTATATTTCCAATAACCATTTTCTTCCATTTGAAGACAAAATTGATTGGAACAAATTTTCAATAATTTTAAAACCTCGAAGTATTAACAATATATCAAAAATATTAAAAAAAGAGGTTGATAATGGTGGATACGATGAAATGAAAATAGAATTAGATAATATCAAAGACATTTATTTTAATTTCGATTTTATGTCTAAATATGTATGTGAAAAAATATCTTAATAATTATTTTTATCAAAATTTTATTTATTTTATAACCTTACAAATAAAAAATTTGGAAATTTATCAGTTTTAACTAAATTGTATTTATTTATAACTAAAAGAAAAACAATATATAATGCCTTTAGATATGGGGTGATATAGGTAGAGTTGATTTCATCAAATTCAACTAGGATTTGTTTTGGAAAAATTTTGTTTCTTATTATGTATGGCAAAACTTTATTTTCTGCACCTTCAATATCAAGTTTTAATATATCTATATTTTTAATTTTATTTTCAACCATTATTTCTCTCAACGTAATAGTTGAAACTTCTATAAAATCTGAATCTGTTTTATAGTCATTTTTATAATTTGATATACTGTGGCTTACAAAATTTTTATTTAAAGGTTTGTAAAATTTAATTTTAGTTTTTGATTTATTATATAAAGCTTTTTCAATAAATTTAAAATCACTAATTTTTATTGTTGTTAAATCGTATGCCTCAATAGGCTGTTTTCCGGTTTTCTGATCGTAATCTAATGATTTACCTTTACCTAAGTTTTCTTTAACATACTCTATATGCTGAACAGCTCTTGGTGTTGGGTCTATTATAAAGACTTTACATTGAAAGCTGTTTAACATTTCAATGTCAAATGATATGTCTTCTCCTGCTCCAGCAGAAATTACTATTAAATTATCTGAAAAATAATTATTTAAGATGTACCAGCCACCATAACTAGAACCTAAATACCTTATTGAAATATTTTTTTCAATTAAACTCAGTATCTTTCCAAATAATCTTTTTGTAAATTTTAAAAACATCTTCTATTTATTTTATTTAGGGGCTTTAAATAATTCAGTTCTAATAAGATCTTTTTGAAATTTTTATAATGTATTTGACTAAGTACTTGTTTTCAATTTAATAATTATTAATAATTTCATCTAAATTATTTATATTAAATACCTAAAAATTTCCTTATCTTATCTTATCTTTCTACATATTATTTATCTAATTAATTGGTTATCTGTAAATCGAATTTTTATATGTATATATATTTATAATCTAATAATGATAAAAAACTTAAGTATTTTTATTTTCTCATTTTTATTTAATTCTATTTTGTTTAGGCGCTTGTTAAATCGTGATTCAGATGTCGCTATAAGCAACTTTGGAAATATTAAAAGTGATTTAGAGAGAGTCGACTTTCCAATATACTTTGAAATTGACTCTTACTTAATAGTCAGCTTTATTAGTGTCTTAACTACTCTTTTTATATATTATTTTGTTCAAAATAAATTTTCAACAGAAAACCCTATGAATGTTTTAATTGATATTTTTAAATTATTTTTATTATACGCCGGCACACTTCTAGGAGTATTTTATCTACTTAGACAATATGATTTATCACGTGGAATATTAGTAATATTTATGATTTTATTTCCCGTGTTGATGTATATATTGCTTTTGCTTATAAACCTTGGTGATTTCAAAAAAATTTCTAATGTTAAGTTTGTTAGAGCAGTACCGCTTTTTATTCTAATTATTTCAATTTCGCTATTTTTATTCCAAATGAGAAACAACGAAAATAACTTTTCTGTTTCTTATGAAGATCCCAACGAAATAATAGAACCTGTCAAAATAGAAATTAATAATACAGAAGAATCTGGGTGTAAAGCTTGGTTAGGTAGCGAAAACTTTTCTGAGTGTATATTAGGAACAAAGATTGTCAACATTGAAGAGTACCCTGAAAGCCTTAATAATCTTATTATTTATCAAGGTGACAGATATATCTTAAATGTTTCTGGAAAAATATATAAAA
>MDSZ01154173.1_pt1 | contig 12845 bp, 10 predicted proteins | sample 811201 | NCBI WGS metagenome assembly MDSZ01 (sample SAMN05326647, study PRJNA326480) | marine metagenome | isolation source: seawater | place: Indian Ocean: North | collected 2010
TACGGATCTTCTTACATTGTACCTGAGGGTGGAACAAATGAGCTTGCTGTCAAATCATGTCAAGAAATGCTAACTTACAATGATTTTGATATTCTTTGTGTCCCTGTTGGTACTGGCGGAACTTTATCTGGACTTATTCGAAGTCTGAGACCCTCTCAATTTGCCTTAGGATTTTCTGCTTTAAAGGGTGGTAGTTTTTTAACTACTGAAGTAAAAAAGTATGTGAAAACTTCAAATTGGTCTATTAAAGATGATTATCATTTTGGAGGTTATGCTAAACTTAACCGAGAATTAGTAACTTTTATGAATCAGTTTAAAAGTAATTATTTAATTCAGTTAGATCCTATTTATACAGCTAAAATGTTTTACGGTATTTTTGATATGATAAATAATGATATGTTTATTTCAAATACTACTATTTTGGCAATACATACTGGAGGTTTGCAAGGAATTACAGGTATGAACCATAAATTAAAGCATAAAGAATGGCAAATCGACTAGTATTATTTTTACTATTATTTACTATTCAACTCTCAGCTCAAAATATGACTCGAAAGGGATATATTGCTAAATATAAAGATGAAGCTATATATCATATGAAAAAGTATAAAATTCCAGCAAGCATAAAACTTGCTCAGGGTATTCTAGAAAGTGGTGATGGAAATAGTGAATTAGCTAAAAAATCTAACAATCATTTTGGTATAAAATGTCATTCTAATTGGGATGGAGATAGGGTGTATTATAATGATGATGAAGAAAATGAATGTTTTAGAAAATATAATAAAGTAAAAGATTCATATGACGATCATTCAAAATTTTTGTTAAAACCAAGATATGCTAATTTATTTGAATGTGAATTAACAGATTATAAATCTTGGGCTAAAGGTTTAAAAAAAGCAGGTTACGCAACAAACCCTAATTATGCTAAGCTACTGATAAAGATCATAAAAGAAAATGATTTAAATAAATATGATTTAGAAGTTAATGAGTTAAGTAATAAGTATTTTTTTAGTGGTTTTTCATTGGGTTGGACTGACTTAATTAGTCAGTCAGTATTATATAAAAATAATAAGAAAAAATATTATTTACATTTTAGAGCAACAGCAGCCATTGATAATTTAGCTTTAATGTTAGGAGGGGGAAAACTAATAACTACAAAGATTGGATTTGGTACTGATTATGGATTTATAACTCAAACTGGTGACATTAATAAAATAGAATTAAAGCCTAATTATTCTTTATCGTCTCATTTTTTTATTCCTTATAAAAATAATCAAATCAATATTAGGTTTTCACTGTCAACTACTGATGCTAAAAAAGTTAATCCAGTTATAAGTATTGGGTTTTTAAGATAATCTTATTTTAATCTATAATTATATAAAATTCTATCATTTATAACAATTAGGTTAATCTTATTATCATTATAAAGATCTGCAAATTCAAACTCTCCACCACCAAAGAGTGGGCTGTCAGAAAATAATTCTCCGTTTGAGTTATATAAATAACAATTTCCTTTGCTTGAAAAACCTATTATTGATTCATTATTAAGTTTAAAATGTTTTGGTGTTGACTCATTTTGAATATCAAATTCTAGTATTTCTGCCTCAAAATTATAGCATTTTACACTTGAATTGTTAGAAATAAATAAGTCCATTATTTCATCATTATTAATGTTTGTAGCAAAAAAGCTAAAGTTTTCAAGTTCAGATGTTTTAATTTTAGTTTGTTTTCCTTTTAATGTTGTTAACCAAATATTTCCACTTTTATCACAAGAGTATATACTTCCATTTTGTTTGTCTATGTAGAATGATGATTTAATTGGAATGTTTTTAATATTTACACGCTTTTTACCATTGCGCCCAACAATATTAGTATTACCTTTTTTATCTACTACATAAATATAATCTTTCCCTTTAACACTTGTGTATTTAATTTGCTGATTTATTGGTGAATCCATTTTACTAAACTTCCAACCTTTTATAATTTTCCCTTCTTTAGTATAATTATGTACCATTCCATTTTCTGATGGAACTAAAATTCTATATTTCCTATTTTTATCATAATCAATTAATGTATGTCCTCTTTTTGCTTTTACACTAAGCTTAATAGGAAAATCTTCCACATTTCGTCCAAGTCTGTCAATAATATATAGACTATCTTCTGTATTAAATACATATTGTATTTTTTGATTTTTGTAAAAATCTATTTGGTTAATATCATCTAATATAATTCCTCCTAATGACCTTTTCCACAAAATATTTCCATTAGAACTTATTAAATAAATTATCTTATTTTCATCTTGAACAATAATATTATTCTTTTTGTTGTTATGATTGTATACTATTTGAGGAGAAATAGAAATATTGTTGTCGAAATTGACTAGCCAATCTAATTGTGATGCTTTGTCAGCATTTAAATCGTATTGTAACACAATATTATTGTAGAATAACTCATTTTTTGAACTTAGTTGATAGACAAAACCACTAACTTTAGACCAATTTTTTTTTGAAATCAACGGCATCAATTTTTTCTTTAGTAATTGTTCCCAATTCAATGTTGATGGATTATTATAATAAAGAAAATTACAACGAGAACCAATTTGATCCTTAAAATTAATAAAGCTAGGATTGTTGTCCAGTACTTTTTTAGAAATAAAGTTATTAATGAATGTTTTTAAGGATGAAGCGGAATTAGCAAAAATAAGATAGCCATCAATATATGAGAAATAATTTTCATCAATAACATCGAAAATTTGCCCATATAGTTTTGAGAATATATTATTAATTTCAAATTTGGATATTTTAAATCCGCGATAATTTTCATGAAAAGGTTTATTAGCTTTTATAGGGTTTATATAATTCAGTAGTTCTTCTGATTCTTGTTTAGACTTTACAAAAATAAAGTTGTCGAATTTTCCTGTTGAAGAATATGTGCTTATAGTTCCAATTTCATTTAAAACTATTCCATTAAAGTAATTTTCAATATCTAAATTATATTTTGATTTAATTTCTAAAATATCTTTGTTATGATCATATAAATTATTGTGTTTTGCTAAAAAATTTTTATAATTATTATAAAATAAATTGATGTTATCAATTCCTATAGCTTTTATTGTATAGGTATTTGTAGGAGCTACTTTGCTTATTTCTATTTTTTGTTCTTGTTGATCAAAAAGAGAAGTTAAATAATTTGACGATGAATCTTGAACAAGAGTAAAGCCTGATAATGTTAGATTATTTTCTGATATTTCTAAATCTACTTCTGCCCAATTTGCCCATCTACTTATCCATTTTTCTTGTGATTTTGAAAGTGTTGTATTTTGATATAATAACTTTGCTAAGTTAGCATAGTTTGTGTATATGTGTGTGTTTGCAAATGTACTTTTTGTACTTTGTATTTTTTTAAACTTAGAATTATCCAATAAACTTACTTCATTATTTAATTGTCTTATTCCATCTTCAATAAGTAATGATGAGGAGCTCATGAACAATATATTATTATGGTGGCATATATTCCAATTATTATCAAATTCAAAAATTTCAACTTCGTCATACTGCCTAGTTCTAAAATTTCCAATTAGAGAATCTGCCAACTTAATTGATTGAAAATCTTTAATGTTACATGAAGTTGAAAGAAATATATAAAAATCGTTAGTTGAATGATGAATAGATAAATAAAGTTTTTTGTTGTTAATGAAATGTTTTAGTTCTTGCGATGCAAGAAATTTTTGAGAAAGACTTTGGACTGATTTAAAAATTTTCGACCAATCTTCAGAATTTGTTATTGATTTCCAAATTGTTGTTTTTTCTAATTCTTGCAAGCTCGAATTCCAATTTTCACTTTCTATAACAATAGCAGCACTTATGGGTATAGACTGAATAGCATCTACATTTTTTCTATTAAGTTCTTGATATTTCTGAAACAGTAAGAAGAATATAATTCCAACTAAAAGACTTAATGTTAGTACGACTATACTTTTATTTAGCTTCATTTTGTGATTTAAAAAACGATTCAAATTTAAATAATTATAACTTGTTTCAAAATTCAATTTTGATTTGAGAAGAAATCAATTTATAGCTTTTTCTATGATGTTTACTTATGCCAATTTTATCAATAGCTTTTCTGTGTTTTGGTGTTGGATAGCCCTTATTATTTTTCCAATCATACATTGGGAATTTTTTATCTAAATCTTTCATTAGTTTATCTCTGTAGGTTTTTGCAAGTACAGATGCCGCTGCTATAGATGAAAATTTTGAATCTCCTCTAACTACACATAAATGTTTAATGTCCTTATACTTTTTAAATTGGTTTCCATCAATTAGCAATAAGTCAATTTTATATTTTAGTTTGTCGATTGCTCGATGCATAGCAAGCAATGAGGCATTAAGGATGTTAATTTTTTCTATCTCCTCAACAGATGCTTCACCTATTGCCCATGATAGTGCATTTTCTTTTATTATAGGTTCTAAAATATTGCGTTGGTTATTATTTAATTTTTTAGAATCGTTAAGAAATTCGTGCTTAAAGTTAATTGGTAATATAACAGCAGAAGCAATCACAGGCCCTGCTAAACAACCTCTGCCTGCTTCATCACAACCAGCTTCAGTTAGTTCTTTATCATGAAATGGTTTTAGCATTTAGGATTTTACTCTTTCAGAATAAGTGCCGGTACGTGTATCGATTTTTATTTTATCGCCGATATTTATAAAAAGTGGTACATTCACTTTTGCACCTGTTTCAACTGTCGAAGATTTATGAGCATTAGTAGCCGTATCTCCCTTTATTCCAGGTTCTGTATAGGTAATTTCTAATACAACAGAAGCTGGTAAATCGCATGCTAATATTTTTTCTTCCTCAGCATGAAAAAGTATATCAGCATTTTCTCCTTCTTTTAAAAATTGAGGTGCATTAATAAGACTTCTATCTACAATCACTTGTTCGTAGTTATCTGAATTCATGAAATGATATGTATCTCCTTGTGCATAAAGAAATTGATGTTTTCTATTTTCTATTCTAACAATTTCTATTTTTACTCCTGCAGTAAATGTATTGTCTAGCCTTCTCCCATTATTAAGGTTTTTTAACTTAGTTCTTACAAATGCAGGTCCTTTGCCTGGCTTTACATGTTGAAATTCTATAATCTGCCATAAGTCATTGTTATGTTTAATACACAGTCCATTTCTAAAATCTGCTGTTGTTGCCATATTATTTATATCCTTTAATAATCCCTCTCTCTGATTTACTTATAAATTGGATTATATTTTTTATTTCTTTATTTGAATCAAAGTTATTTTTTATTTTTTTTAAAGCTTGAGTATAATTCATATTAGATTGAAAGATATGTCTATAGACATTTTGTATTTCTAATATTTTGTCTTCATTAAATCCACTTCTTGAAAGACCAATTGAGTTTACTCCAACATAGCTTAAAGGTTCTTTAGCGACTTTTATATATGGTGGGACATCTTTTCTAACTAATGATCCACCTGAAATCATAGAATATGATCCAATTTTAACAAATTGATGAATAGCACTAATGCCTCCAATTATTGCGTACTCATTAATTTCTATATGTCCTCCTAATTGTACGCTATTTGCTAAAATAACATTACTGGCAATTTTGCAGTCGTGTGCGACATGAACATAAGCCATAATAAGGCAATTTTCACCTATCGATGTTGCACCGGAATAGTTTGTTGCTCTATTAATTGTAGCAAACTCTCGAATAGTTGTGTTATCACCTATAATTGCAGTACTTTTTTCACCGCTAAATTTTAAATCTTGTGGTATAGCTGATATTACCGCACCAGGAAATATTTTACAATTTTGTCCAATTCTAGCACCATCCATAATTGTTACATTTGGTCCAATCCAAGTGCCATCACCGATAACAACATCTTCACTAATGTTAACAAAAGAATCTATTTCTACCCCTTTACCTATTTTAGCTTTTGGAGAAATATTTGAAAGTTTAATCGACATTAATTTAGTTTATTTTTTTGATCTGAGCCATTAATTCAGCTTCCATAACAAGTTTTTCCCCAACAAATGCTTGACCAAACATATGACATATACCTCTTCTTATTGGGCTAATTAATTCTGATTTAAATATAATAGTATCACCTGGCAATACTTTTTGTTTAAACTTAACCTTATCTATTTTCATAAAATAAGTTAAATAATTTTTTGGTTCAGATACAGTACTTAATAATAAAATGCCACCTGCTTGTGCCATAGCTTCTATTTGTAAAACTCCTGGCATAACAGGTGCCCCCGGAAAATGACCATTAAAGAATTCTTCATTTATTGTTACATTTTTAACTCCAACTACATGATTATCACTCAGCTCAGTTATTTTGTCTATCAATAGAAATGGTGGTCTATGAGGTAACATTTCCATTATTTGATTTATATCTTTAATTGGTATTTGATTAGGATCGTAAATTGGTGCTTCTTTTTTCATAATTTTATTTAATTTCTTAGCAAAAGCAATATTAGATTTGTGGCCTGGTTTCGTAACTTTTAAATGTCCTTGAATATGATTTTCACATAGTGCTAAATCTCCTATAACATCCAAAAGTTTGTGTCTAGCAGGTTCATTATCATATCTTAATTCAACATTGTTCAGAATACCTTTTTCTTTAACTTTAATATCCTTTTTGTCAAAAATTTTTGCTAATTTAATAAGATCTTTAGGATTTATTTTGTCTTCAACAAAAACAATAGCGTTGTTTAAATTTCCACCTTTGATCAGTCCTTGCTCAATAAGTTCTTTGATTTCATGTAAAAAAACAAATGTTCTGGCATCAGATATTTTGTCATGAAAATCATTAATATTATCAAGTTTTGCATTAGATTTATTAAGTACTTTAGAATTATAATCAATTTTTACATCTAATTTAAATTCATTTGATGGCTCAAGAATATATTCACTTTCTGTTTCCTCGTCAAAATATTTATATGTCTTATTAACTTTAAAAAATTTTTTGCGTGCCTTTTGTTGTTGAATTCCACACTTTCTTAACACATTAGAGTATATTTTTGAGCTCCCATCTAATATTGGTAATTCTGGACTATCAATTTCAACAATGATATTATCTATATTTGCACATATAATAGCAGCTAGTAGATGTTCTGTTGTTTGTATAATTACATCATTCTTTTTGAGTTCTGTTCTTCTATTTGTAACTGATATATTATCTAAACATGCTTTTATAATTGGCTTTTCAACTAAATCAACTCTAATAAATCTAATGCCTGAATTTATTGGTCCAGGCTTAAAAGTAAGTTTTACTTCATTAGCGGTGTGAAGTCCAAATCCACTGATAGAATTTGACTGAAGTATAGTTTGTTGAAATTTTGACATTATTTATCAAATAATTTTAAAACTTTTTTTTCTATGTTATTTACTAAACTATTTAATTTGGGTAGCTGCCTAAATAATACATATGCTCTTTTATATTCTGAAATGGGAAATGCAGGCGATCCTTGTACTGTTTCATTATTTTTAATATCAGATTGAACTCCAGATTGAGCAGCTATTTTAACATTATTTCCAATTTTTAAATGACCAATTATTCCAACCTGACCACCAATCATGCAATTTTCTCCAATTTTTGTTGAGCCAGCAATACCTGTTTGTGCCGCTATCACTGTATTTTTTCCAATTTCAACATTATGAGCAATTTGAATGAGATTATCTAATTTCACACCCTTTCTTATTTTAGTCGATCCCATGGTTGCTCGGTCTATTGTTGTGTTGGCGCCAATTTCAACATTGTCTTCAATAACAACATTACCAATTTGTATAATTTTTGTGTATTGATTTTTATTATTTGGAGCAAAGCCAAATCCATCTGCCCCTATAACTGATCCAGATTGAAGTATACAATTTTTTCCTACAATACAATTATTTAATATTTTCACACCAGAATATAAAATTGTGTTATCACCTACAATATTATTATCCCCAATATAACAATTGGGAAATATCTTGACATTTTTTCCTATTACAACATTTTTTCCTATTACAACATTAGAACCTATATAGCATTTTGATCCAATTTTAGCTGTTTCATGAATAATAGAGCTTTGATGAATACCTTCAATATTTTTTTTTGAATTACCAACTATTTTTAATAATGAAGCAAAACTTTGATATGGATCATCAACAATAATTAAACTTGTTGATATTTTTGAAAAATTGATTTTTAAATCAGAGCTTACAATTACCGCACTTGCTTTGGTGCGGTATAGAAATTTTTCATATTTGCTGTTTGCTAAAAAACATATACTTCCCTCCATTGCTTCTTCAATTTTGGAAAGAGTGTTTATTTTTGCATTAATATCACCCTTTACTTCACCATTAATAATGTTAGCTATTTCTGCAATACTGAAAATCATATTTTACAAATCTAATTCAAATGAGTTGGTTTTTGGGTAAACAATAAAAATATTTTTGAACGGTTTTAGATAATGCTGAAATGGTTGTTTTATTTGCTGCGGCTATTAAATCTTTAATTTCATTATTTTTAAATAAAATATTAATATCAGTATCATTTAGTTTATACGCACTATTAGTTATTTTACCCTCCAAAAAAAAGTAATGAACATCAAAAGAATTTATATTATAATTTTTAATTATATTTTGTTTAATTTTTAAAATACTCTTTTCGTCCATAGGCTTATCCAATATCAATATTTTAAATAACTCTCTTTTAATGAGTTTATTTGATAAATAAGCTAAAATTTTATCTTCATGATTTTGCCACTCCTTTATTGCACACATGATATCAAAATCATCAAGATTTGTAAATGCTTCCAAAACTTTTGAGTTTGATTCAAAATTATTGATGTTAAAGTTATTTTTTAATAAAAGCTTTAAGCTTGAAGTTCCAAATAATTCTATATTATTTTGACTTAATTCTTTTGCTCTTTGTAAAATTTTGATTAACATATGTTCTGCACTAACGACAGTTTTGTGATAATAAACTTGCCAATACATTAAACGTCTAGAAATAAGAAATTTTTCAACTGAATAGATTCCTTTACTTTCAACTACCAATTTATTGTCAATAACATTAAGCATATTTATTATTCTTTCAACTCCAACAACACCTTCTTGTACACCAGAATAAAAGCTATCTCTATTAAGATAATCAATTCTATCCATATCAAGTTGGCTAGAAATTAATTGATGTAAGTATTTTTTTTTGTATTTACCTTTAAAAATTTTAATTGCTAAATTTAATTTCCCCTTAAATTCTTCATTAAGCTTATTCATATAAAACAAGGACAGATCCTCGTGAGTAATATTTTCTACAATACTATGTTCTAAAGCATGAGAAAATGCTCCATGTCCTATGTCATGAAGAAGTATTGCGATTTTAGCACCTTCAGCTTCATCATCTTTAATGTTGTGACCCTTCTTGCGCAATACGCTTATAGCTTTTTGCATCAAATGCATTGCTCCAATTGCATGATGAAAACGCGTGTGTAAAGCTCCAGGATAAACAAGACATGTAAGACCAAGTTGAGATATTCTTCTTAGTCTTTGAAAATAAGGGTGTTCTATTAAATCTAAAATAATTCCCCCTTCAAGACTAATAAAACCATATAATGGGTCGTTTATGATTTTAGATGTTGAGTTCATTCAAAAAAATAACTGTAAATTTAATCTCTTTTAATTCTCGATGAAGATATGAATTTAAATCAAAAGATAACTATTTTATGGGTTGATGATGAAATTGATCTTTTAAAGCCACATGTAATATTTCTAGAAGATAAGGGGTATTCAATTGTTACAGCCAATAATGGAGTAACTGCTGTTGAACTATTAGAAAATCAGTATTTTGATTTAGTTTTTTTAGACGAAAATATGCCAGGATTGTCTGGACTTGAAACACTTATTTTAATAAAAGAAAAGTATTCTGATCTTCCTGTGATCATGATAACCAAAAGCGAGGAAGAAAGTATTATGGAAGAAGCTATAGGTTCAAAAATTTCAGACTATCTAATTAAGCCAGTTAATCCAAATCAAATTCTTTTATCAATAAAAAAACATATTGATAGCAAGCGTTTAGTAAGCAAAAAAACTAATACTGATTATCAAAAAGAGTTTAGAACAATAGGTATGAAGTTGGTAGATTCTTTGAATATTCAAGACTGGAAAGAATTGTTTAAAAAAATTACATTTTGGGAATTAGAACTTGAACGTTCTGGAGATGCTGGTATGAAACAAATTTTAGAGATGCAAAAAGCTGAGGCTAATGCTCAATTTTTTAAATTCATCAAATTAAACTACGAAAAATGGTTATTAGATCAAAATGAATCACCATTGATGTCGCATAAAGTTTTTCGCGAAAAGGTATTACCGCAAACCACAGATAATACTTGTACTTTTTTTATTGTAATTGATAATTTAAGATATGACCAATGGAAAATGATTGAGTCTTCATTAACAACAGATTTCCGAGTTGATGAAGAAGATTTATATTTTAGTATTTTACCTACTGCAACACAATTTTCAAGAAACGCTATTTTCTCTGGATTAATGCCTTCAGAAATGGAAAAAATTCATAAAAATTGGTGGAGAAATGAAAATGATGAAGGAGGTAAAAATATGTACGAAGAACAATTTCTTTTAGCTCAGTTAGAGAGACTTGGAAAAAGTAATTTAAAAATATCATATAATAAAATTACTAACATAGATTTAGGTAGAAAGTTTATCGATAATATTCATAATTTATCTCATAATAATTTAAATGTAGTAGTATATAATTTTGTTGATATGCTTTCACATGCTAGAACTGACATGAAAGTTATCAAAGAGCTTGCTGAAGATAATGCTGCTTATCGATCTTTAACTACCTCGTGGTTTGAGCATTCTCCTTTAAAAGAAATGATGACTTACATTTCTAAAAATAAGTTTAAATTAGTTATCACAACTGATCATGGTACAGTTTTAGTTAAAAAGCCAACTAAGATTTTAGGACCTAAAGATTTAACAACAAATTTAAGATACAAACATGGCAAGAATATGAAATATGATAAAAAAGAAGTTTTTGAAATTAATAATCCTAAAGATGTTTTTTTACCTTCTTTGAATATAAGTAGTAAGTATGTGTTTGCTAGAGAAGATTATTTTTTTGCATATCCAAATAATTATAATTATTATGTTAATCACTATAAAGAAACTTTTCAACATGGGGGAATATCTCTTGAAGAAATGATAATTCCTGTTGTCACACTAAATCCAAAGTAATATGATATGGATTTGTAAAGAATTATCTCAAATAGATAAGATTAGTTCTGAAATATTAATGCTTTCGAAAAAAAAAATTGCCTTTCACGGAAGCATGGGAGTTGGTAAAACAACATTGATAAAGTCTATTTGTAAAAAGCTAAATGTTTTGGATGTTGTTAACAGCCCAACTTTTTCAATTGTAAATGAGTATATTAGTGAAATAAATGGAAAGGTTTATCATTTTGATTTTTACAGGATTATTGATAAACAAGAAATTATTGATATAGGTATTCAAGATTACTTTGATAGTTCTGCATATTGTTTTGTGGAGTGGCCGACAATGATTGATGATTTACCTTTTGATTTTGACCATATATATATTGAATTAGAAAATAACAATAGAATTATTAAATTAATATCAAATGACTAAAATTGCATCCTACAGCAGTAGAGATTTAATTCCTCAAGAAGAAAAGTTAGAATTAAAAAAACAAGCTAAATCTTTGTTTATTGGTGTTCCTAAAGAAATAACATTTCAGGAAAGTAGAATAGCAATTGTACCAGATGCTGTTCAACTGTTAGTCAGTCGTGGACATGAAGTTTATATTGAATCTAATGCAGGTGCTGGCGCTAATTTTAGTGATGAAGAGTACAGCGAGGCTGGTGCTAAAATTATTTATGACACTAAAGAAATTTATAAGGCTGATGTTATTTTAAAAGTTGAACCTCCGACTTTAGATGAAATTGATTTGATGAAAGGACGACAAACATTAATTTCAGCTTTGCAAATAACAACTCGTTCTAAAAGTTTTATTGAAAAGTTAGCCAAAAAAAAGATAAATTGTTTGGCTTATGAATTTATTCAAGATGATTCTGGAATGATGCCATTGATTCGATCTATGAGTGAAATTGCGGGAAATACTTCAGTTCTTATTGCTTCAGAATATTTGAGTAATGTTAATTTAGGTAAAGGCTTATTGTTTGGAGGTATTGCTGGAGTAACACCAACTGAAGTTGTAATAATTGGCGCTGGAACTGTTGGTGAATTTGCTGCACGGTCAGCATTAGGTCTAGGGGCATCAGTCAAAGTTTTTGATAATTCTTTAACAAAGTTAAGAAGGCTTCAGAACGATATAAATATTCGAGTTTTCACTTCAATTATCCAACCTAAAGTTTTAGAAAAAGCACTTAGAAGAGCTGATGTTGTTATTGGTGCTTTGTGTTCATATGATAAAAGAACACCTTGTGTAGTTTCCAAGCAAATGGTTTCACAAATGAAAGAAGGTTCAGTTATAATTGATGTAAGTATTGATCAGGGAGGATGTTTCGAAACTTCTAAAATTACCAATCATGCTAAACCAACATTTAATAAATATGGTGTGATTCATTATTGTGTTCCAAACATTCCTTCAAGAGTCGCAAGAACAGCATCATATTCAATGAGTAATTTGTTAACCCCTATTATTTTAAAAGTAGGAGATTTTGGTGGATTAGATAATGTGATTGTAAGTGATGTTGGACTTCGTCAAGGCGTATATATTTGTCATGGTATGGTAACAAATAAAATGGTAGGGAAGTGGTTCAAATTGGATTATAAAGA
>MDSZ01198843.1_pt1 | contig 12845 bp, 2 predicted proteins | sample 811201 | NCBI WGS metagenome assembly MDSZ01 (sample SAMN05326647, study PRJNA326480) | marine metagenome | isolation source: seawater | place: Indian Ocean: North | collected 2010
AAAAAAAAAAAAAAAAAAAAAATGAAAAAAATCACCACCAAGTGGTGCTAAGAAGGCTGCTACTAGTAAAAGTACTATAATAGCAAGTATTATTATTACAAAAAACACCGCTCGTCGTGAATGCTGTGTAGCAGAAGAATGAAAATAGGCACTACGCTCTTCTTATTAAACCAATAATTTATAATTACAGTATAAAAAATAATAAATAATGTTGTTAGCTCATCATGTATGTGTAAAAAATAATATGCGAAAAGCACAATGCTTAACTCAATTTTACAGCAAGATGTAGACTATTATTTACTATAATAAATGTTAATTGCGCAGTGAAGCATGGCATTTAGGTTTAGGGATGGCTACGACTATCACAGAGAGCAGTATTGATGAGCCCTACCCCGGCTTTACTGTTAGTGTCATGGCTGTGCCCCGGATATCTTTTCCCATTCATTGTTCTGGATTGAGACACCGGAAGTATGCAGGGAAAAGGCCATCAACGATTGACGGTCAATGACGTAAAATGCTTTACCGCCTAGTTCGTATGCTTTCAAGTCATCGTAAGATGTTTCCTTCAAATAGTCATCGCGAACGAATTGTTCAGTGATAAGTCTTTTGACATTCCCAAGCACAGGGTCTTGATCATTTAGTTGCCTTGACCTTGATTTCGTAGCGACTAGGTCTAAATCTCTGAAATAATTTGTATTAAGTTGTGTCAACAAATCAATTTCTGTTACGCAATGATCCGGAGACCAGTACACAATGGCTAGCACAAGTTGTAAAAAGCCATATAAAGCTGCCTCATATTCGCTAGAATTTCGTAATGCCTGATAATGGCCATCTGTAACACGGGACTTTTCATCAAATACATCGTCTCCATGTATAGGTGGTGTCGCCAAAATGTTGATCAGATAATAGACTTTTTTTCTATCGTTCTCCCAAACACACAATTCCTCGTCACCATCCTTTTTAGCAACGTATGCCCCTTTCATGACCAAGTCTAACCCAAAAACATCACGCAATGCTTTGCGAGTCATATATATTAGAACCTCTTTTGCAATATTTTTGTCTTTTCGTCGAAGCTGACTAATTGCTATTTGCTTTGAGAAGAAATCTTGTTCGACCTTCAGTGGAGAGCCGGACAGACCTGTGAACACTATATAACGAAACAGTCCTTGTTCCAGCGCCTGACGCGTCATGGCTGGTATTAATGTTTCATACTTCTTTATTTTGGCCAATCTGCATTCAAAATGTTCAAGATTTATTGTGGATCCAACGCTAGCTTTCAGTACCTTTCTAGGATAGCCTAAATTTCCTTGAGAATAAACAAATCGTTCGGCAGTTTCAGAAGTACGACTGACCGTTGTTGTTGAGCTACTCGAAGATATTTTTTGACGGATCTGGCGATCAACTCCACTGCTAGAACCGACATGATTTCGCTTTGACATGATAACGTGTTGAAAAGCGTATTTTGGAAGGTACGACTTTTACAGCTGTTTATGCTGCGGAAGATATGCTGTGTTCGCGACGTACGTAATGGGAAGAAAATATTATAACAACTAACAACAACAACAACAACAAATATCAAAAAAATATGTCGTGTATTATTATGTTATCATCTAATAATAATATTAAATTAATACATCTTCTTTATTTTATTTGTATTTTAGTAGTTTTTTAGTACTAGTGTGTGTAGTGTAGAATTGGTAGTTTAATAGTGCAGATTATTAATGATGCATTCTCTTCTTATTAGACGACGACTATTATTTTAAAAGTCGTCATGTAGCTAAGCTTTCTTTTTTTTTTTTTTTTCATTTTCAATCCAATAACTCACATTGTAATTCTCATTTTCATTCTAATTCTAAATTCCTCCATCTATTTTTTAGACAAGAAAAGAAAATTGAAATAAAACAACAGCACAGGTGGTGTGTGTAGTAAACAAAACTGTACATCATAGATTTTAAAAAAGGGACAAGATTCGCATCCCATACTAGATCTACTAAAAAAATATAGTGTTATTATTATTTATTATTTTATTAGATACCTCTGCTGTGTGTGATTACTCCTCTGTTAAAAAAATACAGGATTAATTATTATTATTAAGATATTTATTATTATTATTATTATATTATGATTAATGATGATGATGATCAATAAAATGATGTTGGAGTAGATGATGGAACAGAGGAGCAAGTCACAGCAAGTGCTTTACGTTAAGGTTTACGATCTCCGTTTATAAGCGGAGAAGAGAAGCGGGTGATCATACAAACTCACGCAAGAAAGTTCACGTAGCATACAAGTATTGAATCTGATTGCCGAAGTTCTTACAGGTGTCCCAAATGATAATTACTTGAAGAGGTGAGCCAGTATGATGTCATCAAACGGCAAATCCTCCCTTGACATGTCGCGACTGAGCCATGTTTTGCAAGAACTTGCCAAGTCCTCAGAAGCTGGTATTAAAAGTTCACAAAGCAGGCCTAGGCAATTGGTCGAATCTGCCTTCAACTTCGTTAGGTCACCTAGCGTCTTGGCGAATAGAATTTTGCGCACTCGCGCTACTTCTTTACTGTTGTCTTCAATTGATCCTCCTAATATACTTATTTTTTTGGATAAAGCATCCGTCAATAGGAGAAACTCGGATAAAGAAATGACTGAAGCCAGAAAAGAAGTGGTAATCCAGTTAACCAGGCTATTCAAGGCGGATGATACAAATCTGATTTTCTATAAATCCTTCCTTCCAAAGGTTATCGATGTATGCTATCAAGTTCTAGTCCGTGAAAAGAAATCTGCGAGTGTACGCAACAAGGTATTTCAGTTATTATTTGAGATATTGATACCGTCGCCTAGTCAAATTGATGAGAATCAGCATACATTAGTGTCTGCTGAAGAATTTAAAGTGGCTAAATATACTAATAATGTCGGCCGACAGTCTCGTCCCTTATACGACCTTGCTAACAATTTTATCGGCAGAGGTGCGAAAGATTATGGTGTTTTGAAAGGTTCCGCGCTCGAATTGCTTGGACGTTTGTATTCCGTATATCCAATTGAATTAGCGCCTAACCGCGATGCGATATTTCACACGTTATTGCGTGCCCTGACCGGCGAATACGCTAAAGATGCAGGAAGTGCTAAACAAAACATCGTTATCGGTGCGATAAAAGGTTTGAGTGCTTGCATAAAAACCATCGAAGAAGTCGCTGATGGTAGCACATTGCTAGATATTTTTCCGAAAGAAAAGGAAATAGAGAAATTGTTCACTTGCATATTCAAGAATAGTATAATTGTGCAGCCAGCGTTGACTCGATTCGGCGTTCCGATGGCTGCAATTGATTTCATTTCAAATCATGCCGTGTTATTTACCCACAGAATTGTTTGTAATGGGGAAGAAATCTATTACTTGCTACTAGACATTTATCTCAGCAAGGATAAAAGAACCTTGCGGGAATATGTTGTGCATGCTTTGCGTGCAATAATTCGTGTGTTTAATTCTGAGATTTTCAGATACTACGATGTTAAACCAAACAGCAGTCAGACACTTGAGTTGCAAGCAACACTCGTAAATGGTGGAAACGAAGATGCCAACAATCTTGACAAGTTGTTTCGGCTAGTCACTGCATCAACTTTCAAACTTCTACAAGATAGTAACAGAAGAAAGCAAGAGTTTGCTGTATATGTTATTGGTGATTTTGCTGGCGCTATGAAAATCAAATTTCCTAACGCTGTAAGTCAATTAAAAGCAATTATTGGGAAATTATTGAAGAGGTACATGTCCAGTATTTTGATCTCAAAAAATAAAGACAGCGACGAAATAAATGCTGTATCTCAAGATTTTGCTCAAAAATATGCAAAAAGCAGTTATGAGCAAGCTATGATTTCAACAATCTCGTCGATAATGTATTACCTTCCGTCGAGCAGCTTAGATAGCACGCTATGCGATCCTTTAACTAAAGTTCTGCGGCACGTAATTCATACCTATTACAATTCGCGGAAAATCAAAAATGGACATTTTGCGAAGGGAATTTCCCGTTTACTAGACGTCTCTACGAAAAACAGAGATTTTTTCCCTGCAATTTTAGATACAATAGTTGTTGAGTCGGTTACCCTCGCCATGTATCGAATTGAAGCCATAACGAGCATTGACCAAGCTAGCGAAATGGAAAAAACTGGCGGAAAGAATTTTGGTGCGAAATTAAGTGACATATACTCAAAATTTATATGCAATATTTTTGTGTGTTCGGTGATGCGTGATGCAACTTATGAAAGAAAATCTAAGGATATTTATGATAATGTTTGCTATAGATGGACATGTACGGACGAAACATATATTGTTAAAAGTTTAATCAAAACCGTACTTCAGACGATGCTGAAGAAAATTCAATATTTTGATTTAAATTTGAAGATCATCGATGCTGATGAAAGCACTTTAGCAAATCGTACATTTGAAAGCTCTAAATTCAAGAAATACATGCTGCGAACTAAGACCAAAGAACCTTGTAATATGGATGATTACGATCAGTTCTTAAACCTTGTCAATTTTTTCGTATCACTACATAATTTACTGAAAAAGGATCTGCCGGCTGTAATGTACAACAAATATATTTCTTGTAGTATGGAGTGGGCAATTCCATTTTTCTCTAGAGTATTACCATTATCATTAGAAAATCATGAAGTAAGTGGATTTTACAAGATCATTAAAATATATTTTGAAATATGTAGTGAAGGTCGCTTTTTTGCAGAGTATGATGGTAGTAAAGTTGAGAACTATTCGAGCAAGAAAGCATTTGCTGAAGGAGAAACCACCAATACTAAGGCGCACACAAACAGCCCCACATACAACAATGTAAAAAACGATGATCGCAAACAGTGCTTCGAATCTATATTATCCTATGTTGAAACTGTACAAAAACGGTCAGCGCAATATCGTGACGAACTTTTTGTTGCTGCTGCAAACATGGTTCTATCTGCACCGCACCATAGTATGGAGTATTTTCTGAAAGTTCAAACACCAGTACTTGAAAGTGCATTAACCATTGGTTTATCATACCGACCAGTAGCGTGGGTAGCTATTGGGGCGCTTGAGAAGTGGAGACGTACTTTATCAGACGACAAACTTGGTGAGTGTCTTCCAAAGCTGCTGCCGAAAATTGACAAATACTTGCTAGAAAATGAAACAGAGATGGGAAAGGAAATGAACCCTGTAAAGACAATCGAGGCTGGAAACGGTGATACAGTCAGTCTGCGAACATATATTTTGAATTTCCTTGGAAGAATCGGCGGACGAGTACACAATATTGTCAGTTTTGATAGAAACAACATCGCAAAAAGTCTAAGATGGTCCACAAAACCTAAAATTCTGGAGTTTCCACTTCTTCTAGACAACAAAAATGCCAAGTATGGTTTGGATTTGGTGGAAATACTACCCCGTGTGACTGAACTTGCTGAGTTAAGCGGTGATCACGATATTAAGCGTATAGCAAGTGAAACGCTGCACACAATAATTTTGTACATGTTGCCTCAAGGAAACCAAAATGCCTTATGCCAGATATACGAAAAAGTGTTTCCAGTTATATTGCGCTTAGCAACAGATGCATTTGATTTTACACGCAATTTGTTTGAACCTCTTGTAAAGCAACTTTGCCATTGGTTTTCGAAGACAAAAGCAGATAAGACTATTACATCGCCAGAAACGGTTACTTGGCTCAATTGTATTGTAGAAGGTGCAAGCAGCGAAGAAGATGCGGCATTAATGGACATTAGCACTCGAGCACTAGCAGAGTTTTTAAAGTGGGGCATTAAGCAGACGACGTCATCTTCATCACGAGGATCAGCGTCCAGAAAAAGAAACAGAAGTGCCGCTACAGTCGTACGGTCAACTAGTCCAGTGCAAGTAAATTCTTTGATGCGCAGAATATTTAACATGTTGAAAACGCCGAACGCCTTCAGGCAGGTAGCTGCAGCAAAAACAATAAATTTATTTTACAGGGACTTCCGAGAGAATGAAGAAATAATAAGGAGATACGCTCTGGATGTAATGTTTCATGCACTAAATGCTATTAAAAACAATACGAATTCAAGCACAGTTTCTGATAAGAAAATTGATGCTTACAATTCTTTGATCGAAGTCACAGAACATTTCGCAAAAATAATTGTTAGACGGCTGAATGACGGGTATGAACTTATTGGAGAAAGTATTGTTAACGTTGACAAGCTCTTAGAATACTTATTGATAAACATTTCAAACATTAATTGGAAGATGCGATCAACCTGTACGTGCTTGTTTTCTCGTATTGTAAAAACAAAATATAAGTCTGAGATTGATTATAGTGATAAAATTAAACCTGATTTTATTCGTATGTACGAATTTGAGTATAATTTACTCAACGCCAATGAGACGGAAGATCTAATGACTTATTGCAACAAAATTGAAGGAACCTTGTATGCGTATAATTATGTGGTGGCAAAGGGTATGCTGTCTACTAATGCTTTTACTTCATTTTCAACCGTAGATATAAGTGAATGTAAGAAGAGATATAGAAACGGCGAAACTATTCCAATTCACGGATCTCGTTCTCATTTGATACAAAATTTGCTTCAGCTTATTAAGTTAAAATCTGATACTGAGTGTGAGGAGATTTCGATGACATTGGCTCACGAAATGTTTCAGTTTACAACAGTCTTGGTGTCAAGTTTAAAAACAAAATCGACGATAAATGAGATGGAATCACTGATCAATTTAGTTATGTCAATGTTGCCATTGTTAAGGATATCAATATTTAATCCAAAATTACTATCTGGCAAGATGCACGACCAATCTGATCAAATTCAAAAAAGTGGATGCAAACTCATATCGGCAACTATAAATATCGTAAGTAGATCAAATTACACTTTCTTCGACGCACATTTTCAATTTGTTTCGAATGGCAATGATGATACTCATATGAAGTGTAAATCAATGTTTTATCGCTGTAGCGCTGCTTTGCAAGGTGAAGTTGACGCTGTTAACCCTAACTTGGATAGTTATTGTGCCAGTTTAGGTGCATTAGTGTGTCGTTCCTCGATCGCTTTTTTCATAAATGAAGCTTTTTTGCCTTTTTGCGCTGCGTGACACATTAAGTTGTCAACAAAAAAAAGGTAAAAACATTGATTTAGAACCGAGTTCATTCAGTCTCTGCCCGCGTCTTACATGATTCATAGCAGAGATAAAGGTTCGCCCTTGACTTGAATGAACTGAGAGGATCATTTACACTTTCATTTATTGAGCTTACGAAATGGTTTTGAAATTGTGCATCTCTCTACTTATTTGTCATTTATTTCATGTTTTTGCAATAAGCTAACATTTTATACATATAATATGCCCACGTGGAACTCACTCAGCAATCATCGGGTGTACTGAAAACTGAATTTAGGGAGGAATTAGGAAATTGCTTATGTGATATACGAAATTTTCTTGATTTAACTCGAGGATTTTTGAACATGCAGACGAATTACATGGCGTCAACAAAAATATCAATTTTGACAGGCTTGACCCTGCTTAACAGATCAAAAATCGTTGAAGCAATTTTTGAAACAGTGGGCAAGTATAATTTCTATGTTGACTCCTTTTTCAACATCACGAAAGCTGCATTTGAGCTTGTAGACGAGAAGAAGTTATCCCCCTTAGTAATGGACTTTTACCGACATCTCGGCGTTTTTGTCTTTGAGTTTGGGGCAGATCGTATAAATTACAACCATGTTATTCAAATGATAGACAAGTCTACGTATTTGGGGTACATTTTTGCAACATCAGAACAAGATCAAAGATACAAAATTGACCGTGTTGACACAAATAAAATTTCGTTGTCCTTGGTCGAGTCAATTTCATCATTTTTTATGACTCCTGAAGTTTGGAAAAATTCATCAGAAGTCCTGTTTCATAATGCGTTTAGAAGCCCTCGTATATTGCATGTACTAAGACAAATTATTCTGCGGTACATTTTCATGACTGATGACAGCGATGCTTATGGCATGGCAAGGAATCTTTCGTTTGATGAAGTGCTTAATTCGTTTTCGCATTATTTCGATTCTCAGCGAAATTCCTGGGAAAGTCTTACATTGAACTGTGAACAGTCGCATCATACAGTTCTAGATCTACATGAGAGTTTTCAAAATCCACTTTTATTCTTGCAATTATTGACGCCTCTTGTCGAAAGTAAAAGGAATTTAAATACTGAGACTACAAATAAGTTTCTACTTGATGTTGTATCGTTTTTCTTGACGAATGAAAAGCAACCGATCTTTGAATTGCAAATGGAGAGTTTTCGGTTGTCAGCTGTGCTACTAAAGGCAACTAATGCCTTGCTTTCGCCAGGAAATGCGTCGTATTCAAGTTTTGCTTGCAAACTATTACAGAAAAAAATATTCACCCATCATTTTCCAGGCCTTGGTGTGTCCACGGAGGCCGGATCTGTCGCAGAGAGGCAAAATTGCAAAGCCATTGAGGTTGGATTGACTGTTTTGAAGAGTGGTGGAATTTTATGCCCGGAGTACTTTGTAGCATTTTGTACAAAAATATACTATCCACGGCATTTACTGCGAGCAAAAATTGACGAGCAGTTGGAAAATATTGTTATGCAATACGCGAAAGACACCCAATTAGATGCTCCAATTCGAATTCGGGCGAGTATAATGGAGCTGGTTACCTCTGTTCTACTTAATTCAAATAGAAAGTTTTCAGACCCTAACTTGAAGGAGATGGTTTTGCAAAAGATATGTATTCCATACTTGTTGACTTGTGAAAAGGCCTCTTTACCAAAAATATTTCGAACAGCCTACAAAAGTTTGCCGTCGAAGCAGCCGCTATTTGATTGCCTTTTATCATACACAGATGCAACAAAACTCGGTAAATGGGAATTTTGCCCAGCCAAGTATTCGTTTTGCTTACTGCAAGTTTTGTATCAGCGACTTGAAGATTATGAAATCAAAACGCAAATTGTAAAGTTGGTGGAAGGTTTCAATAGCGGGGCATCTCCATTGGGAAAACGGTTTGCAAATGGAAATGAAGCTGCTCTAACTTTTCACATTATAATCCAATCGAAAAAAGTAATTACTTTGCCTATTGAGATAATCGATCGCTCTTGTAGAATGGCTGCATTTGTATGTTTATGCCACTGTGTCATCAAGACTCAAAGTTTGATGGAAAAACAAGTGACCTTGATCTTTACTAACAAAAGTAAAAAGGAGGACAAAACGGCCGTGTATTGGCGAAATTTAATTGCCGGCGAGTCATACCCATCCTTAGCGTGGGATAGAGCAAATGCAAATTGCGTTAGTGTAATTTGTCACGTGTTTGATTACTTTTGGTCTAAATGTGTGACGAAAACCGATGATGTGAAACCATGGGCAGAGTTTGATAAATGTAAAAATGAGTGGATGAAAATACAAAATATGCCACAGCCATATTTTATGAAAATACTCCTAGATATCGGCGTATCTACCGACACATCACTGCGTCATGTTAGATGGTTTATTTTACATTTAATCAGTAAGGTGCCTTGGTATTTCAAAGTTTTTAAATCGCAGTGGTTAAATTTTTGCGTTTCTACTTTAGTTGACTGCGTAAATGACTCACAAATTGGAGACGAAAAATTCCGCAGCTTTTTCATGAAAATGACGTCAATATTGACTGATTGGCATATTACTGATGTCGATGTTGACAGTGATGATAAGGATTCAATGATTAAGAGCTCAAATATTGTTCTACCAGAAGCAACATTGAGTTTGTTTTTTAACACTTGGCTAAAAATACTTGCATTTGCAAAAAGTAAGCCAAACTCTGAATTACTCCGAAATTTTAAGGTCCTTTCAGACATCTATCTTCACGCTACCAAATCAGCTGTTTTTCAACTGGTTTTAGATATGTATATTGTAGGATGTAAAGAAAATTGTACTACCTCACACTGGTTATTTCCCTCAATCAAGCCAAGTATTGATAATAATGATTATCGATGGGCAACTCGCTTGCAAACTTTCGCACTTGCAGTGTTTTCTTTATTGTATGATCGAGCTGAATGGAGTTGGACTGATGTCAGCAAGGTTGTCGAGAAAGATACTTTACTATACGACAACAGAATTGGTATTCTTCCTAAATTGTTTGAAAATAAGCATATAAATTTACGTATACAAGCTGCAACTTTTGTGTTTTCAATATCAAAAGACAAAGACGTGTTGGATACTAGATTTTATGAAACCGTTCAAAGGAATTTGAACACCTCGTTCAATTATCACAATCAAGCAGACGCAAAAAAGCTTCTTGAAGTCGCAGTTGCCCTTGGCCCTCATTTTTGTCACAATCGCGAATTCTTGGTGAATATATTAGGTCATTTGACGTTATTAAATAATGACAACGCAGCTTTAGTTTTAAAGGTTACACATAGTATTTTAGCTTCTAGGTACGCCTGTGTTGAAATATCCTGTTTGTGCCTTGATAATCTAAAGCCATTATTCGACCCGCTGGCTTGTCAAAATAACTTGGTATCGCAATGGCTTCTACTAAAACTTATCAAATTATGGGTTACTACGATGCCCACAGAACAGTGGCCAAAAAATATGTTTGGTTTAGTAAATTTAAAAAATATAAATGACACGAAGAACACACCACTTACACAATCTTTTGTCGACAACGAGGATCAAGATATTTGTAAAGAATTTTATGAATTATGTATTTTGATGGACCAGAAATTGACCGAAGATATAGGAGTACCAGCTTCGGATTCCACTAGCACTGCGTCTTCCACAAGGCAAGTAAAAGGGGAAACATCATATTTGCGGATGATATTATTACGAGGGTTAAAGTGCCCATTTAAAAAAGTTAAAGACACACTTTTTGAATTTTGGGATAGTATACTCCCAAAAGAAAATGTCACTGCAAGAGCGTTATTATTGGTGAATCCGAATATTATTGATGTGGCTGTTGAAGACAACTGGTCGCAACTGTCTAGTTATTTGATGTTAGCTCTTGTTAAGAATTCCATCGACTATCGATACAATTCGTATTTGCCCCGGTGCGAAACGCCTCTGCACGAATGCGACTTTTCCGATTTTCAAGTGGAATTAGGATCTGGGATAGGTATGAATATGACTCAATCTATGTTTGTTGAACCAGCCTTTTCAACAATGTTGTCATTGACGGTTCCAAAGAGAGCAAATGGTGCATCGGCCGTACAATTACAAGCTTTAGACATGGATGATAACTGGGCATCTCAATCGATTATGCATGGCTCACTTGGTGCAAGTAGTAATGATTTTGGAGAGATATTAGCGACGCAAAAAGAGGATGGTATGCTTTTTAGTCTTACGCAACAAGGATATAGTGCTACCGCACTCGGATCAGCCCCATTTTCCTCCCAAAAGAGTGGTGGGCAAATATCACAGAAGATGCATGTCCCGAAAATTGATGGTTTATTTGCTGTACCAAGACCCAAACCGAAAGGGGTTCATTTAGTGGGTCTTCCTAAAAGCCACAAAAGAAATATAAATACTAAAAAGTGCTTTCGGCAGTATAGGATTGGTGAATTGCCAGATACACAATTAAAGTTCAAGGACTTAATTGATCCACTATTAAACTTATGCATTTGTGACAAGAAGCTTGCTGCCACCTGCGCAACTGGAATTTTTAAACATGCGTTGAAGGGCAATAAATGCATGAAAATTATAGATATGTTGAATCGTGACAACTCTAAAATGACATTAAATCGAGATTTTACTTTTATTCGAAATTGCTTTGCAATACTTTCAAATAGCACAAGTGGCGACGCAGGTTGTGAAATCAGGCCTTCGGGTAGCTTATACCCGGATGACATTAGAGTTATTGAATACCAAGCCCTTCGAAGTTTAAATTTAGCGTCTGGCGCAATTGCAATAGAGGACAATATTGGAGGATGTGATAGTGGAATCCACGATGATACCGCTTGGAACTGTTTACATTCTATCTACGAGGCGTTAAAAGAAGACGAAATTTTAGATGGTTTAAAACAATTTGAAATGAAGGCCCTAGATGCAATTACCCGTAGTGACAACCAGCCACTGGGAGAGAATTCACAACCAATATCCAATGATTTCTTCTTGAAGCAATTTTTTTCCCAGCTTGACAGCAGACAGTGGAAAGGTGCCCAAGGACTTGTGTGGGAAGGTATCGACAGGCTCTTAAAGCGATACGCAAGTTTAGATGATTACTCATTTTCTGCAAGACACGATGCTCTATCTACGCTTCCAATTTATATCTCGTGCCAAGATTTTATCAATTTAATGGAACAAGAAAGTATCGGATATGAAGCTTTTGAGTATTTGATATCTACCTGGGAGAAAAGCTGGCCATCATTTACACATGACTCAATGAAAACGTGGATGATGTTGCATGAAACACGTACAACTTGTCTGAATGCTTTACCCGAAAGTCTTGGGAGAGAACGAGCGAAGGTAAGCTGTTTGTATCGTATTGCAGAGGCAGCATATTTACAAGACGACTATAAAACGGCAACTAGCTACATTAAGCATGCGATACAGATTCGTAATAATAGCAATTTGAGAAAGACGTTTAAAGACGGCTACGTTACTGCAAGGTATTTCTTTCTTACAGCAAAAGAACAACGTCAACTCCATGCAGCAAATACTATTTTGAACGAGGTTGAAGCAAAATTTCTAAGTTCTGAAAGCGAGGCCATGAGACAAAAATTTTACATACTGCGTGGCGATATTTACAAAAAAATTATGATGATGTCTGATGGTAATCAATTGCCACCCAACACCGAAAGCGGTGTAGATATAAAAAAGGCCACAGAATGCATTAAAAATACAAGAGATAGTTATTTAAGTGCTGG
>MDSZ01133083.1_pt1 | contig 12844 bp, 10 predicted proteins | sample 811201 | NCBI WGS metagenome assembly MDSZ01 (sample SAMN05326647, study PRJNA326480) | marine metagenome | isolation source: seawater | place: Indian Ocean: North | collected 2010
ACTAAAGCAATAATGGCAGTGGATATATTTGGACATTCAGCAGATATGGATGAAATCAATAAGATAGCAAAAAAATATAAGCTAAAAGTTATATCTGATGCCGCTCAAGCTCCGGGAGTATTTTATAAAAATTCTTATGCTGGTACTTTAGCTGACATAGGTGGATTTAGTTTAAATTGTCATAAACATATTAATACTGGGGAGGGTGGAATTTTAGTAACAAATAATGACAAATATGCCGAAAGATTAAGATTAATCAGAAATCATGCGGAGGCTGTTGTTAGCGAGAATATTAATAATTATACCCCTAATATGATTGGTCATAATTTCAGGCTTGGAGAATTAGAAAGTGCAATTGGTATTCAGCAATTTAAAAAACTGAAATCAAAAGTAAGAAGGAGGCAGCAAATTGCAAATTTGTTAACAAAGGATTTAAAAAAACTTAAAGGTATTGAGACACCTGTTATTAAAAAAAACTGCACTCATGCGTTTTATATTTATGCAATTAAAATTGATGAAAAGAAAATTGGAGTAAAAAAAGATACAATTTTTAAAGCTTTGAAAGCTGAGGGTATAGAGAATATTTTAGATAAATATTTTAATCTTCATTTATTACCTATTTATCAAAAAAAATTTGCCTATGGAACAAAAGGTTTTCCATGGAAATCTGATTTTGTTAAGCGAAAAGTAAGTTACAAAAAAGGTATTTGCCCTACAGCAGAAAAATTAAATGAAAAAAAACTTATTTTGTTGGAATTATGCGTTCATGAGTATAATGATCGGGATGTAAAATTAGTCATAGATTGTTTTAAAAAAGTTTGGAAAAATTTGGATAAACTTAAAAAAATTAGGTGATTTTGAAATTTTTTAACTAAGATAAGAGTAATTTGTAAAAAAAGAATTTACATATTTTGAATTTTTTGACAATCTAAAAGAGTTATTCATATTTTTTCTTACATAACTATCTAAATCTACATCATATTTTAGTTCTAAAACTAAATTAAAGTAATTTTTATTAATATTTTTGTCTTTACCATCTGTTAGCAAAGTGTTTTGCAAATTAAAGTCAACTGTAGCTCTTATTAGATTGTCATTTGAAATATAGTATTCTCTATCATAACTTGTCATTGCAGTTGGTTGTAAATTTTCATTAAAATTTAATTTTTTATTAACAATATTTTTTAATTTACTTAAATCTGAGTTTTTTTTTGGAGATAAGTTATTTATTTCATCAATATTTTTTATAATTTTATAATTTTGAAAACCAAATTTCTGCTTTATTTCAAGTTTTGCATCGACAATATGATTCTGCAAATCGTACCATCGGACCCTTATTTTTTGTTTTTTATTAATACCATCTAAATTGTCTTTAACAGCAGAAAGATGAATGTTATCAAAATAAATTGAATTCACTTTTCTTACAGGGTGTTGTTCGGAAAAAAAGAAATTAGATTTATTTAATATTAAATTAAGTTCTGATTTATTAATTTTTCTTATATACCATTTTCTCTCATATCTTGTGATTTTCTGTTCTTTAAAGTCTTTTTTCATTTTTAAATTTTTTCCAAGTTTCTTAAAGCATTGATATCTTTCTCATAAATTATTGTTAAAATTTTTTTTCTTTTAGATTTAATACTTTGATCTTTGTCATTAAAAATTATTTTTGAATTTTGATCTGATATCCATTTTTTCTCAAATTCTTTAATTGATGGTTCATTTTTGACAAAAATTTTTCCACTTTGATATGCAGGTTTTTTATTATAAGCAACTAAAGGTATATCTACTTTATCAAATTTTATATTCTCAATTTCTACAGATGACCCATCCTTACATGCAATGCCTACAAATGAATTAGATGCTGATATGTCAGTTATGATAATATTTGATTTTTCTCCAATGCTGACTAATTTATCACCAACAACATTGAAATTTATATTTTTTATTTCAGCTTTAGACCCAGAAAAATCTATTCCATCATTTCCTATATTCTTAAAAGACAAATTACTAATTTTACCCTCTCCAAAATCAACATCAATTGCATCTGATATGTTCTCATTAAATGATAAATTTTCAATATTAAAACTTGATCTTACAATATTTAAGGCATCTTCTGATGAAATTTTTTCAAATGATAAATTTTTTAATTTAAGATTTGTTTTATTAAAATTTAAAGATCCTAATATTATGTAACCTTGGTTTTTGATTTTATTAACTTGATAATCTTTTTCGTTAAAAGAATTGGGTGATTGATCATTATCTACTGTAATTGTTGAGATGATATTTCCATTTGGAAATATATTTTCAGGTTTAAATCCAGTCAAATATCTAAATTTAACATGATTAAAAACTGATGTTTCTTTTGCATCTGAGATAATTAATCCGCCTCCAAAATTTTCTTTTATTCCTGCAATTTCAATAACTTTATCTTTCTCGCCATTTACAATCCACGGTGATTTGGAAAAAATAAAAGCATTTTTTAAAAGTGTTATTTTTTGACCTGGTATCAATTTAACACGAAAATTTTTTGGAATAAATAAATTCTCTTCTATAATCGTATTATCATTTTTTAATATCAGATCATTGTTCTCTTTATTGAAATAATTTAGAAAATTATTTATATTATAAATATCATCATTAGATGAAAATGAGTTTGTAAAATCTATATTAATCTCAAAGTCATTTTTATTTACATGGTCATAGATTTTGAATGTTTTGCAATTTTTAGAGATTTTATCAGTATATTCTAATTCTGTTGGTTTAAAAATATCGATTTTTTTATTTATACTGTGTGTCTCTAACTTTGTATTATTTAAATCTTTGCCACAGATAATTTCTTTAATTTCAAAATTAGTATAAGTTCTATATGGTTTACATTTAAAGCATTCATTGAAGTAAATTTTAAAAACAAAGCTTTTTCCATTATCGATAACTTGAACTTTACTTTTAAGCGAGTCAATTTTATTCTGTATTACTTTAGATCTATGAACTAAATCTTCATATTTGAAGTAATACAATCCTGGACCAAAATCAAAGCCATTTGCATAGAAAAAAAAATCTGAATATATTTTAGAATTAAATTTTTCTATATTTTTTTTTCTACTTTTAATGAAATTATTAATATATTCGTCAGAACTTATTTTTTTTAAATTATTTATATATAGATTGTAAAATTCTCTATTAAGTTCATTATTTTCATTATAAAAAAATTTTTCAACCCACCATATTTTTTCATATTCAATTACTAGATTGTCATTAAATCTATTATTAAATTCGTAATAATTTGGATGAGATCTTTGGCCATCATTGGCTATTGGTTCAAATAATCCATTAATTGGATTATAATATAATTTTAAAGTACCAGGACTTAACGTATGATATGTATAATTTAAATCAATTATCGCAAAAAGGGATGCAAATTGTTCTAAATCAAAAGTATCTTCAAGTTTTCTATTTCCATTAATGAAATCATTAAATTTTTGAGACGCAGAACTTACAATATTTTTATTTTCTGAACTTAACCAATAATTTTTATTGTATACCTCTAAAACCGGATTATTTTGATCAATTTTAAAATTTGTTGAAAAATTAATCATATCATCATTAAAGCCAAAGATAGGACCATTACGTCTATTATTTCTCTCAACAAGTTCTTTACCAAAAGCTTCTTCAAAAACGTAAAGTCCTTGATCTGATCCGTTAATCTCTAAATTTATAAAATTATATATAGGTTTTATTAAACCAAAATCCCCAGTCATTTCATAATAAATCCATTCATAAATATAATTTCTTACTCTTGGTTTTTGCAAAGAAAATTTTTTAACACCAAAAATGTAATTATCATTGTCAAGTCTCACTCTATAAGATGAATTTTTTTTATCTTTAAAGTGAGTCATTCTCTCACCTTTAAGTCTTATTGATGAGTCTAACCTTTTATTATCAAAAATTACACTTGAATTAACTTCAGGAATTAAATCGCTATCACCAAGAGATTTTCGTTTAATTGAAAGTTCCCTATGTTCTTCAATTTTTAATATATCATCAAATTGAATTTCCACATTTATATTGTCTAGATTTGAAAAAAAATTCTTCAATATTTTAAAACCAATATTAAAAATATATACATATTCTACTCTTCCGGCTTGTGAAACTAAATCAAGATAATATGAACTTTTTTTTTTGAATGCCGTTGATGTAATAATAAACGATGATAAAATTGTGACTATGACTAATGAAATAATAAAATAAAAAACTAAAAATTTATAGAAAAAAAAATTTTTTTTTTTTCTTAGTTTCTTTTTTTAATATAATCATAAAGCCAAGTCATTATTCCTAGCAATTATAACTTTTGAATTTTCAATTTCTTTTTCTATACTACTTGTGATTTGAATTAACTTTTCAAAATCTTTTACTTTTATTTCAAGATTAATATTTGTTGAATTTTTTTTTCTAGACATTGAAACAAATTCAATTTGATCTGTGATTTTTTTTAAATTATTTATCATTTTCTCAATCTGAATGTCTTTTATTAAATCGTCTTTACTGATTGATATATTTATAGTTTCATTGCTTTCTAATTTAGATTTATTAAATATCTTTGAATAGATAAAAATTATAAAAAGAGAAAAAATTACTCCAACAGCTGTAATTTTAATTTGACCAGACCCAGCTCCTAAACCAGCGGCAATTATTAAGAATAAAAATACCAGTTCTTCTGGTTCTTTTATAGCAGCCCTAAATCTTACAATTGAAAGAGCGCCTACAAGGCCTAAAGACAAAGCTAATGAATTTTTAACAATCATAATAACTATGCAGGTTGCTATTCCTAAAACAACAAAGTTTTTTGAAAAATCATGTTTGTTAGATAATGAAGTAGAAAACTTTAAATAAAATAACTGTATAAGAGCAGACAATATTGCTACAGTAATTAAACTAACAATGAATGTTATTAAATCTACTTGTATTGTTTCATTTAAAAAAAATTTGTAGTCTTGATTTTCCATAATTAATTACTCAATGCTGTCTATTATAATAAATATTTATATTATACAATAAATATTTAAAGTTCTGATGATTAAATTTTTTTTTAATTTTATATTGGTTTTTTTGCAATTTAATTACTAGCTAATATTGAATATTAATTAAATTAGTATCATCAAAATTTGTTTGATTTAAATTTGAATTAATAAATTTGATATTATTAAGTTTACTATCATCAAATTCAGCAAAAGATAAATTGACATTACTCATGTCAGAATTTGAAAAATTAGAATAACTTAAATCGGCACCAGCTAAATTTGAACCAAAAAAATTTGAATTTTTAACTTTTGTTTTTCTCATGGTGCTTCTTAACGAAGTACCACGTCTGATAATATTTAAGTCTAAATTTTGTGCTCGGATAACGCCCGAATTTAAAAAAAAATTACCCAAATTTATATCAATTAAACTTAGACCAGTCATGTCAACATTTTGAATTGAGGAATTGATTATAATGGAATTATTTAAATTGGTACTTTTCATAATAGAGTTATCTAAAATTACATTATCTAAAATTGAGTTACTTAAATCGGCACCTGTTAAATTTACGTTTTCTAAATTTAAATTAGATAATGTTGAGTTACTCAAATTAACACCTGATAAGTTAGAGCCTTTCAGATTTGAGTCTTTAATAATAAAATTAGTCAGATTTAGCTTTGTAAAATTTTTATTTCTTAAATCACAATTGATACAGCTTTTATTGTATCCAAATTCGTCAATTTTATTCTGCTTTTTTATTACTAAAAAGGTAAAAAATAAAATCAAAACAAAAATAAAAAAAATTTGATAACTAGTTTTCTTACTGTAATTGAATGAAATCATTTTTTTTCGTTTCTAGAAAGTTTAAACTTATATCCAATAATCCAAATAACTAAGACTCCTATAAACCAAGAAAAAAGTTGCCACAACCAAATTGAGGGCAAATTTAAGAACCAATTACTAATGATTTTTGGATTTCCAAAAAAATCATTTCCAAAGATATTTAATGGACCTAAAGAAATTAAAATCCATAAGGTTATCAAAGAAAAGGCTATAAAAAATCTTGATAAATTATGTCTCTTTGAAATATCTTCATACCCATTTATTTTCATTTGAAAATTTTCCCTAAATTCTTTGTCCTCCTTAACCTGAAAAACAAGAGAAAATATTATTGAAAACAATATATTTAATATTAATCCCCAAATTCCTGACGATATATACATTGGCCACACTCCCCAAGGTAAATATTCTCCAAAGATCATTAAACCTATTTGATCAGTCAATGTAACTGTTATCATTCCTATTAAAGTACCTATTATAATTCCTATTTTATTTATAAAAGGAAAATAGCATATCGATATAATTGCGATTAATAATTGTAAACTTAGATTAATGGCGAAAAATCCAAATGATGAAATAAATTCTTCAAATAAAATTATTAAAAATAAAGTAATAGAAAAAATTAATGTTAATGAAATTTGATAATTCTGTTTTATATTTTTACTATCAATACCATTTAAATAACTTTTAATCGAAAAATTAATAAATAGTGCTGTAGACGAGTGAATAGAGGCAATTAGACATAACAAAAAAAAGCCTAATCCTATAATAAATTTTGATTTTAAAGAAATTATTATTTCTAAAATTAGATTCCCCTCACCGACAAGGCTAATATTTTCAGGCAATAAGCTTGAAATATTTAAATCTGCATTATTAATTATTTGATTTGCACCTAAAAAATGTGAACCAAAACCAATTAAGATTGGTGCAATTATTATTATTAATCCAAAAAGTAAACCTGAGGCATAAAATTGATATTTATAAAATAAATTTGGATTTCCATTTGTAATAGCAAAATGTGTAAACGATGGTGAAGTTTGAACCCCTATAAAAATAATACTTGTTGATAAAATCATACTCACTGTCCAAATACCTCCCAATGGAGTAGAATTTTGTAAGCTACTGGAAAATCTTAATAATTCAGGTATTACAAATAATGATAAAGAATTTTCCTCTTTAATTCCATCCCACTTAAGATTGTCAACCAAAGATAATTCTTTAAGAATATTTGTAAATTCAACAAAACCTCCAATCTCAGATAGAATATAAAATCCTAAAATTGAAAGACCTAAAATGAATAAAAAAAATTGAGCAGTACTTATTAAAGAAATAGAATTATCATTTTCGAAATATAAGTAATAATACAATATTAATGCAGATATTAACGAACCAGTAAAAAAATTTACTTCACCTTCTGTTAAAAAATCAAATACTTTTCCTGATACTAAAATGCTTGTTCCTAAAAAAGATACACAAAAAAGAAAAGATACTATAAAGCACAAAAACTTGATATTTTGACTTTTAAAGTAATAACTTAAAATTTGTTCTAAGCTTTTAAAATTATAAATTTTTTTGATGATCCAGAGTTTCTTTAAAAACAAAATTCCAGTTAAAGGAATTAAAATCGCTACTAAGCTTAAATAAGAATACGAAAATCCATCTCTAAAAATTAAAGCTGGATGGGCTATAAAAAACCATCCACATAATGAAAACGCTGTAGCGGTAAAACTAAATAATATTGTATTTAATAATGAGGATTTATTTAATTCTATATTTTGATAAAAATTTTTTTCTTTCTTAAAATTTACAAAAGTACAGTAAGAAAAATAAAGTATTAAAAAACAAATAAGTGATAAATATTCTAATTTCATTTTGAACAATAAAAGTATCCATGTGGTAAATGTAAAGGGCCAGAAACAATATAATTATCTCCATTTTTATTTTTTTTTGTATAACTTCCCATTCCATTATGTTTTGGTTTTTTTAAATTTCTATCCAATTTCATAAATGAATAAGTAAAAAATTTATATTTCTTATCTTTTAAGATTTTTTTTACTTTTGGAAAACTGATTATATTATAGGGGCTAGAATCTAGCTCACTTTTAGAAAAATCTTTTACATTTATTTTTGCTTCAACAAGTCCATCAAAGAATAATGAGCTATGTGCCATTGAAGGGGCTTTAAGATTACAAAATTTTTTTAAAAACTTTTCGTAATTTACATCAGTAAATGATAAAAAATGAAAAGAAAGAATTATATCAATTTTTATTTTTTTATTAAAATTTAAAATATTAGAATTGAAAAATTTACAATTATTAATTTTTTTGGATTTAGTCATAAACCTTGCAAAATTTATAGCTGCATTATTTTGATCAACTCCAATTATAAAAGATTTTGGAAACCTTTGGGCTAAATAAATCGTATTTGCTCCTGCACCACAACCTACATCTAAAATAACCTTATTATTTAGTTTTTCGTGTGTTTCTATAAATTTTAGAAAAAGTTCAGTGGACCTATAAATTTTATCATATTGTTTTTTATGATAATTAGATATTTTCAAATTCATTTGCATCTAACCTAGGTAAAAAAAACTTATTTATTTTTGAAGACAAATTAAAATTACCGGTATTACTTGTAAGTCCGAATGATAAATTCAAGTTCTCCATTAATTTTTTTGTATCATTATTATATGAGCCCCAAGGATAACAAACTGAAAAATTTTTTGTATTTATATTATTATGGTTAAAAAATTTCTTGCTTTGTACAATTTCTTTCTTTTGATAATCTAAATCATGCAATTTCCAATATTGATGTTCAACACCATGGGAACCTACATGCATATTTTCAGAATTTAATTCTTTTAATTGATTTATATTCATATAAATTTCTTTGCATAATTGCTTTTCACTCATTTTTAAATAATCAAAAAGGATAAAATCACATGTTTTTTCTCTAATTTGTCTTGGGAGAAGTGTTTGTAATAATTTTTTTATCATTAAAGTGTTTTGATCATCATATTCAGGAATTTTACTATTAACTTTATTTTTTGATATTATTTTTTTTATTTTTTGCTTATTAATTTTTAAATTAAAATTATTAAATACATATTCTTCAATTAAATTTAATAAGATTTTTCGATTTTGGAAAAAATTAAGAATAAAATGAATTTTATTCACATTTAATAATTTTCCCTTAAAAATATTTATTGGTGGATAAAAACAACCTTTAATTTTATTTTTTATTAAGGCAGGAAAAACATATTTATAATGATCAATATAACCATCATCAAAACTTAACATTAATAGTGGTTTCTTCAGCTTTTCTTTAAATTGTAGAAAATAAATCATTTCATCAGCAGAAACAATTTGAAAATTCTTTTTAAAAAAACTTAATTGTTTTCTAAATTTACTAAATTTGAGATAGTTAAAATTCTTATATTTAGAAAAATTTGGCTCTCTAATATAATGATAAGCTACTATTGACACTGTATTTTTTTTAAATTTAAATTTTTCCAAATTTAAACCTTAATTTGTTTTTATTATGAATTCCCAAAGATTTTTCATTTAGTGAAAAATAATGGCAATCTCCATTGTGATCTTCTTGATACTTCCATTTCCTTTTAAAATGATCTCTTAAAAATCTTGAATTCGCCGTTCTTCCGTCAACCAAAATAAATGTTCCTGGTTCTAAAAAATATTCCATTTGAAGTAAATCTGCTGACATTGGAAATCTAGAAATACCATCGAAATTAAAACCATCAATTTTTTTTTTAACAGCATATTGAGTTGGCCCATCTAAGTAGACAAAATCTGGAGAAATAGAAGGCTTATTTTTATAAATAGTTGCAAATTTATTTTCAAATTTTATTCCTTCAACAGAACTATGAAGAATAGTAATAAATTTTGATAATGATCTTGGAATTCTGCCTTTTGTTATATTTAAAAATTTCTTACTTTCTTCTAAGGAATAAATATGAAATTTTTTTTCTACTCTAATATTTTTAATATTTGAAAAATAATGATCTAATATAAAGCAAGCATCAGCCATAAAAATTGTTGAAAACCCGGAACCAAACTCCATGGTATTTAAAACTTTTTTTTTTAATATAATCCAATGAAGTCTACACAAATCATCTAATTCATATTCAAAAGGTTTTTTTTCGTTTTTAATAACATTTTTGAGAATAAAATTTTTAGAACTTTTGACATTATCGTATTTGAGTTTTTTTTTAACTAAAATATTTAAATTAAAAAAATCAAAATATTTTTTAACCTTTTCTTTTTTATTAAAGTCATCTATTTTGAAACGACCCACAAATTTTTCTATTTCTTCAAACTTATATTTTAAAAAACTTCTTTTAGACAAAATCATATTGAAGTCCAACCTCCATCTACAACTATAGTTGATCCTGTTATATAAGAAGATTGATCACTACATAGCAAGTGAATAATCCCATTTAAATCTTTTGTGTTGGCCATTCTTCCTAAAGGAGTTTTTGAAGAATAGTTTTTTATAAAAAATTTTTCCTGATTATTTTGAGCTCCGCCAGGTACTACACAGTTTACTCTTATATTCGAATCTCCCCAATAAGAAGATAAGTATTTTGTAAAACTTATAATTGCACCTTTTGAAGATGGATAAGCAGGATTTTTAATAAATTTTTTTTTCTTTTTATTAATATATATCTTTTGATCTGGTCCCACTAATGCATATGTTGATGAAAAGTTTATAATTGATCCTTTTTTATTCTTTAACATTTCACTTCCAAAAATCTGACATGGCAAAAATGTAGCTAATACATTTTTTGAGATTATTTCTTTAAATTCGATTTCAGAATAATTTTCAAATTTTATTAATTTTTTTCTATTTTTTTCAACAGGATCAGTAATGCTTGCTAGATTAATTAAAACATCGGGTCCCAAAAAGTTTTTCTCAAGTTGTCGCTTAACTTTGAGAACTTGTGTTTTATTTGAAACATCACATCTAAAATATTTAAAATTATTATGATATTTTTTTTTTAAGAAATTTTCTTTGGAAGTATTTGAATGAACATCTAAACCAATTACTTTACACTCTTGCTCTAAAAGATATTTTGTAATTTCTAAACCGTAAATCCCTAAACAGCCCGAAATAATAATTTTTTTTTTTGAAAGTTTCATTTGATTTTTAAGTTAGTGTCATGTTTATTAATTGTTTTTAAATCTTTCATATAATGTCTAAACCAATTTACTTTTATATATTTTTTGTTAATAAGAATATTTTTATTTTTTACTAAAAACCTTATAATATCTTTGAGTGAAAAGTTTTTATTTCTCTTGTAAAGAGAATTATATATTTTATTTATAACAAAGTAATCCTCTAAATAATCTAGTGTTAAACGATATTTTCTATAAAGTTTATCATTTTGAAAAATTTTAACATTTGAAATTTTAAACTTTTTAGGATTGTCCCAAATATATGGCGTTACATGTTCTAACTCATATTTTTTTTTAGCATTCAAAAATGTTTTTTTTAAAATTTGAAAAGAAAAAATTTCTATATCAAAACCATCTGGTGTTGTTGTTGGATTTATGTTGCTTACATAATCATATTTCTTTTTTTGGTATTCTTCGATTACTTTATCCACAATTCTATAATCCATTAAGGGACAATCAGAAGTAATCCTTAAGATATTCTTAATTTTAAATTTTTTTGCACAGTCATAATATCTTTTTAAAACATTATTTGGATGTCCTGAAAAGAAATTTATTTTATTTTTTTTACATAAATCAATTATTGGCTTGTCAATTTTTTGATTTGTTGTTGCAATAATTATTTTTTGTAAGTTTTTTGATTTTTTTAACCTTTCTATTAAATGTAAAATTAATGGTTTATCATAACCATATAATAGCACTTTTCCAGGTAGCCTAGAACTTGTTAATCTGGCTTGGATAATGCATGTGATTTTTTTTTTCATTTGAAAATAATAATTGATGTTCAAAAAATGAACGATATACTAAATATTAAATAATTACAAATTTAAATAAATGGTTAAAGATTTAAGTTATAAAAGAAAAAAATGTTTTCTTTGTCGCTCTAAAACAATTAAAAAAGTAAGAGAAGAACTTTATTTATATCATTTTGGAGAAAAAATGATTGAATATGGTATTTGCAAGAAATGTGGTCTAGTATTGCAAACTTTAGGGCCTACTAAAAGAGAAGTTACTCAATTTTATAAAAATAATTTTTATTTTGAGGATTTTAAAAAACCTAAATTAGATAAGATCGAAAGTATTAAAAGACAGATAAATCATATTAAACAAGAATTTAATATTTTTCCTAAAAGCATATTAGAAGTTAGTCTAATGAGCACTTACAACTTAAGATTAATGCAAAAGGAGGGTGCAACCACACTTCATGGTATTGAGCCAAGCTTAATAATATCAAAAAAATTTAAGAAAAACAGTAAGATAAAAATTTTTCCTAAAACAATTGAAAATTTTAATTCAAATATCAAATATGATTTAATTATGATGTCCCATGTATTAGAGCATCTAAATGATCCCTCTTTAGCTTTGAAAAAATGTTATAAAATTCAAAAAAAAGGTCAGAAAATATTTGTTGAAGTTCCACTATTTGAAAAAACTAATCTATATCCTCCATCAGGATTAAATGTAGAACATATTTATTATTTTAATGAAAGCACTTTAAAAAATTTAATTGAATCCAATGGCTATGAAATATTATCAGTAAACAAAATTTATGAATCTACTCAATTACCTTTTATTTCAGTAGTTGCTGAAAAAAGAGGTAAAGTAAAAAAAATAAAATTGGATCTTAAAAATTACAAGATACAAGAAAAGGAAATTTTTACTTATTGTAATACAATCAAAAAAATTTATGAAAAGGTTGATGCAGTTTTAAATAGAATGACAAAAAAAGAAAATACTTACATATTGGGGACTGGATTTACAGCAAGTTGTTTCTTGTTTTACTCAAAAAAAATAAAAAA
>MDSZ01042542.1_pt1 | contig 12843 bp, 10 predicted proteins | sample 811201 | NCBI WGS metagenome assembly MDSZ01 (sample SAMN05326647, study PRJNA326480) | marine metagenome | isolation source: seawater | place: Indian Ocean: North | collected 2010
GACGTCACGGTGGCGCAAAAATGCCTGGGCGCAAAAAAATGAAGCGACCGCGGTAATAGCTTCCGCAGACATAGGGGCAATTTTTAGTTTTGCTCGTACGCGATTGAGGATGGTACACCCGCCCCAGCATTGCAACTTTGGTTATCCACAGGCGGCCGCGCGTGATCCTAATAGGACTGGGAAGCAACCTTCCACACCCTGAAATAGGCGATTCAGCCTCCGTATTGCGGGAGGCACTGGCCCGACTGCACGCCAAGGGCGTGAAGATTCTGCGCGTTTCACCCTTTATCGCGACTGAGCCGGTCCCGATGTCCGACCAGCCCTGGTATCAGAACGCGGTTTGCGCGGTCGAGTCGGCCCTGTCTGCCGGTGACTTACTGGCTATTCTTCACGAAATCGAAGCCGATTTTGGCCGGATCAGGGGGGTACGAAACGCCGCCCGGATCCTCGATCTCGACCTGCTGATCTACCACGGCAAGCGCGACCCTGTGGGGCCACCGATCTTGCCCCATCCGCGCATGTTTGAGCGTGATTTTGTCATGGTGCCGCTGGCTACCATCGCCGATGCGGCGGCCCTGCGCGCCGAATTCGACGCCTGACGTAAGCCACTTTGAGGCGTTTTTCGGCACGGCTGTTTCTGGTCCTGTGCAGCTGGCCTGCTGACGCCTCGACCAAACCCGTTTCTGCGCCCCGTCGTGCAGCGGGCTCAAACTCTCCCGTTCCCGAGGGCGCGCAGGTCAGACGCTGTGAGGCTCACAGGCCCGCAGCCTGGCCGTCCTTCCGCGGGTCTGACCCGGCCGACAGAAAGCCGCTGTCCTGGTGCAGCCAGATGCCTTGCCCGCCGCCGATCGGTTTCTCGGGTATTTCCAGCCGGTGGCCGCGGTCGAGCAAACCCTGACGTATCAGCGGCGCCAGCCCGGCCTCGGCCTGCACCCCGCCGGTCTTGGGCGAGGCGTGGACCCGTGGCTGGTCCAGCGCAGCCTGAATATCCAGCCCGAAGTCGAGCATGGCGGTCAGCACATGCACCTGTCCCTGGGGCTGGTAGTCCGCCCCCATCACGCCGAAGGCCATTTGCACGTCATCGCCCTTGGTCAGCATGGCCGGAATAATGGTGTGCATGGGCCGCTTGCCCGGCCCATAGGCGTTGGGGTGCCGGTGGTCATCGATGCGGAAGCTGCGGGCGCGGTTCTGGAACCAGATCCCTGACCCCGGCGCCACCAGCCCGGAACCGAAACTGTCGAATACAGACGCGATCAGGCTGACCGCGTTGCGGTCGCCGTCGACCACGGTCAGATAGACGGTGTCACCGCTGGCCGGATAGTCCGGGGTTGGCACGGGTGAGAGACTGCGGTCGTCGCCGATGCGGGCCGCCTGCCGGTCCATGCGTGCGGGGTTGAGCACGTCCTCGACGCGGCACGGCATCGACGGCAGGTCGGCGAAGAAGGCCTCGCGGTCGGCGTAGGCGAGGTGCGCGGCCTCGATCTGCTGGTGGTAGCGGTCGAGACCGTCGACCGAGCCGGGCGTGCCCAGCCGGTCGAGGATCTGCAGCATCTCCAGCGCCACCAGCCCCTGACCGTTGGGCGGGATCTCCCACAGCCGGTGGCCGCGGTAGGCGGTGCTGATCGGGTCGACCCACGTGCTCCGGGTCGCGGCAAAGTCCTCGGCGCTGTGCATGCCACCGCCCGCGCGCAGCTTGGCCAGCATGTCATCCATGACCCAGCCGTCGTAGAAACCCGCTCGGCCCTTGGCCGCGATTTCGCCCAGCGTCCGCGCCAGCGCCGGGAACACCATCCGCTGGCCGACACGGGGCAGGGCCCCGCCGGGCAGCAGCAGGGCGGCGGCGTCGGGATCGTTGGCTAGCAAATCCCGCTCCAGCCCCCAGTCGCTGCGCACCCGCGCGTGCACGGGGAAGCCAACCTCGGCATAGATCCGCGCGGGCTCGATGATCCGCGCCAGATCCCAGCTGCCGAAGCGTTCGTACAGGGTGATCAGGCCATCCACGGCCCCGGGGACCGTCACTGCGTGCGGGTGCTGGCGGTCGACCTTGCTGGCCCCGGGGAAGGCGGCGCTGACCTGCTCCAGCGTCGCTGCCGCCGGCGCGCGGCCCGAGCCGTTGAGCCCGTAGACGGGCATTTTCCCACCCTCGGCGTAGAGCGCGAACATGTCCCCGCCCAGCCCCACGGACTGAGGCTCGACCACGCACTGCACCAGACAGGCAGTCACGGCTGCATCCACGGCGTTACCGCCCTCGGCCAGCACCTGCAGCGCTGCCGATGTCGCAAGCGGATGAGACGTTGCAACCGCCCCCTTTTCCGCCATAACAGTAGACCGGCCGGGAAGCTCGAAACTGCGCATGAACCTTACTCCTTGCGAGAATGCCAGCTCAAGCCGAGCCGACAGGAACACGAGATCAAGGACGCTCCCATGACACTGCTTTGGCAGCCCCAGGAAGACCAGATCGCTGCAACAAATCTGGCGCGCTTCCAGTCTTTTATCAACGCGCGTTTTGATCGCGACTGCCGGTCGTTCTGGGACCTTCACGATTTCAGCATTCACGACAACGAGCGCTTCTGGACCGGCTTCTGGGCCTTTGCCGATATCATTGGCGAGCCCGGCGAGATCGTCGTCGAGAACCCAGAGGAGATGCCCGGCGCTCGCTACTTCCCGCAGGGCCGGATCAGCTACGCCGAAAACCTGCTGCGCCCTGCAGAGCGCGCGGACAGCGACGACATCGCGCTGATCTTCCAGGCCGAGGACCGCAAGGCCGAGCAGGTGAGCTGGCGCGAGCTGATCGCACGGGTCGGCCGCATGCAGGCGCTGCTGGCCGAGTGCGGGGTGGGCGAGGGCGATCGCGTCGGCTTCGTGCTGCCCAACTGCCCGACCGCGATCGTGGTCGCGCTGGCCGCCAACGCGCTGGGCGCGGTGGTTTCCTCGTGCTCGCCGGATTTCGGGGTTGGCGGCATCCTCGACCGCTTCACCCAGACCCGGCCCAAGGTGCTGATCGTTTGCGACGGCTATTTCTACGGCGGCAAGGCCTTCGACACGCAGGACAAGTTCGCTAAAGTACTGACCGCGCTGCCGTCGGTTCAGAGCGCCCTCATGCTCAGCTTCTGTGACGAGCGCGCCGAGGTTGGCGAGGCGCTGCTGACCGCGCGGCCCACCACCGAGCGGCTGGATCGGGCGCTGGAGCGCCACGCCACCTCGGACCGCCCAAGCTTCAAGCGGCTGGATTTCAACGCCCCGCTCTACATCATGTTTTCCTCGGGCACGACCGGAAAGCCCAAGTGCATCGTCCACGGTCAGGGCGGGGTGCTGCTCAAGCAGCTCAGCGAGCATATGCTGCACAACGACACCCGCGCGGGCGACCGCACCTTCTTCTTCACCACCTGCGGCTGGATGATGTGGAACTGGCTGATCGCCGGGCTGGCGACGGGCTCGACCATCATGCTCTACGACGGCTCGCCCTTTGCACCCGACCCGCTGGTGCTGTGGCGCTTTGCCCGCGAGCACTCCATGACCGGCTTCGGGCTGTCGGCCAAGTACGTCGACGCCCTGAACAAGCAGGCGGTGCGGCCCAAGTCGCTGGGTGATTACCCGGCCCTGCGCGCCATCGCCTCGACCGGCTCAACCCTGATCCACGAGAGCTTCGACTATCTCTATGAGTACGTGAAAACCGACCTGCACGTCGCCTCGGTCTCCGGGGGCACGGACCTGCTGGGCTGCTTCGTCGGCGGGACGGCGACCCTGCCGGTCTACCGCGGCGAGCTGCAGGTGCCGATCCTCGGCGTCGATCTGCAAGTTTACGACGACGAAGGCCAGCCCCAGCGCGAGGGGCGGGGCGAGCTGGTCTGCGCCACGCCCTTTCCGTCGATGCCGCTGGGCTTCTGGGGTGACGACGACGGCAGCCGCTATCACGCCGCCTACTTCGACCGCTTCGAAGGCGTCTGGACCCACGGCGACTTCATCGAACAGACCCCCAACCACGGCTACATCATCCACGGCCGTTCGGACGCCACCCTCAACCCCAGCGGGGTGCGGATCGGCACGGCCGAGATTTACCGGCAGGTGGAGACCCTGCCGCAGGTCAAGGAAAGCATCGTCATCGGCCAGCCCTGGGCGGGGGATACCCGCGTGGTGCTGTTCGTGGTCATGCAGGAGGGTGAAACTTTGTCCGATGGCCTGAAGGAAAAAATCCGGGTACAGATCCGCAGCGGTGCTTCACCGCGCCACGTCCCCGCCAAGATCCTCGAGGTGCCGGATATCCCGCGCACCCGATCGGGCAAGATCGTCGAACTGGCGGTGCGCTCGGTGGTCATGGGCGAGGAGGTGCGCAACGTCGAAGCGCTGGCCAACGCCGAGGCGCTGGACCACTTCAGGGGCATTCCGGCCCTTGAAGAAGATTGAGTATCGTGCCTGTGGATTGGAGTTGAGGCGCGGTCCGGCCGGGTTTGAGTCACGTTGAGGAAGGACGAGGGTTTTGCCAGTAATCACCACCATCGACGATCTGCGGGAGTTGGCCCAGCGCCGGGTGCCGAAGATGTTCTTCGACTACGCCGAAAGCGGCTCCTACACCGAGCAGACGCTGCGCGACAACACCTCCGACTTTGACAAGATCCGGCTGCGCCAGCGCGTCGCAGTGGATATGGAAGGCCGCAGCCTCGCCACCCAGATGGTCGGCGAAGACGTGTCCATGCCGCTGGCGCTGGCACCGGTCGGCCTGACCGGGATGCAGCACGCCGACGGTGAAATTCTGGCTGCTCAGGCCGCCGAAGAAGCGGGCGTGCCCTTCACCCTGTCGACCATGTCGATCTGCTCGATCGAAGACGTGGTGGAGAACACCACCAAGCCGTTCTGGTTCCAGCTCTACTTCATGCGCGATCGCGACTTCATCGAGCGTCTGATCCGGCGCGCTTACGACGCCGGCTGTTCGGCGCTGGTGCTGACGCTCGACCTGCAGATCCTCGGCCAGCGGCACAAGGACCTAAAGAACGGCATGACCGCGCCGCCGAAGCTGACCATTCCCAACATCATCGACATGGCGGGCAAGCCGGGCTGGTCGCTGGGCATGCTCGGCACCTCGCGGCGCAGCTTCCGCAACATCGTCGGCCACGCCAAGGGGGTCAGCGACATGTCCTCGCTTATGTCCTGGACCAGCCAGCAGTTCGACCCGCGTCTGAGCTGGGACGATGTGGCCTGGATCAAGGAACGCTGGGACCGCAAACTGATCCTCAAGGGCATCCTAGACGAGGAAGACGCCCGGATGGCGGCCAAGACCGGCGCGGATGCTATCATCGTCTCCAACCACGGCGGCCGGCAGCTGGATGGCGCGGTGTCGTCGATCTCCATGCTGCCCCGGATCGTTGAAGCTGTGGGCGACCAGATCGAGGTGCACATGGACGGCGGTATCCGAAGCGGGCAGGACGTGCTCAAGGCGCGGGCGCTGGGCGCCAAGGGCACCTACAGCGGTCGGGCCTATATATATGGCCTTGGCGCCATGGGTAAGGCGGGGGTGACCACGGCGCTGGAGGTGATCCGCAAGGAGATGGACACCACCATGGCGCTGTGCGGCTGCCGCAACATTGAGGATTTCGGCACCGATCACCTCGTCCGCACCCCGCCGGCGACCGTAAACGATTACATGTAACGTTTGTTTCAAAGCCGGTTTCCGGAGCCACAGCTGCGATTTCAGGATAGGGCCTGCACGGCCGCCATGCGGGCAGATTCAGGGGCTTGGGCTTGGCGTGCTTTTACGGTCCTCCGCTATAGTAAAGGCGCATAAACCGGATCGAGAGGAACCGACCGTGCCCCTGACCCCAGCCGTTTCCGCCATCATCGACAACTACGAAAGCGAAAACCCGGGCACGCGCGCCAAGCTGGTGCAGATGCTCAACCACGGCCGCCTGGGCGGCACCGGCAAGATGCTGATCCTGCCCGTGGATCAGGGGTTCGAGCACGGCCCGGCGCGGTCGTTTGCCCCGAACCCGGCGGGCTACGACCCGCTGTATCACTGGCAACTGGCGATCGACGCCGGGCTGAGTGCCTTTGCAGCGCCGATCGGCCTGCTCTCCGCCGGGGCCGCGCACTTTGCCGGGCAGATCCCGCTGATCCTCAAGGTCAACAGCTCAAACAGCCACGCGCTCGCCGCTGATCAGGCGCTGACCGGCAGCGTGGAAGACGCTCTGCGGCTGGGCTGTGCGGGGGTCGGCTACACGCTCTATCCCGGCTCAGACCAGCAGTTCGACATGCAGGAAAAGCTACGCCAGCTGACTAAGGACGCCCGCGATGCCGGGCTGGCCGTGGTGGTCTGGAGCTACCCGCGTGGCGGCGGTCTGAGCAAGCAGGGGGAAACCAGCCTCGATGTCATCGCCTACGCCGCCCACATCGCGGCGCTGATGGGCGCGCATATCATCAAGGTCAAACCGCCTAAGCCCCAGATCGAGCAGGACGCGGCCCGGCCCCACTACGAGAACCGCGACTGGTCGCGGCTGGAAGACCGAATTGCCCATGTCATCCAGTCGGCCTTCGATGGCCGTCGCATCGTCATCTTCTCCGGCGGGGAAGCCAAGGGCACCGACGCGGTTTACGAGGAGATCGCGGCCATCGCCCGTGGCGGCGGCTACGGTTCCATCATCGGGCGCAACGCTTTCCAGCGCCCACGCAAGGATGCACTGGCCATGCTTGAACAGTTGATCGGCGTCTACGCCGAGCAGGCTGCCAGCGAAGTGGCCATGCGTTCCGCCGCCACCGGATCCAGGGCCGCGTGACCACCGACAACAGCGTGAAGGCCCTGCTGCCCGACTTTGAACGCGCCTGCGCGCTGGCCGCGCGGGCCTGCCTGCCGTGGGTCGGACAGGGCGACAAGGAGGCCGCCGACGCCGCCGCCGTCGATGCCATGCGCACCGCTTTCAACGCCGCGCCCATGCACGGGCGGATCGTCATCGGCGAGGGTGAGCGCGATCAGGCACCCATGCTCTATATCGGCGAGACCCTCGGTGATGGCTCCCGGTTGGCATCGACGCCCGAAGTCGACATCGCCGTTGACCCGCTGGAGGGTACGACCCTATGCGCGCAGAACCGGCCGGGCGCGCTGTGCGTGGCGGCCTTCGCCCCGCGCGGTGAGCTGCTCCACGCGCCCGACGTCTACATGCAGAAGATTGTGGCCCGCCCGGGCCTCGACCTGCGCGCCGACGATCTCGACCGGCCGCTGGACGTGGTTCTGGCCCGCTTGCAGGGGCAGGCCGGGCGACCCTTGCGGGTGATCATGCTCGATCGAGAGCGCCACCGGCCGATGATAGCAGCGGTGCAGGCAGCGGGCGCAGCGCTGAGCCTGATCCCCGATGGCGACGTCATGGGCGCGCTGCTGACCTCGCTGCCCGGGGCAGTTGGTGGCGGCGGCCCGCGCTTCGATCTCTACGTGGGCAGCGGCGGGGCGCCCGAGGGCGTGCTGGCGGCGGCAGGCTTGCAGGCGCTGGGCGGAAGCATGTTCGGACGGCTGATCTTCCGCGACGATGATGAGCGCGAGCGGGCGGCTCGGATCGGCCTTGGACCTGCTGAACAGGGGCAGATTTTCGCGCTCTCCGACCTCGCCTCTGGTCATGCTCATCTGGTGCTGGCTGGGGTCACGGGTGACATGCTCGACGGCGCGACCACCGCTGGGGCGCAGGTGCTCAGCCTCGGCGCCGGCGTGTGCAGGCTGCAGCACTGCCGGTTCTGATTGCGGCAGTCGTTCAAGCCGGACTGATCTCACCGCAAGACTGCACCAGAACGACAAACAAAAAGGGCGCCCGAGAGAGCGCCCTGTTGCTTGTGTGTTTTCCGGGTGATTGGCGGCCCGGGTTTCAGCCCGCCAGTTCGGCTTAGCGAAAGATATAGGTGTTGAAGCGGTCCGAGCGGCCGTCGTTGTAGACGGTGGTAACCTCGGCGATCAGCTTGTGACCGTAGCGCTTGAGAACCATGGTGCGGGTGGCAAATCCCTGGTCCCACTTGGCCATGATCCGCTTGGCGGTGGTCGGGTGAGCGCCGACGCTGTCGGTCAGCGGAATGCCTTGGGTCCAGCCCCAGTTGCAGTCGGTGGGGTGGCAGGATCCCCAGGCCTTGACCTTCACGGCCGCACCATCGACCACAACGCGGATCTTGGTGACGCCACGGGTGTCGTCGTCGATGTTGATCCAGGCACCTTCGAGCTGGTCGAGGTTGCTTTCAACCGGCAGCAGGGGCAACAGAGGCAGCAGCGGCAGGATTGGGTTAGGCTGGATGATCGGCGGGATGCTCACGGGCATCCGCTTCAGGGTGTAGCGGTAGAAGGTGTCGGTGCGGCCGTCCTTGAAGTCGGTCGCGTTTTCGATGATCAGCTTGTCACCGTGCAGGTAGGCGCTGACCAGAGACGTGGCGTGGGACTTGTCGTAGCGCGCCATGATCCGCTCGGCGGAAAGGGGCGAGGCGCTGACCGAAGAAGCCAGCGGCATGGCCGAGACTTCACCCCAGTCACAGTCGTTTGGGTGGCAGGCGCCCCAGGTGTTCAGGGTCGGGTGAGCACCCTCACCGCCGATCACCACTTTGGTGATGCCGCGGGTGCTATCGTCGACGTTGATCCAGGCGCCGCGGAGGTCATTCAGACCGGCGTGGGCCGAGGTGGCGAGAAGCAGACCAGCAACGGCACCCGTTGCGGTCGCAGAGATTTTGCTGAGCAGAGAAGCGATTTTCATGATTTGATCCTCAGAGAGACGTTTGAACGGGGCGGGAAGGTCGTTTCCCGTGGTTGACGCAGACCGGTGTAGGCCCGCTCTGTTGCGCGCGTTTCTCTGATCGCTTTCAGTTATCGCCATTGGTGAAACAGTGAGTGTGGCAGTGTTTCAGAAGGTTTCTGCCAGAGGGTAAAACCCAGAAAAAAGGGGCTGGAGCAGTCTTTCAAGCTGCCACAGCCCCGGTTTACTTCGTTTTGCTGCTGGTGGTCGGAGACGACCCAAGCCCGGCTGGTCTTCAGCCCCCGCGCAGCTGGCGCAGACGCTCCTGCAGGTACGAATCTGCCGTGTAGCGCTCGGACAGCACGACCTCGGGCCGTGGGTGGCAGAACAGCGGCAGGCTGATCCGGCCGATGGTCTTGTCTGCGCCTTCCGGGTTCACTACGCGGTGGGTGGTCGAGGGGAAGTATCCGCCCGAGGCTTCCTGCAGCATGTCGCCGATGTTGACGATCAGGTTGCCGAAGTCACAGGGCACTTCCAGCCAGGAGCCGTCCTTGGCCAGCACCTGCAGCCCCGGCTCGTTGGAGGCCGGCAGGATGGTGATCAGGTTGATGTCCTCATGCGCTGCAGCACGGATCGCCGCGGGCTCTTCGTCGCCGGTCAGCGGCGGGTAGTGCAGGATGCGCAGCAGGTGCTTGGGGCTGCCCTCGATCATTGTCGAGAGGGGTTCGCTGTACAGCATCGACACGTCCTCGGGGGACTCGTCCTCGATCCATTGCAGCAGCTCGGCGGCGAGGTCGGTCGCCCGCTGGTGGTAGGCCTGCGCCTTGGGCAGCAGGTCGTCAGGGCAGACATCGCCGGGGTAGTAGTGGAAGAACTCCTTGATGTCTTTGATGGTGTTGCCCTTGGCCGTCTCGGACAGCGACTGCGGGTAGAACCCGCCCGCACCATTGTGGGGTACGGCGTAGTCGTTCTTGCGCTCCTCGCTGAAAAACTGACGCCAGTCGTCATAGATTTCCTGCACTTGGTCCTGTCGCAGGGGGTGGTTCTTGAGCACGCCGAAACCGGTATCCCGGAGCGAGCGGACAAAGTCCTGCTTTGCGGTCGGGCTGGTGTAGTCAACGGCAACGAGTTCCATGTCTGGACTCCCGATTTAGGTTAGGAATTAACGCCTATGGTGACGCATTTTCGCAGGAAATTACAAGATAAGACCCTGTAAATTCGCCATAAACCGGCCAGGATTCGGGAAAATGGCCCTTTTGCGCAGCTTGCGCCGAAGGAATCATTTCCCCGCAACCTATCTTGGGCGTAGGTTCGCACTATCTTTAACAGTTCGAGGCGGCGCTCATGTTCTCTCTGGGCAACCTTCCGACCACCGATGAAATGATTGCAGCCGATCTCGGTAGCCATATGCATCCCTTCACCGATCACGACGCGCTGGGTCCGGGTGACCTGCGGGTGATCACTTCAGCTGAGGGCGTGTTCATCAACGACAGCAACGGCGGACAGATCCTTGACGGGATGGCCGGCCTGTGGTGTGTCAACATCGGCTATGGCCGGCAGGAAATCGGGGAGGCCGTTAGCCGCCAGATCGCCCAGCTGCCCTACTACAACACCTTCTTCAAGACCACGCACCCGCCGGTGATCGTGCTGTCGGAGAAGCTGGCCCAGCTCACCCCCTACGGGATCGAGAAGTTCATGTTCGGCACCTCAGGTTCGGACAGCAACGACACGGTGATCCGACTGGCGCGGACCTACTGGGCTGGGCGCGGCAAGCCCGACAAGACGATCATCATTTCGCGCAAGAACGCCTACCACGGCTCGTCGATGGCCTCGGCCAGCCTCGGGGGCATGCAGTTCATGCACGCCCAGGGCGGCCTGCCGATTCCTGATATTCACCACATCGGCCAGCCCTACTGGTTCGACGAAGGCGGCGACATGGACCCCGATGCCTTTGGACTGATCCGCGCGCGCGAGCTCGAGCAGGCCATCGATCAGCTCGGCGAAGACCGGGTCGCGGCCTTTATCGCTGAGCCGATTCAGGGCGCGGGCGGGGTCATCATTCCGCCGGACAGCTACTGGCCAGAAGTGCGCCGCATCTGTGAGGAGCGCGATATTCTGTTTGTCGCCGACGAAGTGATCTGCGGCTTCGGCCGGCTGGGCACGTGGTTCGGCTCGCAGCGGCTGGACCTGCGCCCGGATATGATCGCCATGGCCAAGGGCCTGACCAGCGGCTATCTGCCTATGGGCGGGGTCGGGCTGACCAATGAGGTTTACGAGGGCGTCAGTCAGGACGGCGAGTTCGCCCACGGCTACACCTATTCCGGTCACCCGGTCAGCGCGGCAGCGGCCATCGCCAACCTTGAAATCATGGAGCGCGAGGGTCTGGTCGACCGCGTTGGCTCCCACACCCAGCACGTGTTCGCGGAGAAGTTCGCCGCGCTGGGCGACCACCCGCTGGTGGGTGAGGCCGCAACCTTCGGCCTGCTCGGCAAGCTGGAACTCGTCCCCGATGCGGCCAGTGGGTCGCGGCGGCGCTTCGAGAACAGCGGCGAGGTCGGCGGCATCTGCCGTGATTTCTGCTTCCGCAACAATCTGGTGATGCGGGCGGTGCGGGATTCCATGGTCTGCAGCCCGCCGCTGCCGATCGCGGATGATGAAATCGACCTGCTCGTCGAACGTGCGTGGGCAGCGCTGGATCAGACAGCCGCCGCGGTTGCGGACAAAATGGCCTGAGGACCGTGCATCATGAACGATCTGCCACAGAGTCTTGAACCTGAAATCACTCTAGAAGAGTCCCCCGATCTCGTATCGGGGCGGATGAGCGAGCTGCGCAAATGGGCACGCGAGAAGGGCGTCGAGGAAATCGAGTGTCACACGCCCGATTTCGCCGGTATCGCGCGCGGCAAGGTCATGCCGGCGGAGAAGTGGCTCGGCGGGGTCGAAACCCGCCTGCCGACCTCCGTGTTCTTTTCGACCATCACCGGGTCCTACGCCGACAGCCCGCACCGCGAGCTGTGGTCTGATGCGGACATGATCCTCAAGCCCGACCTGCGCACGGCGAGTTCGCTGCCCTGGGCGACGGTGCCGTCGATCCAGGTGATCCACGACGTGCTCGATCTGGACGGCAAGCCGATCGACTTTGCCCCGCGCTCGGTCCTGCGCCGCGTGCTTAAGAGCTTTGAGAAGCTGGGCTGGAAGCCGGTCGTAGCGCCGGAACTCGAGTTCTACCTGACTAAGCCGAACACCGACCCCGACCTGCCGCTGGAACCGCCGCAGGGACGCTCGGGCCGAACACAGCGCAGCAATCAGGCGTTCTCCATGCAGGGGATCGACGAGTACGAGAGCGTCACTGACCATATCTACGACTTTGCCGCCGCGCAGGGGGTCGAGATCGACACCATCATCCAGGAATTCGGCCCCGCCCAGCTCGAGGTCAACCTCGTCCACGGTGATGCGATGGAGAAGGCCGACGAGGTCTTCATCTTCAAGCGCACCGTGCGGGAAGCGGCGCTACGCTGCGGGTGCTACGCAACCTTCATGGCCAAGCCGATCGAGGGCCACGCGGGCAACGCCATGCACATCCACCAGTCGGTGGTCGATATCGACAGCGGGGAGAACATCTTCAGCGACGCCAAGGGTGAGCCGACCGACCTGTTCCGCTGGTTCATCGGTGGGCAGCAGAAGTACTCCTACGCCACCTCCGCGCTGTGGGCGCCCTACGTCAACTCCTACCGCCGGCTGGTCCCGGACATGTCCGCGCCGATCAACCTCGAATGGGGCTATGACAATCGCACCACGGGGCTGCGGGTGCCGCGCTCGGGGCCGAAGAACCGCCGGGTGGAAAACCGCCTGATCGGGGCCGATACCAACCCCTATATCGCCATCGCCGGTTCGCTGGCCGCGGGCCTGCTGGGGATCAGCAACAAGGTCGAGCCGCGCGAACCCGTGACCGGAAACGGGTTTGCTGGCGGCCGGGCGCTGCCTTACTCGCTGCTCGAAGGGATTGAAGCCTTCGCCGCCAGCGAAGAGCTGGCCGAGGTGCTGGGACAGCAGTTCGTCGACATGTACACGGCGCTGAAGTTTGAGGAATACGACGCCTTCATGCAGGTGATCAGCCCGTGGGAGCGCCAGCACCTCCTGCTCAACGTGTAGCGCGCGC
>MDSZ01068960.1_pt1 | contig 12842 bp, 28 predicted proteins | sample 811201 | NCBI WGS metagenome assembly MDSZ01 (sample SAMN05326647, study PRJNA326480) | marine metagenome | isolation source: seawater | place: Indian Ocean: North | collected 2010
TGTCCAGTTATTGACAACCTTCTCTTTCCGCCAGGGTGTTGATCGCGATGCATTTTATAAAAATCTCCTACTTCGTAAGTCGAAACCTGTATGACTTCGGGCATTAGATTTTGTCCGTAAGGTTGTATAAAATCTTTCAGCATTGTAATAGCTGGGTGTAATTCATATTTCTTTAAATATCTACTCTTAGGTATTTGTATAAATCTAACTGTTCCCTTTCTGTGGTCTTGGTCTCCGTTATGAGTTAGACCCTTTGTAGGTAAATGTGTATCAAACGTGTTAATCAATTCAGCATATAAGTCTACTGAAATTCCTTCTTTTACTACTTCTATCATTGTGCTATGTCTTTTACTATTTTTGCATACTTCCAGAGTATGTCTGTTAAATCTGGTCTGGCATGAGTAGATTTACCGAAACCATTGTATTTTGGGTGCCATGGTTGTGTGCTTAAACTTGTCCAATGCAGTTGCCAAATCTCATCTGCATCATATCTTTTGTGTAATCGTCTGTCATGCACTGCTTCTAGGTCATCAGTAACAAATCCATCAAAACTATTCCATCTACTATCTAATTTGTGGATTAAAGTGCGGTCTTTTGGACACCCCATCAATTTCATAAAATCGTACTTGTAACTATTGGGCGATTTCTTGATTTCCGCGATCGGTGCCATGTGTTTTTTGGCTTTTTCGCAATCTATTAACATTACGCTATCGCTGTACCAACCTCTTTCCCACTCAGTACCTTCCCATTCGCCTGGGTTTAAGTTCAAACTATCCCAGACCATGCCAAAAGCTTTGCCCTCTAAATCTGTGTTCCATAGGTGCGTGATATCCCTAAAATTTATTTGGTCACAGTCCATATAGATGGCTTTTCCTTTATAATTACATAATTCTGGTATTGCATATCTAAAACAAGTAAATGGAGTTCCCCAACCTCTCTGATTCCAACCTTCAAACAAACTTGGTCTTAAAAATGTAATATCAAGGTCGCTACTACTGTTTTTATAGAGAGAATATGTAAGTATTCTTTCAATAAATTTATCTTCTACTTCTGATGTGCCTACAAATATTCTTACCATGGTACTCTAAATATAAAAAATAACGCATCGTCGTACGTTATGAATGTTGTGTCTGTGCCTGTAAATATCCAATCTGAATTTATGGGAAACATTAAATCTTCTCCAAAATCTCGAATATATTTAGGTGAATAAGGTTTCATAAAAGCATTTTTCTGTGATGTAGATATATCAGGTTTCCACTTTATACCCCATAAATTTTCTCCAGATATTCTAATCATACCACTACCCTTAGGTAAAGGTATCATTACAGTATTTGGGTTTGCTTTTACTAGAAAGAGGGAATGAACTAGGCTTGCCCCAGTTTGTTCTTTGATAATATCAAAAAGAGCTTCTTGATTTTGTTTAAAGGCAGGAAGTGAGTTTCTATAAGGCCTATCGCCTAAAGAGTACATTTGCCAGACATCTGCTTGTATCCAGCGTCCGTCATATTGTGGAGGTTGTAAGCCTAGTGTATTGTCTGCTAACTCTTGAAACTTTGTTAAATCCATTTATCATTCTGATTGTTCAAGATACTCTACAAATAAATCTATTTTATTTTTATACTTTACAGGAATTGATAAATCAATTACTACTCTTGCTTTACTGCCTGCATTTCTATCTGCAAACCAAGTAGACCCGTCAGAGTCAAACTTATTGTAAATACAAGTCCAATTCTTTGAAATAGATGTTGTATTGTTATCTTTTATTGTTAATTGTTGTTTGTTAGCTCCATCTACACCAATACAATAACCATCATCACTATTAAGAATAAATCTTAGTGAGTGTCTTGGCTTTTGTTTACTGTTCTGCCAACCTGTATGCCCATACTCGGGCGGTTGTACCGCGACAGTATCAAAATACCATCGCCCAGGTACTATATTATTTACTCTTTGAAGGAAGTAATGCTTCTCCTTGATTAAAGTTTTCTTTTGACCCATATAGGCGTTTTCTACAAACCTACTGCCCATTACTTTCTTCAAGCCGTAGGTACTGACGCCACTAAAATCAGTATAATTATAACTATCTGGATAGCCCTTGTACGATTCATCTGCCATTAACTCCTTTAGTCTGGCGAATTTTAAATTTGGTCTTGGGTGAGGTGATGTTGTATGTGGATTCAACATCAGTACTCGTGCAAACTGGTCTAACCTAGTTAGAACATTAGCATTTGCAATTTTAATTTCCTTCATCTGCATTTGGATTCTCCGTAGTGACTGTTCTATAGTAAACTACGACCTCTTTGAGTTCGATAACATACCTTTTTAATTCTTGCATATTATAACTCATTAACTCATAATCAGGGATAGACATTGCAACAAATACTACAGAGCCATGCTCTTTTTCTACTCTTGCTAGAAACTCGTCAATGTTCTTATCACTAACAACATACCAATAAGGCTCTTTGAGGTCTATCTCACGAGGCATTACTGGTTGTGCTATCTTCCTTTCTATCGGTTTAGCACTAACTTCAATTTTCTTTGGAGTTAGTAGACTGCAACTCGGCAGGATCATCAAGGTCGTCAATAACAACGCTAATTTCTTCGATGCTGTCAAATACATTTTTTGTTCCATTGTTTATCCTTGGCTCTATTAAGCCTGGCTTTGCAATTGCCAACTTAGTTAAATTATGTCTTTTGAAAATATCAAGATAGCGGTTCATTTCTCTTTGTGCTTCTTGACTCTTTTTCTGCAAAACACCTAGTTGTTCTGTTTGCAAAGCAAAATCATTCTGTAAGGAGTTTATCGCCTCCTCTTGCGTTGCTACTGCTGTTTCTAACTGTATATTGTTAGCTGTTAATACTTGATTCTCATTCCATAGGTAGTAGCACCCTAAAGATAATACGAGTATAATTGCTATAAAAAATTGATTCATAACTGTTGTATCCTATAGTTTAAACCATCGGCTCCTCTAATTTCGACTAACTCGCCGTCATCAGTTATGAACTTTAAGTATTTATCCTGTTTTTTGATAAACTTTTTCACACAGTATTCTTTATCATCAGAGTCTCCCCATGTTTGGTTATAACTCACTAACAGTTTAAAACGAGGAAAGAAGTAGTAATAAATACTATTATAAGTATCTATAAACCAATTCTTTATTCGTTCCATGCCAATCCTTGAAACATTTTAGCTTCAGCTTCTCTTCTTCTTTCTAAGCCGAGTAGTACTTTACCACCTGCTTTGTTCCATCTTTTCATCTGATATGGCACATCTTCGAAGTTACCTTCGTTGATTCGTTTTAGAAGTGTGCTGTTTTTAAAGTTCGTTGGGCCTAGGTTGTAAACCCATACAACCAGAGCGTCAAATTGTTCTTGCGTGAGTTCTACTTCCACCATGTCCTCGACATAGCCTTCGTACTCTTTTAATTCATCAAGAAGCATCTGCTCTGCTTGTTCTTGCGTAATTACCATGCCTTCATGGACACCTTTAGTATGTCCGTAGCCTATAGTCCATACGCCAACAGAATCTTGGTACGCTTCTAATTCGCACCCTTCAAAGTATTTTAATAAATCGTGTCCTTTATTTGATAATTGCATATATAATAATATCCCTACTAATAAACTTAGAAGTAAGAATAATAGCCACCTCTTCATAGGCTTTCCTCCTTTTTAGTGGAAGGAGTTGGGGGCATTGCGCCCCCGAGTGCTATTAACTTATTGTTATTTCCTGCTCTGAGGATTTATCTCTTGCGATGTTAATAGTTAAAAGTCCATCTTCGAGTTTTACTTTCTCGACTATGAGGTCAGAGTTAAGGACAAATACTTTGTCGAATGACTTTGTGCTAAGTCCCTGATGCAGATAAGGATCACCTCCTTCATTGCTTCTAGAGCCTTTTATGCGTAGTTCGTTATTTACGAGCCTTACGGATAAGTCTTTTTTCTTCCAACCTGGCACTGCGATTTCGAGTTTGAATCCTTCACTGCCTTCCACTATATTGTATCTTGGATAGTTGCTATCTTGCATTAAGTCTAACCATGCAGGATTATGTCCTAACCAAAAATTACGAAGTAGTTCTCTACTTAATGTAGTCATATTTCTTCTCCTAAATTACCTTTTCAGTATAACTTTGCCCACCCTCTCGGTATGGACGCCAAAATGTAAGCGAACCCTCACTTACATACTTATTATATCAAAATTAAGGAGCGATGTCAAGAACTATTTTCAATCATCATAGTCTATAAGCCCTTTTTCTCGCATATACCCAAGTGTGTCTGAAATACCAATACGCCTTCCAATGGTATAAAATATACCTCCAGAGCATACGCAGAGAACTAACCATTGGTATTCATTAAATCCAAATAGTTCCATTACTTTCTCCTCTTCTTTTGTTCATCTACCATGAGAGTTGTCTCCCATGCAAACCACCCAGCAAATACTGTAAATAGTATGCCTATTATACAGTCTATCATTTGCCTATGTGTTTTATGTCTGATTGAGGAATAACTTGATAAGCGCCTTTGTTGTAAGCTGGAGCAACAGTAAACTTCTTAGATTCTTCAATCTTCCAACTGTTGTCCACTTCAGGCGTATACTTGGTCGTTTTCATACTAGGAATTTCCTTCCTTGCTTTGGCATCAGCGTGTGCAACTCGCTTGGGCTTATTCCAACCCATCGCATTAGCACTTTTCTTTTTACGCCTATATAGATGTCCGTTCTTTTTCTTTCTTCCGCTACTACTGTAACGCATACTACCATTTATAATCAATACTTTCTCCTTTGTTAAATTGGTGGAGGTGACAGGAGTCGAACCTGCGACCTACTGCGTGCAAGGCAGTCGCTCTCCCAACTGAGCTACACCCCCGTAAATTGGCACGGGTGGCAGGACTCGAACCTGCAACCTACAGCTTAGAAGGCTGTTGCTCTATCCAATTGAGCTACACCCGCGTGGTAACTCAATCGGTGGATTTACTCCACATAAGAAATTTACTCCTCTATTTCTCATTTCTATACATATATTATACTAGGATTTATACGCCAAGTCAAGAACTTTTATGACCCATGTTAAAAATAGTTCTTGACAAATACTTCAATATTTAGTATAATAATGATATGAGAACTTGGACTGACGAAGAAATTAGCTTTTTGCGAAAGCATTACAACAATACCCCAATGAATATCATTGTGGGTCAGCTTGGACGCTCTCCACAAAGTATTCGAAACAAAGTTCATTACATGAGAAAGAAAGGTATGAAATTTGATAGGGTGACTGATGCCAAGCGTTAACCTAAAAAATATGCGCTTCGAAAGAGGACTACGACTTTTTAGAAGAAAGTGCGATGATGCTGGTATCGTCAAAGAGGTACGGGATCGCCAACACTACGAAAAACCTACTGCAAAAAGAAAGCGTAAACATGCAGCTGCGGTGAAACGCCAAAGAAAACAACATGAAAGAGAGATGGCTCCACTCCGTAAAAGACCATATTGATAGCACCGAACGAAGGTGGTACACGCATAAAATCATCAATTTAACACTTCCAGATTCAAAAAATAAAATATTTTTTCGTACCAAAAACTTACTCCAGAACACGCCACAATCACCTACCCAAAAATCGTTCTTGCATTATTTCAAAAAGTGTGATAAAATATATACATAAATTAAGATACTAATCAAAACAAATCACCAATCACTCCACCACTCCTAATCTCAGAATTGAGAATGAGAGCATCGAGGGAGCGCCAGCGAGTGAAGATGCGAATCTCCAATCTGAAAAATTCTGGAGAGAATCAAGGAGTATGTTGTGTTAATCGCATCAACTAAAGAAACTAAATAACACACATACGAATCTCAACTTTCAACTAATTACTACAAATTCGTCCTGAATACCCACAACTTGCCCCAATTCGAAAATTTTTAAACATAAAAAACCCCACAATCAATGGGGTAATTTATAATAATTTTATCCTGTTTATCGTTTTCTGCGTCTAGCTTTTAGATATTTAGATGGAGTATTCTTCAAATCTTCAGGGTGTAATATTCGTATTTGAGTCACAGAAACCAACTCACGGGTTTCATCAGGAAACCTTAGTCTTGCCTTCACACCCGTTGGGGTATCGACAAGTCCAAGCACTTCAGCATATACTCCATGTCCAGTATTTTTCGTCTTACACAATCTCATTTGAACTCCTCAGGTCTTAGGTTAATTATTAGAGATTCTTCCAATGCTTTTAGAGATGCCTTCGGACTCTTTTCTAACCCCGCTAGGGTTTGATATGATATTCCTACAATCTCACTTATCTTTTCTACAATCTCTCGTTTTGTTACTGGTTTTTCTCCAGTCTTTGTTAAGTACTCAGTCTTTTGATATACTCCTTCCCTACTCAATTTACCAATAATCGATTTTGCACTCTTTTCTAGTTCTTGTGCTAGTCTATCTACTGTTTCTCGATTAGGGTCGTTTTTATACTGGTCGATTATGTACTGAGTATCCTCGACACTATAATTTATAGCCATCCTTCATCTTCTCCTTGCTGTATCCAGCGTTGTACCCTGTATAGACTCCAACCCCATAACTCACTTAATATAAAGGGAGTTTCGTGATCGCCAAACTTGGAATACGCTTCCCAGTATTCATCAATTCGTCGTGTGTCTTCCATACTTGTCTATCAACTCCTTTCCAGTCATTCCTTTTTGTAAAACAATCGTTTTACCACTATTAAACTTTCTAGTAATTTTACCACTATTATAAATGATGTCCATTACCGATTTACCATTCGCAGTATCCTGTGGTCGCTTATCATACCACATACTAGATAAAGAGTGCGCATGCAGACTTTGAATCTGCATACCCCATTCTTCTGCCTCTAACTGCAATTTACGTCGCATTACTACTTCTCGATACTCGGTCATAGTTCTGCATATGTTTCTTCACGCCAGTTCTCTATGAACTCTGATTGAAGTTCAAGTGCATCTAGCTCCTCACCTTCATGTTGAATTGGCTCCCACCAGTCGAAGTCATCATGTTGAGTATCGACTTGGTACTTATCCATAAACATTTGATTGATGTCTGAGTGTTCGATTTCTTCCCACCTACACACAGCTTCACCATCTTCGAATGTGTACTTAGCGATACCAATAAAGTTATAGAACTCGTCAGTATATTCATGTCGAATTTCTACTCCTTCATCGTCTTTAGCTAAGTGTTCACATAGTTTTTCAACAAAAGGCATAACAGGAGACCACGCACTAGTTCCAATCACAACATGCTCGCCCACATCTTCGAAAGTAAACCACTTCGCTCCAATGTGTTCACAACCCCAATTATACCAATCTTTGAGAATTCCATCTTCATCAAACTCAGCAAGAGGTTTTATAAATGATACTTGCTCTACTTCTAAAAACTCGTTGTCGTGCATAAACAGACCTTCTAAGTTAATAGCACTATCGCATTTCTCTATACTTATGTAATTGTCTACATGATTTGCCATTATTTACTCCTTTTAGTAAAAGCAACCACCTTATTGTATAGAGTTTCTAGTTTACTCATGAGCCATTCTATACCATCAGTTAGTTTTTCATAACAATAATATAGAAAGTCTGCAAAATTTATCCTGTATTCATACACTTGTGTAGAACTGAATATCCAACTTAATACCATAATCCAGATTATTAGACTGAATATGTAATTGAAACTATACCAAGGCAGTAGGAATATGTCGTTTATTAACTCCATTATATGTCTCCTGCCTCTCGGTGTTCGCTTCTAGCAATCTCAAATCCATTCGGGTATCTTTTTTCGAGCTTGCTAATGTTCTCTGCCATTACTTCCTCTGGCGTATACCCTAGTGCCATACAGCCCTGACACCAATACCAAAGGACGTCACCTAATTCACGCTTCATATGAAAGCGATTTTCTTCATTGAACTCTTTGCCTTGAAATAAAATCTTCTTCATAACTTCAGCGAACTCACCACTTTCTGCGAGCATACCAATGCTTGAAGTCATCAATCGACTCCAATGTATTTCGCTATGTGAGTTGTCTAAACCAGCGAGTCGGTCTTGAAAGTAGATAGTTTCTCTACTTTCGCCCGACGTGGTTGTGTCTACAAATTTAGCGTAAGTGTTAATGTCTACCATTACGCACCTGCCTTTTTGTATATATTGATTCCAACGAAGATATCTTCGCCGTCTACTTGAATTTTCTGATTACCACTAGATGTCGCAATCATAGTCGATTTACCACTACCACTCAAACCAAAGTTCTCGCGAGTGTCAATCGTTAAGGTCATGACGCCATTTTCGTCAATTTCATACTTAATGCCTTTTCCCATTTCTGCCATTAGGATACCTCATAAGGGTTTGCTTTAGGGCTTCCGTCGCCATCGAACCCTCTGTCGATAGCTGTGCCATCACAATAACCCACCATCTTTCTTCGGTGGATTTCTTTTCTTGCTAACCTGCCTGCTGGAGTCTGTGCAAAACGCAACTCTTCCAACTGCTTGTCAGTCTTTGATAAAAATTCTAAATTCATAATGCTTCTCCCATAATAAAAAGAAAAAGCATAGAGAATCCAAAGAGTATAAGTATCCATTCGGCAGGGTCTTCCTTGTCAAATGGTTTCCAAATTTCTTCTAATAATCGTTTCACTACTTATCTACCTTGTCCTCTATACTTTTTATAACTACGTCTTTTACTCTTATTCATTGTGCTTGTTGCACACTTTATTCTGCGACCTCTACCTCCTACGCCTTGCGAAGACGCTTTACGCACGCCTAGTAGAGCAGAGCTTCTGTTAGTCCACATCGCCATCGTCATCTCCTAAATGAGAGAAATCAGGCGGCAATTCGACACCAGTAATTTCGCATAACCTCCTGAGCATATCTTCATACGCAACAGTAAGTTGCACCACTTCTTCATTAAGGAGTTGGAGATTTTCAAGGTTCTCCTTGATAGCGTTCTCCATCTCCTCCATGTCTTTTCGAAGTCGTTTGGCTTCTAGGTTAGTTGGGAAGTCTAGTATATCTGCCATATCAGTTCCACACTAACTTCACGCCCCTGCGGGTAAGTTCGTTTTTACACTTCTGCTTAACCTTAGGTTTGCCATTAGGATTGTTGATATAGTCGATTAACTCCTGCTTTGGTGTATTCTTAATGTAATACTTATGCACAGTCGTTTTACCACTTGCTCTATCCCATTGCTTATAATCTTTCTTAAATTTACTCGGCATCTTCCGCACCTCCTAATTTCTCTTGTATCGCCACTGCTAGATGAAAATGCAGTTTATCCGCAGTATGCAAGTTAATCTCAACAAGTTCAGACGCTAAATCTGCAAAAGCATCTTCCTTGTTTCCTAAAAGTAGTAGTTTATCTACTACTTGCTCGACAGAACCACCTGTCATTAAAATCTCGTTTCTTTTCTTTTCCATTAAAAACTCCATCGCTTTTCTACTCTGTCGTACAAGCCATAAGTTATGACTGGCAGTTCCGAGCATTGCAAAAGAAGTCAGTCTCCAATCTGTTATTCGCTTTAGTAGACTTTGTTCGTTTGCCATGTTAAAATTCTGTCCTATTTTTATTTTGATATGTATATTATAAGGGATTTTGAGTGTTTTGTCAAGAATTATTTTAGGCTTGGCATCAAAATTTTGATGTGATGATATTAAGAATAAAAAAGACCCCACGCTGTGGTGGGGTTCAAAAAACTAGAATGTTTTGTTGATTAGAGTCGTGTAGTTGGTCGTCTTCGTACTGGATTCGGGACGCTATCCTTCTATCACAGATTCGGTTCATGTTACGCGCAACCTTGACATGACGAATTGACCTTTCCACTAAACCGCTCATTTATCTCGCACTGGTGAACTCAAACATGGTTTCCATTGTGCTCGAAAGCGTCAGCGATTAGACACTATCGGATATTAACGCTGTATCTGACGCCAATCACGATATACTCCTCACTTTTATACTGCGACTCTCGTATATTAAGAGCATACAGTCAGTCTACTACTTCGAATTTTCGACTGCCCCTACTTTATGCTTTGGCTCGGGTATCTGTCCAACCACCAATGCCTTGGTGGATTTCGTATCAAATTCAAACTTGTTGGTATGCGCGATACGTAATTCGGATTGACCATTCATTTGCACTTTGCTACCGAATCGGTTTGTTTTTCTGTGCCAAGTTGTTTACTTTGATACTTGTAGCGAGTCGTTCTCATGGTAGCCCTCGCTTTGAATCTCCATTATTAGTTAAAAGTGAGCGGGTTGACCTACTTTACTAAAGTGTTTCCCTGTCCACGCTCGAGAGGAGTCCTCACATTACTACTACGGCTTACTGACTGAAGTATGTATCGTCATGCGTAATTAACCTCTCCACCACTTAGTGAGGCGCCCTACTGACCGCTACTTCAACTTCACGCGTGGGTCTTACCCTCTTTGATGGGAATAGTGGACTTATGCTGGGCGTTCACTCTCCGAAGATTGCTACTTGCGGGACTGCCACTCTTCGCCTTATTGAAAAATTTGTTCTTTCTCAATTTTCTATATGTATATTATACATAGTTTTTAACCTGCTGTCAAGAACTTTTTTATGCTTTGCTATTGAAAGTTCAGCGGGTTTCGTACTCGGTGGGGTACGCCCCCACCTTTCTGATTTGTCAACTACTGAGCGACTACGTCAAGCCCAAGAGCTGAAGCAAGTTTTTGTAGGTCTTGCTTGCCAGATTTTACAAGAGTTGGCATCTCGATGTCGAAGTGTGCATTGATAGCGTCGACATATTGTTGTTTGCTTACTACAGGCTCGCCAGTCTTAGTAGTTCTAGGTTGTGCCTTGTAAACGCCTTCTCTTGAAAGTTTAGCAATAATACTTCTAGTAGTCTTGCCAAACTGCTTAGCCAATCCATCAACTGTTTCTCTTGTTGGGTTAGCTTCGTATTGCTCAGTCATTTGAGCAACCATTTCGTCTGTGTAATTTTTAGCTGTTGCCATATTTATACTCCCATATAAAAATTCGTTAATCTTATTTTTTACCTTTGTCCATTTCATAATATATATTATACTACAAAACGGTTTGGCTTGTCAAGGAATATCTGAGGCTCGGCTTCAAATTGTTTGGCTTCTACTGCTATTCCTGTTAGAGCCACGGCAAAGAAAGCGATAAGCAAGATAAGAACATTATACTGTTTCCAGATGTAGCGTATCTTGTCTACGCACTTTCTTTTCCATTTCATACATATATTATAGTTCGTTTTTTGAGCGAAGTCAATCATTTTCTTACGCTCCGCTCAAAATATCTACGACTTTAGTGATTAAAGCGAGTCGCCCAGCGGCTTTGTTGTTGTAGTTGATAGTGTGCCATTCTCCTAGAGTTGTGTGTACGCGCTCTTTGAGAAGTGTCATCTGGTCGAACTTTGACAAGGCTACCGCATCATTTGGCGAGAACTTCCACTTAGTGAGGGGCGAGCTTTGCCTGTGAGTGATTCTAAAGTCTTGCTCACTTTCTGAAATAGAGAGCCAGAGCTTGATGAATGTGACAGACTGCTGGCGTTCCCACTCAAGTACGTTTGCCATGAAGTCGTGGTATTGCTCGTCAGTGCACCAGCCGTTTAACCTCTGAACCATTGCGCGGCTGTACCAACTTCTATCGAAGAACACTATCTGATTGTCGCTAGGCAACTTCTTTTCCCATGACTCTAGCCAGTTCTCCATATCCCATTCGTTCGGTTTTGAACTCATGCTTACTGAGTATTTGCTAGTCGGAAGATAGTGAGTAAGCTCGCGTATTGTGCCAGTCTTACCTGCTGTATCTCTGCCTTCCAGAATTACAGCCACTCGTCCAAAGTCGTTCTCGACTATTTCGTTGAGTTTGATTTGTTGTAATTCAAGGCGGGTCATGTCGTTCTCCTATAATTTTTTGTTATTTCCAATTTATGTATATATTATATATGGCATTTATGGTTCGGTCAAGTATTATTTTAAGCGAAACTAAATAAATAACGGCGAGGAATTTCGGGGGGCGGGACGCGACCTTTGGCGGGTTTTGTCGTAAATTGCTCCAAAAACGCTAAAAATCTTCGCAAAACTACTTAAAACTGTCGCTAACCCCGCAAAAGCGCGCATAACTTTTTTCTTGACTCGGCACTATTGGCCGTGTTACAATAATAGGGAGAGGTGGGTGGGATACCCGCGAAAAAGTCGTTTATTTACTACTCGCGCGCGTCGGCGCGGGTATCACTTTCGTACTCATCACTTTTGCACTCTGGCGCAGAGCGCGCTACCCCCGCAATAAGTCCTTTGTTTATCGGTGTTTGGGGAGACTGCCGAATCAAAAGTGTTTGCAACAAAGTTTAAAAAAGTTCTTGACACGCTAGAGGTGCTGTGTTATAATCGGCGCGGCGACCGCTACGGGTGCCTAAAAAAGTTAAAAAAATTTCAATAAAGTTGTTGACAATTCCATTCTGACCCCCTATAATATATTCATGTTTTGGGAAATGGTTCCCGACTGTAAGAAACGGAGTGTGCATTATGCAAGAAGTGAAAAAAGTAGAAAAAGCTAAAAGACCATCTAAGAAAGTTCTTATTGCTCAAATCGAGAAAATGGGAGTTGACAAGAATATCACAAATTCTCTAGCCAGAGCAAACATTGAAACAATCCAATGGGTGAAATCTTTAATCGACTGAGCGAGTAGATAACTCAACGCTAGACATCTGTCCCTATTGGCACGGGACATATGTTGCCAAAATACCCGCAAAAGCGGGTATTTTTTTATGCCAACCTCTTGACACGCTTCCAAAATTGTGATATACTACTAGGGTGGGGGGAGGGATACCCGCGGAGACTTGCCGCCGAAAAA
>MDSZ01085866.1_pt1 | contig 12842 bp, 18 predicted proteins | sample 811201 | NCBI WGS metagenome assembly MDSZ01 (sample SAMN05326647, study PRJNA326480) | marine metagenome | isolation source: seawater | place: Indian Ocean: North | collected 2010
CGACTATATCGAACTTAAGTTGTTCTACATCTGTAATAGGCGTATGTAAAACTCTAGATGTGTCTATATCAAAGTTTTTAAAATATTCTTGAGGTGAACCAAATTCTGAATCATAAAATAATAATACTGCTTCAGGATATTTTTTCAAATAAGCAGAAGCCATTATCAAGCCGAATGAAGTTTTAAAATGTTTAGATGCTCCGGCAAGAACTGTTAGACCTGGAGCTAAACCTCCGTCAATTGAACCTGATAATGCTACGTTTATCATAGGCACATCTGTAGGAATCATGTCTTTTTCGTTGAAGAATTTTGATTCTGAGAGTATCTCAGTTTCTTTAATTTTGCTGTTCTTCTTCAGCTTGTCCATTATTGACATATTAGGCTCCTTAATTAAATTTATAAATTAAATCTTCTATTTTCATTTTGCCGACTTCGCTATTTAAGATTATTCCTCTATAGTCAACATCTTCTATAGCGCGATAAGCATCTATAACGTCATTAAAAGTATTTTTATCGACTTTGATTAAATCATCATTAAAATCTTCATTAATATAATCTCTGTCTAATAAGATTTCTAAAACTTTTAAATTTTCTTTACACCACTTTCTAAAATCTATTGATGGCTGTGCATCTTCATTTCTTAAAACTTTATCATATACTATATTAGAGAAATAACAACGGTCAACTATATAAGTGTAACCAGGCGATAAGTTAGGAAGTAATACCCTTAGTATTTCAAAATGAGTAGGAGTATTAATTCTTAATAATCCGGTAAGACCTTTATTAAAGTTTAGTTCTCTTATCCATGGCAGCCAGTCTACCATGTTTTTTATTAATGTAGATTTACCACTAACATCTGGGCCATCAATAAAAATAATTTTTGTCGTCAATTAAAACTTCCTCCAAAGTTGGTATTTTATACGGAGATTCAATATCACATCCGAAATAAATAAAATCTGCCAAGCCAGGATGAAATATTTTTGAAGGGTCTTCATTATATAATACTTTCGGTTTACTGTTTATTATACCATAATATTGACGCTTTGTAAACTTATTTTTAAAAATATTTGCTTTTCCTGTACCATCCCATGAGTCATTAGGGTCTGTAATAAGAATTGTTTTATTTAAATTTTTAACTTCGTTCCATTTATAAGCAGGGTCTGATAATCTAAAAGGAAAGAATATATCAAAATGTGGTAAGAGTCTTTTTTCTATTCCTACTTTATCAAAATATTTTTTAGAAACAACTTTAGTATTAACTTCTATTTTTCCGGTAGCACCACACTGTTCTAAATAATCTTTTTGATCTTGATTTAATACATAAGTTTTTTCTGCATTATTAACTGCTTCTATATCGTCTTCTATAAATTCGTCAATAAACCACCTAGGGTTATTTGGGTCTTTAGTTATATTAAAGTTATTAATAAATTTATTTTTGCCTTTATATCTAGGAAGATCAGTAACTATAGTAGCATTGTATTCATCAAAATTATTATTTTGCCAAAAAGTTCCTCGAGTTTCATATGCATTTTTACCGTATTGTGCTTCTATTATTCTATCTTCATTTATTATATTTAACGATTTAAATTCTTCAAGGTCAGAACAATTGTTAGGAACTACTAAATAATCGTTATCCCAATCCATTCTATTAATATGTAATTTAAAATTACCATCTTTAAGTATAGAATATTGTCCGGTCTCGTAAGACCTCATTGAATATATTGGAACTACTAAAAAACTCAATTTAAATCCGGATCAAATTCTAAAAATGATTTAACATAATCATTATCTCTATCATATAAATGTGCAGAGACCATATGATATGAAAATTTTCCTAATTTTAAATTCATATCTAGTTCATTCAAAATATGCTGCATTAATCTAGCATGAAGATAAATGTCTATTTGTAATACCACTGCAGTATTTTGAGATCTCATATTTACGTGAGCATTTAACTCTCCGTGTCTAATATAATATGTAGCATTAAAACAACAAGGGTATTCTATTTTTTCGTCTAAGTCTAAAAGCAATTGATCTTCTTCTTGAAGAACTAATAATACTGCCCTACGAGTGTTAGGTTTATCTTTTAATTCTTTTATGACATTAGGTAATTGTTTTACTATTCTAGGACCATAAAGAGTATTAAAATTTTCAGGTAATTCGTCTGATGCTGGTGGTTGAACATAAGCCAAAGCTTCTGGAGACAAATGTTTAGTTACTCCTTCAGGAGCAGTTGTTCCACCTTCCATCATCCACTCATAAAAAGAATTTGCATAATCATATTTAATTCTATTAATTCGAGGATCCTTAAATTCATAACTAGATGGGTCTGAAACTTCAAAACCTATATTAGTTATTTCTCTAGTTTTACCTATTCTAGAATCATTTAAATAATGCCAATTATTATAAACTTCTTCATTAAGTATTTTAAAAGCTTCTTCAAAGGTTTCAGTTTTTATCATTATCAAATTCCTTATTTAAAAAATCATCTATATAAAGATTTTTATCATCAATATAATAATCGGATGGAGGTTTTCCGGTAATTAGTTTATGATGTTTTACATTATTATTTTTAAGCCATTCTTCTAGAGGAGGCCTAAGTTTTGTATCGATAACAGAGAGGTTTCCTTTTTCCGAAAGCATTCCTCTAGAAGTAAACAAATTAATAATATGTCCTTTGTCGTAAAGACTATTAATCTTATCAATCATATTTTGTTTTGGAATAAAATTAAGATAGTCCCGATTATCGTTCCATTCTGAAATCGTGTCATCTATATCTATAACAAAAGTTAAAGTCTTCATGAACCAATCCTCTTCCAATCATGTTTAGCGAATCTGGTAAATCCTCCGTAACTTTGTTCTGTTTGTTCATCTATTATTACCCACTTACCAGGAACTTTAGTATGAATTTTTAAATCTATTGGAGAATATAACATGTCAAATTGATTTCTTTTATGGGGATACATATTGTCTATTATTAGAGTAGAAATATATAATCCATAATAATAAGCTAAGACAGCCTTAAGAGGATTATTCTTAAAATAACCTCCTAGATTAGTCCATATAATTCCTAACCAACAATAGATCTCTTCACCAAAATTATAATTATTTGGAACTTCACCTTCCATAAATTCTTCAAGTGAAGGAATACTTAAATTAAGATTACCATTTTTTAAATCATAATGTCCAAAATTTGAATCAGCATTAAATTTATCGTACCCAGTTATAGCATAAAGTACTTTAGCATAGTCATATGTTTCAGGGCCGTATAGTCTAGTTTTACCGAAGTAACCTCTTGGATCTATAAACCATACTTTATTTTTTCCATACATTGTATTACTAAAATTAGGATCACCATGTATAAAAGAATATCTAGTTCTATTTCTATTCCAGTTTTCTATTCTATCATAAAGTATCATAACAATTTCGTCAAAAGATTTTAATTTAACACCATTGACATTACTAACTTCGCCGAATCCATCTATTAATCCTTGAATAGACTCTTTACGTTCATAAGACTTATCAACAATTTCATATTTTAAATCTCTCTTTACTGTTTCGGCATCGACTTTAATACTAGAAGTTTTATGAAGTTCTTGCAAAGCTTTTATAGATTTTAATATTAAATCTTTAGTGTAAACTTCAAATACTGGTGCGCCATCAACTCTTTCCATAGTAAAGGAATCTTTTCCTTTAGATAATATAGCCGGAGTATTTACTGGCTGCATATCATACCATTCTAATTCTTTTTGTTGAAGTTCTCTTCCTTTATCACCTAAACCCTTTTTAGTTATTTTATTTCCATTTCTAGTTATAGCATTAAAATCTCTACTAACCATATCGCTAGAAAGAGAAGATAATTTTTGCATATCACCGAAATCAACTAGTTTAGGAAATTCTATAGCTTCAAACTGAGTAGATTCCATATGAACTATTAAATCATCACCTATATCATAAGTTAAAAAGTCAGGTAAATTTTTAAGATAATATAATCCCGGAACATTACCACCTTGGCCAACGTATTCTATTTTGTTATCATGAACAGAAAATCTATGGTTGCTTTTATTTGTAAATATTACGTTGTTTTTATACTCAGTTTCTTTTAACACAGAAATAGGAATAATATCAGACCAATTTAAAAAAGTAGGTTTAATATCATGAATAGTATAAAATGCATTTTTTAATGCTTCAAATGAACCATTTGTTTCTGACTCTTCTATAATTTCTATTTGTTTTAACTCATACATCTTAATATAAGCTTTTACCATATTAGAATACTTAGGATGAATAACAACATAAATTTTATGACAATCATCATACTGAGTCCAGTATTTCACTTGCTTAAGCAAAGCAGTATCTTGACCTATGTTTACCAGACATTTCGGTATTTGATTCGTAATAGGTCTAAGTCTGGTACTTAGACCAGAAGATAATATAATAACGTCAAACATTTTTTTCCTCTCTTAACATTTTTCCTAAATTACCACCGGGATGAGTTGCTAAAAACTTTTGTCTAGTAAATCCTTTTTGAGCGGACAAAGCTATTGTTAAGGTATCTAATAAACATAAGAAGGCTGTGGTGGATGTAGTAGGAGCTAAAGAATTTTCATCTCCTTCTTTAACATTCGGTATACACATATTCCATATCGGAATAATGTTTGGTGGAGTGTATTCATTACAATGAAGTAAGAATTGAACAATAGTAGGTCTTGTTTCTTTAATATGGTCAATCATAGCTAAAATTTCATCAGTGGTTCCGGATCTAGTTATATAAATCACACAGTCATTATCTTCTATAAAGCCACCATCTCCGTGTAAATAATTAGTAGGGCTTATATAACCTGATTTAATTCCTAAAGAAGCCATAGACTCAGAAATTTTAGTAGCTATATTTGAATTTTTACCTACACCACTAATAAAAATTCTACCCTTATGTTTTACTAAAAACTTATATAAATGTCTATATTTAGCAGTTTTAACTAAAGATTTAATAGAAGTTAAAGCATTAATTTGTTTGTCAATACAAAGTTGTATTAATTGATCATTCATAGTTTTTTTCCATCTTGAATATTATTATATCACAAAAAAATTATTTTGTAAATACTTAATTTAAATTTTTTGTTCGGGTATTATATAGCAATAACAATTATCCCGTTTACTAAATTGTCTTCTTTTTAAATAGGACCTGGCCGGCGCTATTTCCATAACTTGAATCTCTAAAGTTTCTCCTACTTTATAAAGTCGGTCAACAAGAAATTCATTAAGTCTATCTCTATTAATTACTTTATAAGGAACGAAATGAGTTGTATTTCCTTCTATAGCTTCACAGCGCATCCAATCTAATTTTCCTTGAGATTCTATATTATGATACTTTGTAAATATTTCTTTAAAATCAGGAAATATAGTAGGAGGGTTTCCCCATATACCGTCGTGAGATTTAATTCCAGGCATTGGTTTAAGCATATGACCCTTTGTTATTAGGTCATATTCAAACATAAGACAATCAGCATGTTTCCTAGATTTACTCCAAGTTTGAGAATCAGCGAAATCTATATGATGTTGTTCTAAATTTATTATATAAGGTTTTTTAAAAAACTCAAGTATTTCTGTAAACGTACTCAAGAGCACGATCGGCCTCCTTATTCATAGGTCTATTTTTATACCAATTTCCTGTATCAGTATCAAATTCACGGCACAATACAGATATTTCATCTGCAGATATAGGATATTTTTTCTTAATAGCATTACCAGCTATAGCTACCATTATTTGATACATTTTATGGTACCAACCAGTATTACTAATAGTATTATATTCACTGGCTAATTTCTTAGGCCAAAAAGGACAATCTCTATAATTGCTCCATTGAATATTTGTATTTTCTAATTTAGACTTACGATGTTCTATAATTTCTTTTTGCATAGGTTCTGGTAATCTATCAAAAAAGCTATTTAGATTAGCTTGTTCTGGTCTAGGATATTGTAGCATAAGAGTGTCTGGGTTTAACCATTCACCTTCGTTTTTAAATATAAAGTTATACGCATCAGTGTATTCGGCTGGTATATAATACATTCGTGAAAGATCTTTAGTTTGTTTATCTCCTAAATCACCGAGAGAAGATTGTAAAGCGTACCAAAAAGATTTTATTTCTTTATTTAAAATATTTCTTATAAGAGGAAAAACTAATCTAAACTTAGGAAATGACGTAGTCGAACTAGCAGTTGAATAACAAAGGAAATGTAAATGACCGAATTTTTTAATAAGAACTTCTTCTAAACAATTACTATTAACTTCAAAATCGTCAACATCTACAGCACACCACCCTGCCCATGCAGTAACATTATCATTTGCCCGAGTAGTGTTTTCTTTATATATTGCCGGAGATATTAAGTGAGCATCTTTTTTACCCTGTAAACTTTTTTTAGATAAGTTAAACAAAAAACGTTCAAAAGCTTTAAAATCATTAAGGTCTATTCGTTTATTTGTTTTATTATCAAAAACGTTTTTAAACAGCGTTAGAGAGATTCCCGGTGTTGTCATGGTGTTCAGGACCTTTCCATCCTTCTGGTTTAATTAAATCTGGTAAGCCTAAAGGATTAGGTCTAGATTCTTTGACTCCTCTTTCTTTAGACATATTTGCCGTATGTACTCTATCCCAAGCTTCTTGAGAATTAACTCCAAATGCATCTAAAGTTCCTATAGCTATAACACATAAATCAATGAGACCATCTACTACTTCAGGAGCATTTCTATCATGTAGTGCTGCTGCCTTAGTTTCATTTAATTCTTCTTCTAAAAATTTAATTCTAAATTCTAAAAACTTTTGCATAAGATCTACATTGTCTTTATTTTTTTCCATCCATTCATGAACACCAAATTTATGATGCATTTCATTAATATCTTGATGCCAATGTTTTGTCATTTGTCTCATATGTTCTTGCATTTATTTTCCTTCTACTAATATTATATCACAGTTTCATACGAAAGTAAACGGTTAAATGTGTCATCCCAGTCATTTACATGATAAACTTTTCCGTTATATTTCATTATTTCTCTTGCTATTTCCCAGTCATTGCCTCCGTATTGACATTGATCTCCAAAAAATATCATTTTCTCTCCACAGAGTTCTTTCACTATTTGTGCTTTACCTTCTCCTATTTTTACTATATCTAAACCGGTTTCGCCTGCTACGGTAGCCCAGTGTTGTGGAAAGGCATCATTAAATTTCCTGGCTAATCTTTCTCTTTCACCAGATTTTTCATCATATGCTATATACATTTGTCTTTCACCATAAGTAGCATTACGCCCAACTATAGAGAAATTAACTAATCCAGGTCTAATGTCTATATGTTTTCCAGATCTCATAGGAAATTGACTTTCTTTTAATTCACGATGTAATATATCATGCATATGGTCTGACATTTTAAATTTACTAGTGTATACATTCTTATCTTTAATCCATACATCATTGCCAGAACATTGATATACTTTCTTAAAGCTATTATATAATCCCTCTCCAAGTTGTTCTAAAGTTTTATACCTATCACTGCCGGTAACTAAGTAACAATTGTGATCGTCTGTAAATGTTTTTAAATAAGAACCAAACTCTTCATTAATTACTGTTCTACTAGGAGTTAAGGTACCGTCTACATCGAAAATAAAATTCATGCGAAAAACTCATCTAATGTTGCTCTTTCTTCTGCTGACCAACCAATAGCGTCTAATATAAAATTTAATGGTTCAACAAAAGTTTTTTCGAATTGCATGTTATAATTAACATACTGATTCATTTGTAATTCTCGTGGTAAATATTGAGGAAATGCTATAACGTTTTGTTTTGTAGGATTAGGCATATTTAAATAACAAAACTTTATTTTTTCTCCTTCTTTTACCAATTCACATTTTTTAGTTAATCCCTTTTCTTTAACTAAATGATTATATAATAAAGAACCTCTTACGTGAATAGGAGTTCCCTTTATGAAAATATTTTGAGCATCTTTATTCTTATCCTCGTATTTTCTAAGATTTGAAACACTTCTAGGAAAAGCAACAGCTTCAGGCGGTAACTTTTTAAATTCTTTCTTAAACTCTTTTAAAAATTCTTGAGTATCTTTTTCAGTACGAGTCATTATCAATTTAAAAGCTTCTTTAAATTTATCTCTACAAACTTCTGGAGTTGAAGATTTAATAGCTTCGATTCCCATTATTTTTAATTTAGGTTCAGAGTATTGTACACCTTCACTATTATGTACATTTAAAACATACCGCTTTTTGGCCACCCATATACCTCTATCAGCTATAACTTCTCTAGCCATAACCATTCTATTACTATAAGAGTTCATTCTTAAATAAAATTTATCATAAGCTTTCTTCATTGCGGGTTCAAAGTGCTCTTGACATATCTTATCTAAAAATTTAACCGGATCTTTAGGATTTAATTTTTTTACTAAATCTCCGAAATTAACATATAAAGAATCAGTATCCATTGCTATAACATAATCCTTTTCAGTCTTTAAAAGATTTTGCATAGTTTTATTCATTTCCTTTTCAGCCCATCGTACCGCTAGCTGACCAGATAAGGTAATACCTTCTGCTAGTCTTTGATCAAAATATCTAAAATATTTATTGCCCATAGCACCATACAGTGAGTTCATTAAAAGTTTAATAGCTATTTGTTGATTTTCTAAATTGTTTATTTCATTATCTAAAGCTTTAGTAGGATTTTTTTGATATTGTTTTTTGGCGGCCAACATCATTTCTTTTATAGATGCACGTTCATCGTAATAGTCTACAATAATTTTTGGAAGAATGCCTTGAAATGATTTAGTATAAGTTGAACCATTAGCAGCAACACAGTTATCGGAAACAACCGATCCTTCATTTAAATAAAGATCTACTCCATAGTCTTTCTTTTCAGAAGTTATTGTTTCGGGCGACATATTATTCTGTACAATAATATTTGGATATAGAGAATTTAGGTCGAAAGAGACAACCCAATCGTGCATTCCTGGATCTACTTCTTTTACATACCCGCCTGGATAATCTGATTTAAATTTATCTTCTTTAGGCCAAGGGACTATCTTTTGTTTATTTAATTCTCGATATATAATTGAATCCCATATAGCAGTAGTGCCTAAAACATCATGATAATTAACACCACCTTTATATGCCATAGTCATAGCTAAAGTAATAAGACCCATTTTCTCTTCAAGTCTATCAACTAATTCAACATCTTTTATATTATAATCTATAAATTTCTGATGATCAGATTCATATAAGTTTTGAAGATTACCATGCTCTTCATAAGATAATTTCTTTTCACCTAAAACTGTATGAGCAATATTATCAAGTTTATATGATTCTTGGGGGCCATAAGTAAATGCAAATTTTTTAAATAGTTCTAAATAATCTAATTGAGCTATACCATATAGCTCATATTTTTGGACATCATCGTTTCCATTTACGTGTATAATATCTTTACGGAAATAATCCCAAGGAGACATTTTATTAGCTTGCTCTTTACCTAATATTTTAGTAATTCTATTCATTAGATATGGTACGTCAAAAAATCTAATATGCCAACCAGTAATAACATCAGGACAATATTTTTCATGAGACCAAAATAATATAAATTTAGATAATAATTCTATTTCGTTTTTACATTTAATAAAAACTATAGTATTATCTTTCATATAGGATTTTTCTTTATCAAAGTCTTTTAAGGCCCACACATAATAAACATTGTCTATATTATTTTTAGTAACAATAGAAATTACAGGCTGTTCGGCCAAATTTGGTTCTGGGAAGCCATCACCAGATTCTACTTCGATATCGAAAGAAGTAACATTAATTTTAGATCTATCAAACTTTATTTCATTAGGCCATCTAGAAGTAATGTACTGTGCTATATAATTTTGATTTCCATAAATTTTAAAATTAGAAGTATCAGCATATCTTCTAGTAAAGTTTGTGGCTTCCTTTAAACCTTTGAATGTTATAGGTTCTACAGAAACTCCGTCTAAACCTTTCCATTCAGATTTTTTTTGAGATGGAAGAAATAAGGTAGGGTCGAAAGAGACTTTTTTAGTTATTCGTTTACCGTCATCGCTATAACCGCGATATAGTAAAAAATCACCTAATTTATTGATATTAGTATAAAATGACATATGTATATTATATCAAAAATAAAAACAAATGTAAACCATTATTTTTAGTCGAGTGAAATAAAATCGTAAGTTACTCCGGATTCTTCAAATAATTCCTTAGTTAATTCCCAAGATTCTTTCCACTTAGAAGGAATTTCTGTTACTTCCATAACAACTCTTCTAACTCCAACTTGAATTACTCCTTTAGCGCAATCAGAACAGGTTGGGAGGCCTGTTACATATAAAGTAGAACCGTCTAAAGATACTCCATTATAATTAGCATTATAAATTACGTTCATTTCACTATGAACTACATATTTATATTTTACTTCTTTATTTGCTAATCTATGTTTAGTATCTGCTATGCCTCTTGGAAATCCATTATACCCCTGAGATAAAACTTGGCCTTTACTACCAATAGCGACAGCACCGACTTTAGAAGAGGGATCTTTAGACCATGTTGCTACTTCTTTAGCTAGTCTTAAATATCTTTTATCCCATTTTAACTTATTACCTCTAAATTCTCTATCAAATTCAGTATTTATTCTCAAACGAAATACTCCTCTAATGTTGCTTCTTCTTTAAGTTCTTCATTGCCCCATGCATCCCAACCTTTTCTTATATTCCTAGCAAATAATTCTATCCTAGGGCCGTGGGATTGGTTTTCAATTTTAGTATAAAACTCTATTGGTTTTTTACTATGTTCAGCTTTATTGGCTTTAACTAATGTGCTTTCATTTTTTACTAAAGGTTTTAAGTTACCCTTTTTGCCAAATAAACAAATTTCATGTTGACCTCTAAAATAATATCCAAGGCCTATAGTATTTTTTGCCCATACTAGATTAGTTATATATTTAAATCCCCAATGTTCCATAATATCAAGGCCATCTTTTAAAAAATTATTAGTGACCCACATATATAACCAACATTCATCATCTGCAATATTTTGAACTGGAAGGTTTTTTATATCTTCAGTTTTCATTAATGGATAATGCTTATCAGCACCTCTTTTTATTTTACCACCTCCAGCTTCATTCCACGGAGGATCAGCATATATAGTTTTATATTTTTTATTAGGAAACGGTATAGTCATCGCAAACTCGCTTTCTCAAATCAGTAGTCGAAAATCTATGGTCTCTTTTATTAAAATATAATTCAATACCACGATTTCTACATTCATCTTTTCCGGTAAAATCTTTTTGCCTATATTCTTCTCCTAATATTCTAACATCTATAGGATACATGTTAATAATATCAAGTAAGTCAGCTTCAGTTTTATAAATTAACACTTCGTCAACATATTTTATAGCTGCTATCTGAGCTTGTCTTTCTACAATACTTTGAACGGGCTTATTTTTCTCAGGTCGATCTATTGATGGATCTACTTGCAGGGCACAAATCAAGTAGTCGCACTGAGTCTTAGCCTCTCTTAACATGACTATATGACCTGCGTGGAGAAGGTCAAAGGTTGATGCTGTAAATCCAATTCTCATATTATAATTATATCACAAAAAAAGTATTTTGTAAATACCTTTTATTAAGCCATTGCTATAGCGGCCTCAAATGTTTCGGTGTTTCTTCGGGTCCAACCTCGACCAAAGGTTTCAAAAGTTTTTAAAGATTCGTAATAACCTTGTCTCTCTTTTCGATATACAGCTATAGCTCTTTTAACACCACCATTTGCTGCCATCCAATCATCTAAAGCGCCCAATGTGCCTGGTCCTATTGCACCGTCTGCAGTAGCTCCTACCATGTTTTGGAGATACTTAGCAGCACGGCTAGTACCGGCATTGACACCGAAATCAAATACACATAAATCAAGACCAGCTGGAAGCTGATCACCTTTAACTCTGTCCCAATAATTCTTGCGATATATTGGCTCGGCATCTTCATTTGTGAGTTTCTTCATGGCGTCTGCATCAACTTCTTCGCCAATCCACCTTTCATAGACCTTTTTAGTAACTCCTAAATTAGTTATACCGCCAGGGTCTTTAGGATGGTTAACATAACCTCCTTCATGATGTAAGATAGTCTCTAAACATTTTTCCCAATTTTCTACAGCCATGTATAAATTCCTTTTTGTTTAATTAATGGGTTCCTTATCGTGTTCACAATTAACACATACATCGTTAACACAGTCAGGACATTCTTTGTCGCAATGACATTCATGACCACAGTTTTTGCATCCTTCAGCCATAAATTCCTCCTCTTAATAATGGGGGTAGTCACCATCTACTACCCCCTACTATTTATATGAAAAACGCTGAAAATAATCTAAAATGTACAAATGGTTTATATTTAACCTTATTTGTTTTTTGTATGATTCTATCAACGTATTCTTCAAGTTTAATGTCAGCCATTATAAACCCATCCTTTTGTTGAGTTCATGAGCTAAACTATGAACAGTATGACCTGTCCAGTCTGAGCTTCCTGTATTCAACATATGTTGAGCTACTCTTAAATTAGCTGATCTTTGTCGGCCATTTAGCCAACTAGTGTAGAGCCCGTTAAGCAGACTCCCTGAGTAATGTAGCGCTTTTGCCATTGGATTGTCTCCCAGTTCCTATTGAAATTTGCTGGGGTCGCTTCTCTTCTGGTAGGACTACTTCTATATTGACAGTAAGAATCCCATCCGTTAGATCTGCACCAGTGACTTCTGCGTACTCTGATAGCCTGAACGATTTATAAAATTTTCGACC
>MDSZ01115398.1_pt1 | contig 12842 bp, 10 predicted proteins | sample 811201 | NCBI WGS metagenome assembly MDSZ01 (sample SAMN05326647, study PRJNA326480) | marine metagenome | isolation source: seawater | place: Indian Ocean: North | collected 2010
AGGCATTTTTAATTAAACTAAAAACTGAATACTTTTGCATTTTATGATTATAAAAAAATATATAAAAGTTTATTCTTATTTTTTATATATATATTTTTTAGAAGTTTAAAAATCGATTAAAAAAGGATAGAAATTCCATCACAAACTTATAAAGAAATATTATGTCTAAAAGCGATATCCAAATAGCAAGAGAAGCAAAAATGAAGCCTATCAGTGAGATATTAGCTAAAATCAATGTTCCCGATACCCCTGAAGCATTTAGTCCAATGGGAAGACATATAGCGAAAATAAATTTGGAATATCTCAATCAACTTAAAGAGAAAAAAGAAGGTAAACTTATTTTAGTTACAGCTATAACTCCTACGCCTGCTGGAGAGGGAAAAACTACAACTTCAGTTGGATTAAATGATGGATTAAATAAAATTGGGAAAAAATCTATAGTTTGTTTAAGGGAACCTAGCTTAGGCCCATCATTTGGAATGAAAGGTGGAGCTGCAGGCGGTGGTTATGCTCAAGTTGTGCCAATGGAACAAATTAATTTACATTTCACAGGTGATTTTCATGCGATAACATCTGCGCATAATTTATTATCTGCTTTAATTGATAACCATATTTATTGGGGTAATAAATTAAATATAGATGTCAGAAGAGTTGCCTGGAAAAGGGTGATGGATATGAATGATAGGTCTTTAAGATCTATAAATATTAATTTAGGTGGTGTTGCCAATGGTTTTCCCAGAGAGGATGGTTTTGATATTACAGTTGCATCTGAAATAATGGCAATATTTTGCCTAGCAAACAATCTTGAAGACTTAGAAAAAAGAATAGGAAATATAACGGTAGCTTATACAAGAGATAAAAAACCAATTTTTGCAAAAGATTTAAATGCTCATGGCCCTATGACAGTTTTATTAAAAGAAGCTATTAGGCCTAATGTTACACAAACTTTAGAAAATAATCCTGCGATAATTCATGGTGGTCCTTTTGCCAATATAGCACATGGATGTAATTCTGTTATTGCAACAAAAGCTGGCTTAAAGTTAGCAGACTATGTGGTCACTGAAGCAGGTTTTGGAGCAGATTTAGGAGCAGAAAAGTTTTTAGATATTAAATGCAGAAAATCAAATCTTAAACCAAGTTGTGTTGTAATAGTAGCAACTATAAGAGCCCTTAAAATGCATGGAGGCTTGGCAAAAGATCAGTTAAAAAATGAAAATGTTGAAGCTGTTAAAAAAGGCTTGGTAAATTTAGAAAGACACATTGAAAATGTTAAAAAATTTGGATTACCAGTTGCAGTAGCAGTTAATCATTTTGTGGCTGATACTGATAATGAAGTTAAAGAATTGATTAGCTCTTGTGAAAAAATGGGGGTTAAAGCAACTCTTTGTACTCACTGGGCAAATGGTGGGGAAGGAACAAAAGAATTAGCCTCAGAAGTAGTTGAGTTAATTGATAAAAATGAGGCAAATTTTAAATTTTTGTATGAGGATGCAACACCATTATTTCAAAAAGTAGAGACAGTAGCTAAAGAAATTTATAGAGCAAGTGAGGTAGTAGCTGATACAAAAGTAAGAGACCAATTAAAATCCTTTGAAGAAATGGGATATGGAGATTTACCAATTTGTGTTGCTAAAACTCAATATAGTTTTAGTACCGATCCTAATCTTAAAGGTGCTCCAACGGGTCATGTGTTACCAATCAGGGAAGTAAGGCTGTCTTCAGGTGCTGAATTTATTGTTGTAATATGTGGAGCTATTATGACAATGCCAGGTTTACCAAGAGTTCCTGCAGCAGACTCAATTAAATTAAATAATAAAGGTGAAATAGAAGGTTTATTTTAAATTAAGAAAATTTAACCAGTTTTCTAATTCTCTCATTCTAGAAATTTGATCTAATTTTTTATTTTCCATTTCTATATTTTGTATATGGTTATTAATTTCATTTACATCAGAAAATGCAGCTTTCTGCAAAAGTCTTTCTTTTCTAAAGTGAATTAAGTTAATCATTTTGTTATAGGTTATTTCTGGGTGATACTGTAGACCCCATATATTACATTTTCCTACAATAAAATTTAATGCTTGAACTTTATTGATAGAATTTGATGCTAATAAAGTTGCATTTTCTGGCATTGTGACCACTTCATCAAAATTAAAAGCAGGCGTATTAAAATTATTTTTTTTATTTTTGTATAGCGGATGTTTTAAACCTTTTTCATTTATCTCAATATTTAAAGCAATTCCTTTATGTGAACCTTTTGAACACTTTCTTACTTGTCCTCCAGCAGCTGTTACTGCTACTTGCATACCCCAACATATTGCTAATATTTTATTGATTTTTTTTTGGCATTCTTTCATAAATTCTATTTGTCTTCTTATCTCAGGAGTATCATTATAAATATTCAAGCTACTTCCTCCCCAAATCAACCCATCATAACTATCTAGGGGATCTAAATTATCAAATATATTCTCATCTGATGACGGATTTACTACATCAGATTTTAATTTATCTGTGAAGAAACTTAGGCTATGTTTTAAACTTTCAGTATGAGTTTGTATTCCCGCAGTTAAGAAGTCTTTATTTTCCTCTCTCGGATTTCCCTCAACAATAAGAATTTTTTTCATGAAAATAGCTCTCCGGAAATACTTTTTTTATACATTTCTTTAAGATCTTCTTTATTTATTTTTTTAGGATTACCTCCTGTTGATGGATCTTCATATGCCATCAATGAAAGTTCTTCTAAGTTAATATTACTACATTCCATAACATCTGAGAGTTTATGAGGTATATTCAACTCTTTTCTCAAATCTAATATCCAATTTAAAAAACTTTTAAAACTTTTATCTAAATCTAAATAATCACAGATTGATATTATTTTATTTTCAATCGTATTTTTATTAAAAGACAAAACATATGGCATAAATATTGCATTTGATAAACCATGATGAACATTAAATTTTGAATTAATAGGATGACTTAAAGAATGTATGGCTCCAAGACCTTTTTGAAATGCTGTGGACCCCATAGAAGCTGCTGTAAGTAAATCCATTCTAGCTCTAATGTCTTTTCCATTATTAAAAGCTTTTAATAAAGAATTCTTTATTAATCTCATTCCCTCTAATGCAATTCCATCTGCCATAGGATGATATCCAGGCGCACAGAAAGCTTCTAAATTATGCGCTAAGGCATCCATGCCTGTTGCGGCTGTTAATCTTGGAGATAAATCTAAAGTTAAATTTGGATCTAAAATTACAATAGAGGGTAACATTTTTGGATGAAATATAATTTTTTTAACACCTGTCTCTTTATTTATAATTGCAGAAGCCCTTCCTGTTTCGGATCCAGTGCCAGCAGTAGTAGGAACAGCAATGATAGGTGATATTTTTGATACATCCGCTCTAGTCCACCAATCTCCTATATCTTCGAAATCCCAAATTGCTCTAGTCTGACCACACATAAATGCAATTGCTTTTCCAACGTCAATACCACTTCCACCGCCAAAAGCTATTACACCATCGCATTTTGACAAATTATAAAATTTAACGCCTTCAGATACATTTTCACCAATTGGATTTCCTGAAAAGTTAGAGAAAATTTTTAAATCTTTTATTTCAGCTTTAAGATTTGAAACTATTTTTTTTACAAGTGGAAGTGATATTAAGTCTTTGTCTGTAACAAATAGAGGATTTTTAAGTTCAAGTTGATTACATGCGATAAATAAATCATCTATTCTACGCTCTCCGCTCCATATAGTTGTTGGGTAGTTCCAATTTGATTTCATATTTAAAATTTATTTAAAATTTATCTAGATAATAAATTATTAGCAATTAAATAACATTAGTTATTTAATCATTTATTAAATCTAAATAAAGTGCTGCAGACCAAGAAAAATTATTTGCTCCAAATGGTTTTCCATTTTTACAACTATAATATTCATTAAATCCAGTTTTTTTAATTAAATTTATCGTTTTCTTTTTTATAATTTTTGAAAACAATTTATCCTTACTTTTCAAACCCTGATAAATGAACCAATTACAATTTATCCATACCGGTCCTCTCCAGTACCTTTTTTCTTCAAAACTTTTATGGTTTGGTTTAATTGATGAAAAAATATATTTAATACCTTTATTATATTTTTTTAAATCTTTAATTATCTGTCTGTTAAATTTTTCATTTTTTATATCTGCATATAAAACAAAAAAATTTGTTATCGATGGAATATTTATTTTTTTTTTATTTTTAACATCTTTTGAAAAAAAAGATTTAGTTTTAAAGTCATATAATTTCATAATTTGATTTTCTGATTTTTTTATAAATTTGTCTATTTTCGATAAGTTTAAATTATATTTTTTTAATAACTCCAAGAGATCTTTGTTTGCTTTTAAAAATATTGAATTAAAACCTATATCCACAACATTAAACATTGAGGTTTTATAAATAATTTTGGGATTATATTTTTGTTTTTTTAAGTGATTTTTAATTGATACATATCTATCATAATCAACATCGAGAGGTCTGAATTCAGGGTCTATTACCTTATTGTCACCTCTTTTGTATTTGAGATTTTTTTCAATTTTAACTTTTTTCATAGGCTCGTCCCAAATTGGAGAGTTGTCATAACCACTTTCCCATGGATGTAAAATTGATATTAATCCTGTTTTTTTTGGATCTCTATATTTTATAAACCAAAGATGATATTTTAATATTTTCTCAATTATTTTCTTTGCCTGTTTGTTTTGTTTGTTGGTTAATTTATTTTGATATAAAATTTTTTTAAATATACTGGCTAATATCGGTGGTTGAGTTATCCCTGAAGATCTTATTTTATTTCCACAATTCCAAGCAGTATGATTTGGATAATAATTAGTATTTTTATCATGAAATAAAATATGCGGAACCATACCATCTTTCCACTGACCATTTAATAAAGTGTTGATTTCTGTTAGAGCATAATCAAAATTAAAATACGAATAACCCAAAGCTATAAACACTGAATCCCAATTCCATTGGGCAGGATAAAGTTTGTTGTTTGTTGGAAGAGTATAGCCTTTACGTCTGTTTCCTATCAAAACTTTTATTGCATCTTTTGTTAAATTACGCTTCATCCTTTTACACTTCCAGAAGTTAAACCACTTACAAGATATTTTTCAAAATATACAAAAATGAATAATATTGGCAATGTTACTACGACCGATCCAGCCATTAAATATTGCCTAGGTGTTTCCGCTCCAACGTTTAAAAATTGTATAGCCCGTGATAAAGTAAATGAACTTGGGCTGTCTAAAAACATTAATGAAAATAAAAATTCATTCCAAGCAATCATGAAAACATATAAAGCCACTGAAGCAATAGCTGGTAAACTTAAAGGTAATATTATTTTTACAATTATTCCAAACCAAGTCAAACCATCTACTATTCCTGCCTCTTCTAGTTCTTTAGGTATACTTTTAAAATATCCTTGCAACATGTAAATTGCAACGGGAAGTGTAGTTGCCGTATAAATTATAAGTAATCCCAAAATTGAATTTCTAAGACCAAGCTGGCTAAAAACTGTATAAAGAGGAATAACAAGCACTATTGCTGGAAACATATAAATAATTAAGATTGATGTAGATAAAAAGTTTTTTCCAAAAAAATTTAATCTTGCAACTGCATAAGCAGCAGGAATTCCAAAAATTAGTGTTATGATAACTGTTCCAACAGAAACAATTGTGCTGTTAAGCATATATTTAGCAAAATTATAATCTGAAAATACAATAATGTATGATTTAAAAAGTGAACCAATGTCTTGTGTAAAATCAATGCTAAAATCTAAAGGGTTTAGAAGTAATAATGCCTGAGTTTTAAAACTTGTTATTAGCATCAAATAAAATGGAAATAAAATAACGAATGAAAAGAAGATAATTCCAAATAAGGTTAAAAAATTAAAAAATATAATCTGAGTGGAGAAATTACTCAGAAAATATTTCTTATTATACTTAGAAATATTATAAAAAAAAAGTAATGATATGGTTAAAATTCCTAAATGATACCATATAGGTAGTGAATTATTATTGTATAATTCTACTAATGTGAAACTGATAGATAATATTAATATCTTAAGTTTGACTGATATTTTTTCATCAATTAAAATAGATATGAAAGATGTTATTACTCCTGCTATAAATAAATAATTAAAATCAAATTTGTTTAATTCAAGTCCTTGCAAAGTAGACAAAATTTTCCATATGCAAATTAAGCTTATTAAAAATAATGATGATGTTAATACATATATTAAAATTGGTTTAACTTTCATTTGCTCTCTTTCCAATTAATTTAAAATAAAAAAACATGAAAATCAGAAGAATAAAAACAATTACAATTGATACCGCAGATCCTACTCCAATATTTCCAATAGAAAAGCCTTGTTCATATACATTTATAGGAAGTGTTCTTGTTCCAGAAGCTCCACCAGTTAAAAGGAAAATATCTTCAAACTTATTAAAGTTCCAAATAAATCTAATCATAAACAAAATAGAAATAACTGCAGTAATTTGAGGTAGGGTAACATTAATAAATTTGTCTAATGGTCCAGCTCCATCAATATCTGCAGCTTCGTATAGTTCTTTTGGGATAGCTTGTAATCTTGCTAGGATAAACAAAAATGCTAGAGGAAAGTATCTCCAAATTTCAAAAATAATAACGGTTGTTAGAGCTAATCTTAATTTAAACTCAAAACCAAAAAATTTTAAAGTTACATATTTTTGACCCAATAAATTAATTGGGCCATCTATAATTTGATAATTAATTAACAAATTATTTAAAGTGCCGCTATTGGGATCAAGTAAAAGTTCCCAGGTAAATGCTAGAGCAACAACTGGCGCAACATACGGAAATAACAACACACTTCTCAAAAAAGTTCTTCCTCTTAATTTTTGATTTACCAATTGCGCAGATAGAATACCAAAAAATATGGCACCCACTGTTCCAAAAAAAGTATAATAAAATGTAGTTGAAAGCAGATCCTTAAACTCATAATTTGAAAAAACTTTCTTGAAATTATTGGTTGTGAAAATACTAGATAATAAAATATTATCTGACTTTCCTTTTAGGTTGGGTTTTATTGATTTAATTTGTTTTTTATCAATTTTGTCACCATCTATACTTATCAGTATTATTTCAAAGTTTTCCCTATATTTTTTAGGCCAATCCCCGAATTCACAATTTATTTTATTTGAATTAAATTCACATCTTGTATCTAAGTTAATAGGTTTAATTTTTTTAGGAACATTATCCTTGAACTTAACATTTCTAATATCTTGAATTAATGAACTATTCCTCAATTTATAAATTACTTTTATTTTTGACGGGTCATCAGAAAAGGATTTAACGATTTTTTTTGCTCTTGGTTCTGGAATTCTTATATCTTTGAGTTGAACATCTTTAAAACTAATCCACACGTTTGCAAAAATTGGAAATAAAACAATTGCAAATACTATTAAAACAGCTGGTAAAGTTAAAATATAAGCGGTTCTTTTTTCAATTTTTGAAAGTGTATTACTCATAAAAAAAAGCGGATAAATAATATTATCCGCTTTTTTTGTAAATTAAATCATTAGAATTGAGATAATTGATCGTTAATCATATCTACTGCTTGATCAATATCAATAGCATCATCTATGTAAAGTCTGGTGATTCTATTTATGAATTGAGCATTTATAACTTTTGATGCTCTTGATAATTCACCTTCTTTAACGCCCCATCTATTGGCTTGATCTAAACCAGCTACAATATTATTTATGACATCTCCAGAATATAGCTCTGTTAAAGGAGCTTTTCTATCAACACCAACAGGAAGATTTGCCCAAGCCTTTGTATAAGCGGCTGGGTCACTTGAATTTCCTCTTCTTACTGGGAATTTTCCTTCTGGAGCAATTCCTAGTGTTGAAGTATATCCCTCGTCCATAGAATAAAGAATAAATTGTTTAGCCTCATCAGTATCAGCATCAGCTGTTATTCCAAAATATCTTATATCAGCCCAAGCTGCGCCTTTTTTGTTATTTGGTCCACTAAAATTAGTTATGAAACCAGTTTTGGATGCCAACTCTTTTGAAGTCGGGTCACTGTTAATTGTTGGAGGCGCTGAGTCTCTTAATCCAGCTAATTCATCCATAATAAATGGAGACCAAATAATCATAGGAGTTTTTCCTGCAAAATACAATTCTCTTGATTGTTTCCAGTATAATTCTCCTGGAGGACTTGCTTTTGCAATTACTTTATAAAATTCAAGTGCATTTTTTAAAGCTTTTCCTTGTTTCTTAGTTCCACCCTTTTTTACAATATTTACTCCATTAGCTAAAAGCACATGTTCCAAAACTTGACTCATAAAATTTTCATCAGTCTTTGTTGCAGCAACAAATCCAAACATATCGTTAGAAGATAAAGCTTTCACCGCTTTAGTTATATTTTCGTAACTTGTTGGTGGCTCTAAACCTGCTTGCTGAAATAAATCTTTTCTATAAACAACCATTTGAGTCCAGCCATCAACTGGTACTGCAGCTATTTTAGAACCAGACTTAGCCATATTAAGTGCGCCTGGTGCAAATGTTTTTTTACCTAAAGTTTTAACAACATCGTTGTTTGCATCCACATCTAAAATTCCAGCTTCAGCCCAAGGTAAAACATACTGTAGAGTATGATAGATTACATCAGGAAGATCACCTGCTGCAGAAGCGGCAGTTGCCCTTTTCCCTAATTCTTTTTCATCAATTGGAATTACCTCTACACCAATACCAGTTTTGGCTGTAAAAGCTTTAGCCATAGCTTCTTGTTTAGCCATACGAGCTGGTTGTGTTTCGGTTGTCCAAAATTTAATATCTGCAAAAGCAACTGAATTAAAAATAATTGCTAATACAGAAAAATATAATGTTATTTTTTTAAACATTATTACCCCCTGTTTTATTTATTGTTCCGTAGAGTGTAACAAATGATAATTTGAAGCAGTCATGAATTTTTGGAATATCAAGTATGAATAAAACCTATAACTTTATAGTTGTATTCATTAACTAAATGCTAAGTTATTTTTATCAAATAATTGACATTTAGATTGATCAAATGAAACTTTAAGCGTTTGTCCTACATTTATACTAGTTGTTCCATCGGTTTGCACAACAAGAGGATCACCCTCTTTTTCAAGATATAAAAAAGTAGAGGAACCAAGTTTTTCAATAACAAATACTTTACTCTCCCAGGTAGTAGTATTTTCAGCGCCGATATAAATATGTTCAGGTCTAATTCCAATTTTGACTACTTCACCCTCTGATGAAGTTTCTGAATATTTTGGAATTATTATTTTTCCTTGACCATAAATTTCAACTTCAGTTTCGGTTTTGCTTTTGCTTATAATTTTACTATCTATAAAATTCATTTTAGGCGATCCTATAAATCCACCAACAAAAAGATTTTGCGGTTCATTATAAAGTTTCATCGGCGAACCTTTTTGTGAAACAATTCCTTGGTCTAAAACTACTATATCATCGGCAAGTGTCATTGCCTCTGTTTGATCATGTGTTACATAAATCATTGTTGCATTTAATTGATCATGTAGTTTCGCTAATTCTACTCGCATTTGAACTCTCAGCGCAGCATCTAAATTAGACAAAGGTTCATCAAATAGAAAAACCTTGGGTTTTCTGGTTATTGCTCTGCCAATTGCAACTCTTTGTCTTTGTCCACCTGACAATTGTTTAGGTTTTCTCTCCAAATAATCTTCTATTTGAAGTATTTTAGCTGCCTCTAAAACTCTATCCGATATTTCTTCTTTTGATTTTTTCTCAATTTTGAGACCAAAAGCCATATTATCGAAAACAGTCATATGAGGATACAAAGCATACGATTGAAACACCATTGCTATACTTCTATCTTTAGGAGGAAGATTATTGACAACTCTTCCATCTATTGAAATTGTACCAGAATTAATTTCTTCTAGTCCAGCAATCATTCTTAAAATTGTTGACTTGCCACAGCCACTTGGGCCTACCAAAACCGTAAATGACTCGCTTGCTATATCTAGTGATATATCTTTAATTACGTGAGTATTTCCAAATGATTTATTAACTTTATCTATTCTAATTTCAGCCATCAAAAATAATTTTAATTTTATTTTGTTTATTTTATTAGTAAGATAATAAATTACCAGTTAATTTCTAACTTCTGGTTATTGCATATCGTTTTAATTATACTAAACAATAAAGGAAACTCTTCTTCTTTAAATTCATTTAAAACTTTTGGACCTATTTCTAATGCTAAGTCTGCGCCCTCAACTGTTATTTCCTTCATAAATTTTTCTTTTGCTTCTTTAAATAGATAACCTTGTCCTAAATAGTATCCCATTTTACTATTTCTTCCACCAGCAGAACTAACATACAAATCTCCTAGTCCAGCTAATCCGTAAGCAGATTCTTCTTTTCCATTCAATTTCTTAGTTAAATTTTTCATCTCAGCAACTGCTTTGTAAGCTAGAGATGCCGCTGTATTTAGATAATATTTATTTTTTGTTTCATTATCTAAAGATTTACTACTTAGTCCCTCTGAAGCCCCAATTAACATTGAGTATATATTTTTGGTGGCCGCACAAACTTCTGCTCCTATTAAATCATTTGTATATTCTGTTGAATAATAATGAGTTGATATTGTTGGCCCTATTCTTTTTACTATATCCAAATTTTCGTTTGCTAAAATTACACTACTGTTAATTCTATTGGCCAGACCTGTTGCAAGACAAGGGCCTGCTACTGCAGAAATACTTGGAGTTTGAATTCCTTTTTTAATTAAAATTTTATTAAGTTTTTCAGCCAATGTTTCAAATTTATTCTCAATTACCGCTAAACCTTTTGTTAATAATAAAATATCTGTATGATTTTTATAAAATTTAGATAGCTCTTCACCAATCCATTCTATGCCTTTGGAACTAACGCCTATAACGCATAAATCAATATTTTCTTTTATTTCATCATTAAACTCAGAATATTTTTTTAATTTAATATTTTTTGGTAATTGGCATTTAAGTACTGGATGAAAATTATTATTTTCATTTATATTTTCTATAACCTTGTCCTCTAAAAAAGAACCTACTAAATATGTTTCGTTTCCATTATCTGCGCAAGGTATAGAAAAAGCTGACCCCATTGCTCCAGCCCCTACTATTACTATTTTTTTCATAAAGAATTTATAAAGATTAATTTAAGTAATTAAAGCTCGCTTAACAGCTTTTTGCCAGCCATTTATTAATATTTTTCTATCTGGGTTTTTCATTTTTGGTGAAAATTTTTTATCTAAGGACCAATTTTTTGAGATATCTTTTAAAGACTTATAAACTCCAATTTTTAAACCTGCCATAAATGCTGCTCCTAGAGCTGTAGTTTCTTCCACTCTTGGTCTCAAAACTCTTACATTTATTACATCTGAAAGAAATTGAGAAAACCAATTATTTGCTACCATACCTCCATCCACTCTTACTAATTTAGGTCTTAGACCATCATTTTTCATTGCCTCGAATAGATCATATGTTTGATAAGCAACAGACTCTACAGTAGCTCTTACAATCTCGCTTACCCCTGTATCTCTATTAAGACCACTTAAAACACCTCTTGATTTAGAATTCCAATAGGGTGCTCCAATACCTGTGAAGGCAGGAACTAAATATACACCATGATTACTTTTTAATTTATTAATTATTTTTTCAGAGTCTGAGGCTTTAGTTAAAAATTTAACTTTATCTCTTAACCACTGAACTCCGGCTCCAGCAATAAATATTGAACCTTCTAATGCATATGTTGTTTTGCCGTTTATTCTATAGCCTATTGTAGTTAACAACCTATTTTTTGAATAGATAATTTTACTACCAGTATTTAATAATACAAAAGCTCCAGTTCCGTAAGTGCTTTTTAAAGAACCAGGTTCAAAACAGCATTGACCTATAGTTGCAGCTTGTTGATCGCCAACCATTCCTGTGACTGAAAAAGAGTCTCCAGTTATTTTAGGATCAGTATGTCCAAAATCGTCCGAGCAATTTTTTACCTCTGGAAGAATATGACTTGGTATTTTTAAAATATCTAAAATTTGTTTATCCCATTTATTAGAGGATATATTATATAGCATTGTCCTACTTGCATTTGTTGCATCGGTAAAATGATTTGTGCCTCCTGTTAATCTCCAAAGAAGAAAACAATCAACAGTTCCAAATAATAATCTTTTTTGTTTAATCAGTTTTTTTGCTATTGGAACATTATCAATGATCCACTTTATTTTTGTGGCTGAAAAATAAGCATCGATTAATAATCCTGTCTTATTATAAATAATTGTTTCTTTTTTTTGTTTTTTAAGTTTATCACAATATTCTGCCGATCTTCTATCTTGCCAAACAATTGCATTATAAATAGGTTTGCCAGTTTGCTTATCCCATAAAATTGTGGTTTCTCTTTGGTTAGTTATTCCAATAGTTAATATTTTACCTTTAAGCTGTTTGCTTTTTTTTATTACATTTTTAAGAACTTTTAAGGTCGAAGACCAAATTTCTTCTGGATCATGCTCCACCCAACCATCTTTTGGAAAATATTGAGTAAATTCCATTTGTGAAGTGTATTTCGGGCTACCCTTTAAATCGAAAAGTATAGCTCTACTAGAGGTGGTGCCTTGATCAATTGATACTATAAATTTTTTCATCAAAAAAATTAAAATTAAACTTTAAAACCTAATTTTGATTTCATCTGTGATGACCATTCAACTAAAAGTCTATCAGCAGTTAAACCTATAAATGCCACGCATAAACCAATTATCAAACCCTTGCCGCCGTCACTAAATGATAA
>MDSZ01145923.1_pt1 | contig 12842 bp, 11 predicted proteins | sample 811201 | NCBI WGS metagenome assembly MDSZ01 (sample SAMN05326647, study PRJNA326480) | marine metagenome | isolation source: seawater | place: Indian Ocean: North | collected 2010
ACTGTAAATAATTTATAAAATTCAGGTGTATTTTTATATTTGTTTGCATGATAATAGTGTTCAACTGATAACCATTTCTCACCGTCCAATTCAAACTCAGCCTTATGAAAATTGGATAGTTTTTTTCGCCAATCTTTAATAGTGCTTAATTTTTCGTAATTAAGTTTTTCATCATCGGGTAGTTTTTCTCCAGCTCCTTTTCCCGGATACTTATTTGCCGACTTTGAATAAAACTGAAATACTGTATTTTCATCATACAAAGCTTCTTCTGATTTCACACTATCATCAAACTCTATTTTATTTTCATTTTTCACATCTTTTGATTCACTTTCATCAAACTCAATTTTATTTTTACCAGCTTGATCATCTTCCTTATTTTCATCTCCTGCATCTTCCTTATTTTCATCTCCTTCATCTTCCTTATTTTCATCACCCTGTTTATCATCGACTTCCAATAAATTCTTAAATGCGGGAATATAACTATAAATACCAGCACCTTTTTCTAAACAAACTTGTTTTATTTTTTCTTTCATATCAAAAGGCAATTCGTGGTATCTAAAAATTCTTTTATTTTTATCTTTTAATTTATATCCAACTAATTCATAATGAGTTGTTTCTACATTATGAGAGACAATGACATAATATTTTGGATTAAAATTATCTTCGTTTTCAATATCCACATCGACTGATCCACCACACAATAATTTGTTTTCATTTTCAGATAATACAATAATCTTAGTATTAAGCAAAACCTCTAAACGTCCTATTGCATAATTGTCAGCATAGTAATCTTTTGTTTTAATAAATTCTTTCAATTCCTCATAAGAAGTTACACCTTTAAACCATTCAATTTGCTTATAGTTAGCCAAAAGTTCTTTTTGTTCTTCAATTTTTTCTTTTAATTTTTCTTTAACCTCCAATGCTTTATCTTTAAACGATGCTGATTGTGTTCTGTCTTTTGAAAATGAACGCATAGCTTTATCCTTATTGCTTTTAAATACTGAATGCATGACCTTTATTTCCTGATTTATTTTTTCAATATCTTCTTTTTTGTAAAGGTTAAAGAATTCTTTGTAAGTTTCGTATTGTTCATTTTTCAAATCACTGGAAAGCATATTTCTCATCTGGCTTACGGTCAACACCACGCCAATACTTGCATATGCTTTTTCAATGGTTTCAAATAAACAATTACCATCTGGTGTTATAGATACTAATGAATATCGCAAATTTTCAAATAATCCTTGTACCCAATTTGTTCCACGAGACTCATTAAAATCACGAGGGGCTTCTGTTTCCACGTTTGGAAGTCTCTGCGTTTCATATAGTTTCTCAAATGGTTTTTCAGGTACATCTGTTGCATCATCCTCATCATCGTCATCTGCCTCATTATTTAAATAATCATAGATACTATTTTTCGCCTCGTCTTTTAGTTTTTTCTGGGTTTTCATTTGTTTAATTAAATAATCATTATTTACAAAATCATATAGCAATGGCTCTCCCATATACGCTATATCTAAATCTCCACTATCACGATCTAAAATAAGACGACTTGTTAGAAATTCAAAGACTCCTATTTGATGTGTTTTAACACTTGGCATTAAGTTTAAATAAATTGGTACATACAAAATACCGGATCCTTCATATGTTTTATTTATAGAACCTATTGATATTACGCACATTGTATCAAGAATTTTCATAGAATATAGTGAAACAAGAGAACCCTTGTCTGCTGCTTCGATAAATCTACTATCTTTATACACAATGTTTTTATCAATGTTTTGGCCTAATTTTGATTTAACCATTATATAATAAATTAAATATTTTTTAAACACAAATTAATAAATATTTTAAATAAATATTAGATCACAAAAGTTGACTTATACTATTAAAATGATATAAACTGAGACAAATAATCGTCTTCTTTTAGTTCTTCAATATAATTCCACAAATGTTTACGCTTTTCAACAATAAATATATTCTCTGGATTTAATTCAAACTCTACAATATCCGTAATTAAATCAATTTTAGTTTTTCTTCTTGTTTTTAAATCATAATACCTTGCAACATGCAAAAGATCGGGCTTAAGATAATTATATTGATATTCGTAAAATAAGGATTCAAATGTTGTATCTTCCAATTCATTTTTTTGTTCTTCTAAACGTTTGTTTTCTGCATTTACTTGTTCCAATAATTCTTCATAAAACGAATCTACATTATTATTTAAAACATTATGATCATTGTTAAGTTTTTTGTTTATTTCATCATCATTATTATCATTATTATCATTATTATCATCATTATTATCATCATTATTATCATCATCATTCAATGTTTTACTTGACGTTTCGTTTGTATTTTCATTTATAGTATAAAATAAATTATTATTGCTCATTCTTAGTTAATAATGTAATTAATTTTTTAAATATATTATTAAAACCATTCTTTATATGATTTCATATTTTTCTACTAAATCCATTATCTTAAATATAATTTTTTTACTTATTCCCTGATGTTTTTTGTAATTTGAATAAATATATCTAACAAAATTAATACAATTATCAGAATTTTCATTTTTAACCTCATACTCAATTAAAATATTCAAATGCTTATAAAGTTCTTCTATTATGCCTTTTTTATTTAAATCATCCTGTTTTAATTTAAATTCATGCACAATTATATTACTTAGTTCATTAAATACATCATTGTCGTATTTTTTATTATTTATTAGTATTAAATAAAACTTTGTTAGCATTACAATTCTATCATTTTTACTATTATTCATGCAAAACATTTCATAATCATCATCAGGATTAATTATAACTATACTTTTCATCATTTTTTTGTAATCATTATATTGGGTATCAAATATGTTTTTAAAAATATTATATTTATCGTATAAATATAAACTAAGCTCGATAAACAAATCAGATAATTTGGTAATAACTAAAATATCAAAATAAATTTTTTGTAATGTACTAACATTATCAGGATTTTCAAAAATATCATCCTCAATTGAATTTAACAATAATAAATCCAACGCATTCCGTTTTTCATTGTAATTATTTTTAGTTATTTTATTTAAAATTGTTCTAAATTCATTGATAAAATTATCAAATACCGTATAATTATTAAAAAATTTTGTTGGTTTAAATTGTTTATGCTGTGCTCTTTCTGAAAATTTTCTACCATCCTTTTTTTTAAACATTGGCGTTTTATTATAGTTTTGACAACTAACCTTGGAAGTTATGTTGTCTATTACATCTTTATTTTCCTCGTTTAAGAATAAATCAGCATTAGAAAGATTCAATGTTTTAAAGTAATCAATATTATACTTATACAATGGCATTATTACTAATATTAATAATTATATTTAATTTATTTTATTAATTAATAATAACAAAATTTATTTTAATAAGTATTTTAAATTATAAAATTTTAAATTATAAACTAAACATTAAAAAAAAATATATATAAACAAAACTCCGTAATTATACTAATGAGTTTATCAATCATGAATGAAGAAGAAAATATAAATAATAATACAACCAATGATACAACCAATGATACAACCAATGATACAACCAATGATACAACCAACGATACAACCAACGATACAACCAACGATACAACCGACGATGACTATAGTTATTCAATATCATCGTGGGAAGATGAAAACTGTGATCTTAAAATGAATTTACTACGAGGTATTTATAGTTATGGATTTGAAAAACCAAGTATTATACAAAAAAAAGTAATTTATCCAATGATTTTAAATGATCAAAAAAAAGAAAGAGATATTATCGCACAAGCACAATCCGGTACTGGTAAAACTGGTGCATTTTCTATAAGTGCCCTTCAAATTATTGACGAGACATCTACTGATGTACAATGCATAATTCTTTCACCGACCCATGAATTGGCATATCAAATAAACGATGTCATAGTAAACATAGGCAAGTTTTTAAAAATCAAAACGGCTCTTTTTGTCGGCGGTACTTCCATTGAGTCTAATAAGAAAAGCTTAAGAGAAAACCCACAAATTATTGTTGGAACCCCAGGAAGAATAAACGACACAATAAGAAGAAAAATACTAAACATTAAAAACATAAAACTTCTTATTATTGATGAAGCGGACGAAATGTTTTCATCAGGTTTTAAAGACCAAATTTATCGTGTTTTTAAAAATATGCCAAATCAAATTCAAATTGGATTGTTTAGTGCAACTATATCCAGAGAATTAGAGCAACTAACAACACAGTTTATGCGAAATCCTGTTAAGATATTAGTTAAAACCGAACAACTTACACTACAAGGAATTGCGCAATATTTTATTAATATTGGAAATGATAGCGATAAGTTTGATTGCTTAAAAGACCTTTTTTCATCTTTAACAATTTCACAAGCAATTATTTATTGTAATAGTGTAAAACGGGTAGATGATTTGGAAGAAGCAATGCTACAAGAAGAATTTCCTGTAAAGAAAATACATGGAAAAATGACAAAGCCCGAACGCGAAGCTACATTTAAAGAATTTAAATCTGGAGGAACCCGTGTTCTTATTACATCGGATCTATTTGCAAGAGGTATCGATGTTCAACAAGTAGGCATTGTAATTAATTTTGATATTCCAAAAGACGAACATACTTATTTACACAGAATTGGAAGATCGGGACGATGGGGAAGAAAGGGAATTGCCATTAACTTACAAACCAAGTTTGATGTGAAACGACTAAAACGCTTTGAAGATTATTACCACACTCAAATCATTGAAATGCCTATGAATTATATGGAGCATCTTTCACAATAATAACACAATCACATTAAAAATAATTATATAACTTAATTAGTTTATATTATCTCTTATTTTTCTTATATTTTTTTAAAATGTCATTTGAAAAAATATATAAAACATTTAAACTTCCAATTGAGTATAACGAAAAGAAAAAACAAATAAAATCACATTTAATATCTGATTTGGAACTTGTTAAAACAGTTAATGAAAAAGAAACTCCAATGTTTAATCATTTATTACAACCTAAAACTGATTTAGGGAAATTATGTATTGATAAATGGAAAAACTATTATACACCAGATAAAAAATATTTATCAAACACACAAAAACTACTTTCTACATTACCAGACTTTAATTATAATGAAAAACTTATGACAAAAATGTTTCAATCGTGGACTAAAATGAAAAATAATCAAAACTTTATTGAATATTATCAGTATATTGAATTTGATAAGTTAAAATGGTTAAATGGGTATTCCTCATTTCTTTTTTTACTTTCATTTTACAACATTTCGTCCCCCGTACTTAATTTAGTTACACCAATTGCATTAATGATATTACCATTTATTCTTATTAAAATGCTTGGTATGCAAATAACAGCAACAAATTATATTTCTATTTTAAAAAGAGAATTGGCAAAACATCCTATTGGAAAATTATTCACATCTTTTGGCAGAGTTTCATTAAATCAAAAATTCTATTTATTGGTAGGAGCCGGACTATATATATATAATTTCTACCAAAACATTTTATCATGTATACGATTTTACAAAAATTTAAATTTCATCTCAAATGAATTTAAGACATTTAAGGAATATTTAGAAAATACTATTACTAATATGAATGTTATTATTCCACAACTTGAAGGACTTGAGATGTATGAAGATTTTTTAGAAGACGTGAAATGCAATCGCCAATATTTAATAGAAATTTTAGAATCAATTAAAAATGTACCAACATGCAAAGTTAATATGAAAACTTTTATGTGTATTGGCGAAACTATGAAATACTTTTATAAATTTTATTCATCTGAACAATTTGATACTGCTATAAATTTCTCTCTTGGATTCAATAGTTATTTAGAATCACTTAAGGGAATTAAATCCAATATTAATAATAATATAATAAACAAAGCTACATTAGTAAAAAATAAATCAAAAACAATTATCAATATTAAGCAGATTTACAATCCAAGTCTTAAATCTCCAATAAAAAACGACATTAACTTTAAGAAAAATAAAATAATAACGGGTCCAAATGCTGCCGGTAAAACAACCATTCTTAAATCAACAATACTTAACTTAGTAATAACACAGCAAATAGGATTTGGGTATTATGAATCGGCAAAAATAACACCGGTAGATTATTTACATTGTTATATTAATATCCCCGATAGTTGTTCCAGAGATAGTTTATTTCAATCAGAAGCAAACCGATGTAAAGAAATATTAGATATTATTGAGAAAAATCCAGAAGATAAACACTTTTGTGTATTTGACGAATTATTTTCAGGAACAAATCCATACGAAGCAATATGTACAGCAAAAGCATATTTAGAATTTATAAGTAAAAATAAAAATGTGAAATTCCTTTTAACCACACATTTCATTAGATTATGCAGGATATGTAGTAAAGAATTTATGGAGAATTATAATATGAAAATAGAACGCCAAAATGAACAATTAATATATACATACAAAATACAAAAAGGAATATCAAAAGTAAAAGGAGGTATACATGTTCTTCAACAATTAAAATACAATCCAGATATTATAGAAAATGCAAAAAAAACAATTGAAAATTTAGAATAAATTTCCGTTCGTTTATAACTATCAATTAAAATATTTCATAGTTATAAAATATGGCTATTAATATAACACTTCTTTTATCCGCATCTTTAGTTGCACTTAGTGCATCATTATTATTTATTTATTTTACAAGAAAAATGAAAGTTATGGAAAATAAAATGGATACACTTTTTCAACTTATTCAAGAATATGCAAATGAAGCTGATAATGCTGAAAGCGAAATGATTCAGGTCACTGAAAATAGTAGAATCACAGTATCTGACGATGAAGACGAAGATGAAAATTTTTACAATAAAATGAGTCAAAATTATGAACAAAGACAAACTACACATGATGATTACGATGTTATTGACGTAGATGATGACGTAGAACTTGAGGGTGGGGACAGTAATTGGAATACAATGAATGCCTCCCATAATGAAAATCATGATGACGATGACGATGATGAAGACGATGACGATGATGATGAGGATGACGATGATGAAGACGATAATGATACACAACAAACCAATAATGAATTAACAGAAGTTACACCACACGAAGAAGTTATGCAAAATATAGAAGAAGTTAAATTATTAAAAGAATCAAAACCACAGGAAAATGATAATTTAGAAGGTAGTTTAGAAGAAATTACTTTAGAAAGCAATGTTAAGACTGTGGCTATCGAAAACATGATAGACTTCTCGCAATTAAAAGTATCAGAATTGAAAAATCTTTGCAGTGAAAAGAAACTTTCCGGCTATAGCTCTTTAAACAAAAAAGAATTAATTTCCTTATTAGAAAATACTAAATAAATAAAATATAATTTATTATATATATTTATATGAGTTGGGGAACATGCTATAACGGATCAAATAATATTCATTTTAATTTACCTCCTTTAATGAGTGATGGAAGAAATTTCACAACATTAACGCCTGCGAGACAGCAAAATACAAAGGTTTTTGAAAAACTTAATATGAAGTCAAACTATGATTACAGACAATACCTTATTTCAAACGCCGAAAATTTAATAAAGAAAAACATGTTGTCTGCATGCGATAATTGCTGTCATTGTGAACGAATTATTGATGGTATTCCACAGCACCAAAAATATTTTTACAGAGATTGCTCAGATTTAAATAAACCTTATGGTTATCAAGACTCTGATTTAAAAAATATGTACTTAACAAGACACCAACATGAAAGCAAAATGAAAGCACCAATTCTTACACAAGAACAGCTTTTACAACTTAAATCACAGCAAAAATCCAAAGTTGCAGAACAGTACAAATTTCCAGAACACGACTAATTTACACATACAAATCATATTTAATTTGTTTAATAATAAGTATTAAAAAACAAATTAAAATTAAAATAGAACATTGTATAAATGAAAATATTAAGCATCGACGTTGGTATAAAAAATTTAGCATATTGTCTTTTAGAAATAGTAGACCAATCTTCAAATTATATAATAAGTGATTGGGATGTTTTAGATTTAACAAATTCATGTAAAGAAAGTTGTGGTTATATTATGACCACAAAAGGCAAAGAAAAAAAGCAAAAACCATGTACAAATAAAGCAAAATATACAAGAGATGGAAAATACTATTGTAGATTGCATGCAAAATTTTCAAATTACAAAATACCAACAAATGACATTTGTCCAAAACAAATAAAAAAATTAAAAAAATACAACATCAAAAAACTAAAAACATTTATGATCAAACACAAAATAAATTTTGATAAGTGTGAAAAAAAACAAAATTATTTTGACGAAATATACAAAGACATTTCGGAGAACTATTTAAATCATGTAAATAAAGAAAATGCCACAAATCTTGATTTAGTTTACTATGGTCAAACAATGAGAAAAGCTTTTATGGAAAAAATAAACTATGATGATATATCGCTTATATTAATAGAAAATCAAATTGGTCCTCTCGCATTACGTATGAAATCATTACAAGCAATGATAATGCAACATTTTATAGAAAACGGAGTTACTAATATACGCGCAGTTAATTCTATAAATAAACTTAAACCTTTTATTGATTTAACTGTAAAAACAAACTATAGCCAACGTAAAAAACTTAGTATAGAATATACTAAAAAATTATTAAAAAAAGAAGAAAAAATAAACAAATGGGAAGAGATGTTTGGAAAACACAAAAAAAAAGATGATTTAGCAGATTGTTTTCTACAAGTTAGATGGTTTATTTTCGACAAAAAAATAATAATTAAAAGTGTAGAAACATAATTATAGATTACAACATAATTTATAGATTATTTTAATATTATTCGTTTTGACTTAAAATTAATAATATTATTAAGATTATAAAATGACAGATGCTATTAATATTTCATTAAACGATGCTCCCAGTATTACAATAGATGAATTAGGTCCTCCAAAAGATGATCTTCCTACTGTTAATTTTGGTCCCGGTGCTGATATGCTTATGAATCAAAGTAAAATGAAATCACCAGGTGGATCAAAAGATGTTAAACTAACAGAATTAGACGATCTTAATGATATTAAATTAGATGATGATCTTAATAATATTTTAGAAAAACCCAAGGAAGCTCCAAAAGAAAGCAAGAAAAGTATTTTCGAAAACTTATCTTTTAATTTAGGAGGATCAAATAAAAAATCAGATGACAAACCAGGAGACAAATCTGTTTCATTCGGCAATAAGATTTCATCTGTTACTCCCGGTATTTCTAAGATCGACGATATTCCTTTAAAGGGTGCAACAGCACAGGCAAAAACAGAAACAGCAGACGGTTTTAAAAAATTCAACAATATTCCCATTAATCCATCCAAATCATTTAGCTCTAAAAAAGAATTATCACCACAAGAAAAACTAAAGGAAAAATTCAAATATTTAAGAAGATTGGAAGCACTCGAAGATAAGGGAATTCAGCTTAGCAAGAAATACTCCATGGAGAGTAGCTTAAATGAAATGAAGGGAGAGTATGAGATGATTAAATCCGAAATGGAAAAGAAAAGTAGTGTAAAGTTTCAAGGAAAGATGCTAATGGCCGCCGTCTCCGCCCTTGAATTTTTGAACAATAAATTTGACCCATTTGATTTGAAATTAGATGGTTGGTCTGAATCTATTACCGAAAACTTAGATGAATATGACGATGTATTTGGAGAGTTGCACGAAAAATACGGTGGAAAAACAAATGTCGCACCCGAACTTAAGTTGCTTTTCATGATTGGTGGAAGTGGTTTGATGCTTCATATGACGAATACTATGTTTAAATCTGCAATTCCCGGTATGGATGATATTATGAGACAAAACCCCGAATTGATGAGACAATTTACAAGTGCTGCTGTAAATTCGATGGGAGAACAAAAGTCAGGGTTTAGTAATTTTATGTCTTCTATGATGCCACCTCCATCATCTGGAAAGCAATATCCTCCTCAGATGCAACCACCACAAGGATCTCCTCCCGGACCACCCGAATTTATGAAAAACAATCCACCACAGATGCCATCAATGCAAAGAAGACCAGATATTGCAGCAAGTAGATCAAGAGAGTTTAACGACGCTGTTAATATAGAGAATAACTACGAGACTATTAATATTGGAAAATCTCGTCGTCAACCAAAAAGAGCAGAAATGAAAGGACCAACAGAAGGCAATAATATTAAGGATATTTTATCCGGGCTTAAAACTAAAAAAATTAATTTGAAATCTGATAGTGGAAAAGATGGAGGAAGCACTGTTAGTGTAACTGAATTAAAAGAGATGAATGCAACTTTGGGTGGAAGTTCAAAGCCAAAGAAAAGCAAAAGAAATAAGAAATCAGATAAAAATGTTGTAAGTCTTAACTTGTAAATAAAAACCCAAGACTTAACTCTCAAATTCTCAAATCCAAAAAAATCTTTAATTATAAATAAATTTTTATAAATAATATTAATAATGTTATTTATAAATGGTATTAGGATTATTATTATATGAAGCAGTTGATTTACTTTATAATGTAACTAAAATAACATGGAACGCAGGTAGTTATGTATTTAGATGGTATACTGGCGATGATCAACGAGAATTAGAAATTGTAGAATTAGATATGTCTGGTAATGTTGTAAGTATACACGATATTTATAACAATATAACAAAAGAACAGTTAGAGCAAACTGAAAAAATAAAATTATTAGAAAATAAAATTAAGCAGTTGGAGGAACAACTAAAAAAAGAAAACTTGCAAGGAAAAAGTAATTATTTTTTTGATGTCGAATATAATAAATAATTAAATATTTTTATCAAATATTAGACATCAGCATTACCTGTGAATTCCTTAATAACATCATTCCATAATTTATTTAATTTTAGTTTTTTATTGTCGCAATTTTTTAATAATCTATTATTTATAATTCTATCTTCCAAGATCCTTAATCTTTTTTCCATTCGTTTTTCATTCTCTCTTTCTCCTTTTGTTAATGCTTTTTTAAATGTTAAATCTAAGTCAACTAATAAATCAACTACAATATCATACATCTTTCCTCCATCTATGTTTGTAGTTTTTTTTTGTTTTTGTTCAAACATATTAAGCATATAAACATTTTTTATTTTTGTTAAAATAAACTTATTGCCTTTTGGAAGGTTATATCTTTTTATAAATTTTTGTTTTTTATAAAATGGATCTTTTAAATATTTTTTAATTGGAGGTAGCTTTTTTATTTCTATTTGTTCCGGTGTAAAAAGAGTATTAAGTTCAAATGTTTCATTTATTATTTTTGTTATATCTGATTTAAAATTGATTAAACTTTTACTAACATCTCCAGAATCAACAAGTTTTTCCTCATACTCATCATTGTCCTCATAATCATTCTCAGTTACTACTAAATTATTATCATATAATGGTATTAAATTTTTTAAATTACCATCCCAGTATTTTCTTTTAGCATTAAGTGTTCTTTTTAATTCTGACATTACATCTCCCTTATAAATTCTCTTATCTAATTTATAAGTTGTTGTATATGGTTCAGATACTATAGATAATCTATCTCTTGTTATATTTCTAACTTCGCATGTTGGTTTAATTAATCTTTCATCAACAACAATTCCTTTTTTTTTATATTTAATAGGTGTATCTAATATAACCGTATAAGTATAATATTCCTTTTTTGTACTTCTATCTTCTTTTCTTGTTGTATTTATAATTTTTCCGTGAATATCCTGTCCCTTATATTTCATTTTAATTAATGTGCCTTTTTTTAAATAACTTGACTTATTTTCTACATTATTATTTTCCAACCCAGTATAAACAAATGCTTTTACGCCATTTACAGGCTGCTCATCATTTTTCTTACCTTTATAATTATATTTTTTTTTAATATTAGGATTTCTATCACTACATCCTTTAAATTTTGAAAGCAGTGGATTTCTCACGTCATAATTATCATAATCTGTCTTATAAAAAAAATTTAATTTTAAATTGAAATCCTGCCCTTTTGTAGTTATATGTATATCCATCATTGGAAATCTCATTGAAATATTTTCAGTAGGCATAATAGTTATATATTGTAAATATATTTATTAAGTATTAAATAATTATATTTACTATTCATTATTTTGATTAAATTCTTAATTTAAATATATATTTAATCCGAACTCATTTTAATATAATTTAAATGCTTTAACATTCTTTCTTGTGACTGTTTTTTCTTTGCTTGTCTTATAACTTCTTCTGCTTTTCTAATCTCAAGTTCACTTAAATGACCATCACCATCTAAATCAAATACTTCTTCGAATTTTCTATATTTATGAGGAATTACGCAAAATTTGCTTTTTTCATTGAAAAGGACATCAATTGATAAGCAAACCACTGCAGTCATTATAAGTGCTAAAAATATATCTTTGGTCGCCATCCAACAAATAGCAAAAATTAAGAAATAACGCAACATTGAATGTCTTAAATATTCTTCTTGTGTTTTTGTTAATCCTAAATTTATATATTTTGAACTAATATTCATTAGGATCATTATAACAGCAGCAAATAATTTACTATTATTTATTTGAGAAAATACTCCTAATTCAGCTAACATAATTTTGATATATATAGATATTAAAATTATATATTATTTATAAATTTTCAGCGGTACTATTTAATGTAGCACTTTCACCAGATAAATGCAAAACTCTTTCCAAATCTCTTGGTGTGTACGATTCATAGTTTTCTCTTACACCAAATGGTTCTTCAATATCAAGGTCATCCTCAATTGGTGCACCTGCAGCATCAGCTTC
>MDSZ01267748.1_pt1 | contig 12842 bp, 12 predicted proteins | sample 811201 | NCBI WGS metagenome assembly MDSZ01 (sample SAMN05326647, study PRJNA326480) | marine metagenome | isolation source: seawater | place: Indian Ocean: North | collected 2010
AGTCACATCATATGAGATTACCTTGAGAGTATTTACTGAAAGATCTGTTTCAGTAAGTGTATTCCAATAATATTCAAATGGATCTTCAAAATCAGTGAAAGATAGAATGTCATTTATGAAGAATTCGATTCTATCTATAGCGTCATTATCACTGCTCTCGACAATTATTCTAACTGTATCGCTAATAATTTCGTCCGATATTGGTGATACGATAGAAACAGATGGAGAAATAGTATCATCATCTGAGCAGTTCCAAAATTGAAGTAAAATGAATATCAATGTAATATTTTTTGATATTTCTTTCACTTCAACCACTTTAAAATAATATTTATTAACACTGACAATAGCACGCTCAAGACAAACATGCTTCCAATTGGTAGGAATAATCGAATTTTATCACTGCCATAATTGAAGTCAAGAGGTAAATTACCAAACCATTTTAATTTCTCATCAGACATGATCAATACTACACCGACTAATGAAAGAAAAACTCCAATCAAGATAAGTACTTTTCCAAAGTGAATCATATCATAATCTAGCCATCATTAACATTAAGAAAAAACAATGTAGCATCCGCTGAAGAATAAAATTCTTATGATATTATTTTTCAATTCAATTTTCATTTCTTAAACTGGTAAATATTTAAATTAGTCAAACATCTCCAAACCCATTCCACAGGTCCATATTTATATTTCTGCATCCACCATTGACATCCAACTAATAATGACCACCAGATAAAAAAGACAACTATTAGCTGACCTATCCTATCTACTTCGCCAAATAGACCTAACCCAAATCCATAAAAAATTATTGTTGCAACTACGCTTTGTAAGAGATAGGAGGTCAATGCAGTCTTTCCTACGAAACTGAGTCTTTGTAGCATAGGTGAAAATAGATCTTTTCTGATTAAGAGCATGATAAGGCCTACATATGCAAAAGCGATAAAAGGAGTTGCAATCTGGTTAGGTAACCTACCCAAATACTGCATGTATCTCCAATCCCATACATGATGATAGGATAAAAATAATCCAATAATTGCAATGGGTACACCAATGCTAAATCCATGTTTTATCATGTTTTTATAAAAATTAAAAGATCTAGAATTACTAAACACACCCCAGTGATGGCAAGCCATACCAATTAACATCATACCAAAAGACCTTGCGAAAAGATCAATCAAAAAGGAAATACCTATTATCGCTCCGCCTAAAATTCCCTCTTTATGTTCATCATTTGGTTCAAACATTTTCGATCGATATTCCAACTGCTGAGCATAAGTTCCGCGCATAGCTTGAATTTCCTCATTAATATTTGCAGGTGTGGGTTGATACATTTCCATCATTACCTTCTCATCAGCTATACTCAAATGATTGACCAAATATGTTTCCATTAGGTAATTTGAAAAACTTGGAATAAAGTAGATGACAAAACCAAGAATAAACTGAGTTCTAGACTGCAGGTTTTTAAAAAAGTAGAGGATGAATGAACAAGTCGCATAGATTAATAGGACATCACCATACCATATGTAGGTAGAGTGTAACACTCCAATAACGATCAACCAAAAATTTCGACTGTAAAATAGCAATAAAGGACTCTTTCCTTTTTTTTTTATACTTTCAATGAATAAAATTGTACTCGCACCGAAAAGCATTGAAAAAATCGCCATAAATTTTTGATCTGCTAACACATGCCCGACACAATAGAGGATGTGATCATATACTGAACTGGCATGGATATATGGATTAAAATATGCCATCATAGGCATTGAAAAACTGACAATATTCATTATGAGGATTCCTAAAACAGCGAAACCTCTTAGGATGTCAATGGATATTATTCTCTCTTTCATCATCTAATCTTGATAACTTTTAAATTCAATTTTAATTCAAAATTTAATATTTGTGTTTAGCCTTGCATAAATATTTAAGATTATTAATTGTCGTAATTGATTCAGCACAAAAATATCTCAATAAAATTGACTTAATTAATTTGAAAAATTATGAATAGAAAATACCTTCGACCTAAAGACGAGATCAAGTCTTCACTGAAAGTCTCTACAATCGAAGGCTCTTGGTGGGCAGTGATGTACGGAACTGTTGAAACATACTTCAGTGCATTCTTTGAACATTTACGTTACTCAAGTTATGAAATTTCCGTTTTAATGACATTCCCTGTGTTTTTTGGTGCGATTTTTCAAAATCTAAGCCAAAATTTTCATAAAATACTTAAATCAAGGAAGAGACTAATAACGATACTCAAGTTAATGCAGACCCTCACAATTCCCATTATCTTTTATGTGGGGTATTCTGGAGGGAATTATCTACTCTTGATCAGCTTCATATGTATTTACTATGCAATAGCAATTTCTCAAATGGCACCCTGGACATCTTGGATGGGATACCTTGTTCCTGGAAGACTACGTGGAAAATATTTTGGAAATCGTTCTCAAGTTGTAAGAGTTTTCATGCTAATATCATCTCTCATAGCAGGTTCAATCTTAAACGCATACAATAATAATGAGGCCATGACAGGATTTGCCATCATTTTCCTTGTTGGCATGTTAGCCAATATTGGTTCAACCTTTTACATCACAAAACAATTTGAACCTTCTGAGGATGTAATTGATGAAAATGTTGTTATTGGGAATGAAGACAGTTTGGAACATAAACTTAAGAAATTCATTGCCTATGATTCCATCTCAGAATTTGCATTTTCCATCTCAGGTCCTTTGATGATGATATACTGGATTCGTGATTTAAATTTCAGTTATATAGAGATTGCTGTTTTATTGAATGTTAGCCAATTAGTTGGATTATTCAGTCTTCGATACTGGGGGAGTAAGATAGATCAAAACGGTACTATTTCTACCATAAGATGGAGTAGTCTTGCAATAGGAATTTTTCCACTTTTTTGGATTCTCATTCTCTTTTTACCCGCACAATTAAGATTAGCATCCTCTCTAGTTGTTGCATCACTCGCAGCCTTAATGTTCAGTGGAAGGGCGCTTGCAATGGACAATAGACTCTATGAACATATGAATGGAAAGAATATGATAAAAACCACGTCGAGAAGAGTCTTTTATAAAGGTCTGTTTATTTTTGTTGGCGGTTTTTTGGGAGGGACTTTAACAAGAACAGAATTTATTGATCTTGGTCAATATGCCTTTTTTAATAATCACATCCATATTGTATTTGCAACATCAGCCGTATTTAGAATATTAGTCTGGGGATTATATTTAGGAAAAAGTAAGATAAAAATATGAGTTGTTTGAACTACATTTTCATAAATAATTGAATTAGGAAAATAAAATATCAGAATATCTAACCATTAAAGTATTAAACATTTACTTTAATATGTCAAGCTCCTTCATTTTTTTCATGAAATAATTAGCATGCCTTCTTGAACCAATGTCATTATAATGTATTCCATCTACTGTTGAGTCACTATCTTCATCAATGCAACCTTTTTGACTAATGACATGTAATTTATTTTTGCCATACTCTGACGCACTAAATATTTGTCTATTTAGTTCACGATTTTTCTCTTCAATTTCTCTTATGGTACTTACATCTGGTGAATTTTGATCAACAATACATTGCTCAAAGAATACAATATCTGAATTTTCATTCATTGGATTTTTCCTAATAATATTAATTACCGATAATGTATTACTCTTAATGACATCTTTATTTATGTTTGCCATACATTCGACCACATATAATCTTACATCAATTTCTGAGATTATTTCTGCGATAACAGTTTCAAGGTGACCATTCCCACTAAACCCTAGATTGATGCAATCTAGATTCAACTCTCGTGATATGATATTTGTATAGGCTAAGCCAGGTCTTGATACACATCCACCTTGTGTTAGACTAGTACCATAGAAAACTACCGTATTTTCAGGTTTTGATTCAGAAATAAAATCAAATCCAGCTCCATCATCAATCCCAATCTGAATTTGGGTAACCGTATCATACAATGGTAAATAAACCCTATAATCTCTCAATTTCCTTGAAAATCCAGAAAAAAGAACTTGTTCATTATCTACCCCTGTTGGTATACCGGTATTTACATAACTCCAAGATTCGTTGTATTTGTGATAAAGATCTACACCTTTTATACCTGAATTTGGCATATGATTCATTTTTACATCATTTTTTATAGACCATTTGATGACCATTCTTGAACTATCACTTTTAAATGAAAAACTAACCCCCGCCGAATTTTCTGATAATTCCCAGAGGTCGGGCCTTAGAATGCCTTTGAATTCTTGTGGTAATCTTTGAAAGGGGAAATCTCTAGGTTTCTCATTGGATAACATTCCATTTGCATCTTTTGGGTTTATATAAAAGTATTTCAATATTATCCTTTTTTTTCTTTGATGAAAATAAATGATATTAATGCTCTAGTAGTTGAAATTTCCCAAATAAATATCAATTTTAAATATTCACTTTTCTTTGTCATCTTATCAATACTTCTAGTCTCAATTTTAATTAGATAGATCTAAGGAATCGTCGCTCATTTAGATGCAAAAAACAATAAATCAAATCGGTCATATTTTAAATATCATCTTTCTTATAAGCCGAAATATCAATTTGAGAGTAGATATCAATATTGTTTGTCTGATAAAAGGATTATCTCGAAAAATCGATGCCCTTTGTAGGATTATCTTTAGTTCAACTTTGTTTATTCTGATAAATTGATATATAAATCTTAATACATAAAAAAGGAAGATTATTAAAATCAAATAAAAGTATAGCATTATGATACTTCTTGTTAAAGGAGTTGCCTAAAACCATTTAAAATATTTTTCACAGAACGTTCATTAAACTCGTTTCCTTTATTAACCATTATTGTTCTTGGATATACAATTACGCCAAGATGTTCCAATTGGATTCTAAATGTGGATAAGAAACGTACTCCTGCTCCGCCACTATGTGTAGCTATCAGTGCTTTTTTATTTAAGAATGCATCCCTCCAATTATTAGATATAACAGAAAGCCATGTGATAGTATTTGTCAAAATTGGCGGTGATCCACCATTATATTCTGGAGCGCAAAATATTAAACCATTTGATTGAGAAAATTTTGAACATAAATCATTGATTTTTTCATCGTTCACCTTGCCAACTTTAGGAGTGTACAATGGCATTATGAAATCTTCAAGGTTTACTATTTCTTTTTCAATATCTAATGACTTCTCCAGCCTTTTTGCAAGTCTGAGATTGCTTCCACTTGTTGCAGAAACTATCAGAATCTTATGCATTGCGATATATATCCTGCATCGAAGATTAAATTTGATTTATTTTGATAAAACTTAAATAATACATGAGACTGAGAACTTTTATCTTAATGAAATATAATCAATCAATAGATTGAAATCTTCTTCAACCTTATTACCTACCAAAATTCCATATTCCACAATGGAGTTAGCGTTAAAATTTTTCATCCTCAGTTTCCTTCCTCTAAACTGAGGCTGCATCGATCTAAGAGGGATTTCAATCTCCTGCCATTCATCTTTTGCAAAAAACTTCTTAACATAAACATGCCGATCCGAATAACGTGACCTCACTCTTAATTGGTACCATTTATTATCACCAAGTATTCTAATTACGATGAACTTATATTCATCTATCTTTTCATCTTTATGCCGTAGTCTGATGGAACTAAATCCTCCATAGTTTTCCAATGAAACATATCCAAAAAACCTACCATTACCATTCTCATCTAAACTTAAATATCCTGCAGACCTTCCTCCCATTACGACATCATCCACTACCTGCCATTTACGCATGTCAGCATTCTTGCTAAAATCGTAAACTCCTCTTGATTCAGCAATCATTGCAAATAGTACTGTAAAATAAAATATAATTTGAAATTTTCTTTCCATTATCTTGCATCAAAATTAAATAAGATTAGTTCGTATCATTATCTTTAATCACACGCCCACCTAATTTTTTGCTTCTCAGATACTTTGAAAGTAGCATTTTAAAAGATTTACGAACAAATTTTATTCATGCATTTATACTTGCTTAATTTATTGACTTAATGGATTTATTTTAAACTCGATTTAATTAATTAGATATTGAAACGACAACTGCACCAGCGATTGCTATTGTTATGCCAAAAACTTTTCTTTTACTGAGTTTTTCTTTTAAAAAGAACCGAGCCATAAGCACTATAAAAACGGTAGAGAGTTGATTATAGATTGCTGCTCTACCCGCTAAAGTATATTTATATCCAGCCAACCAAAATATAACAGATAAATATGTTCCTAAAAAAGACCCCAGTAAAAGAGAGAGACTGCTTAAGCCTTTTCTGTAACTTGCCAATAAATCTTTGATACCCATTTTAAATACAGATAAAATAATCGCACCCAATAATCCAACTGAAAATCGGTAGAGAGCAACGAACAATATTGAATGTTCATTTAATATAGGTCTAATAATTAATACAGAATAAGCCGTTATGACATGTGCAAGCAACCCAAAAAACAATCCAACATACATCACTTTTGTATTAAGATTCTTGGGAATTTCATATACGATGATGGATATTCCAATTATCACTAATCCACCCCCAGCATATGCTTGTGGTGTAATTATTTCTTTAAATAGTAAAAATGCAATGATGAATATGGATGGAGTATATATCGTAGAAACAAGTGCAGATAAACTAGAACCAATTTTTTTCAATGATTCTAAAAACAAAAGATCTGCTATGAATATGCCTAAAATCCCACTAAAGATAAGGACATATATATCATGTGAGGTAAAATTTGGAATAGGAATTGAAAAAATAAGTATAGTTACCAAGAACCCGAAAACACCTATGGAATTTTTTATGACATTTAATTGTATTGCACTGAAACTTTTTGATGAAATGTCAAAAAATATGACAGCAGACGACCAACAAACTGCTGTGATTATTGCATAAAAATCACCCATGGTCCTAAGTATTATTAATTTTATTTAAAAAGATTTTCAATATGCTAAAACTCAATTATTACCCAACTTCTTAGATTATTTTTGGTTTTCACATATGTAAATTATTATGTTGATGCATGATTATCATAATTAAGAATATATAGCATATGGATTGGATAAATAAAATAAAGATAAAAAGTAATATATCTATGCTCCGATTTTTTAATCTTATTGATTACATAAATCATATCCACAGATATGTTAATTTATCCGATTAATTTTCACCATGATAGAATACATTAGTTGTAGAATTACAATATTTACAAATTGGTTCCCAGTTTATCAGTCATTATTGATTTTCTATCTTATCATACCCATTACTTTTTTAACCTGGTATAAAAATAAAAAACCAAATGTAAAACCGCTTTACTTTGCCTTTACATTATTGATAATCTGGTTATTACAAATGGTAGTGTGGGATATAGGCTACAACCGATATTATGACCTGTGATAAATACTAAAAGTCAAGGAATAAGTTTTTGTGCAAATGTGACATACGTCACAATATACTATTTTAAATAAAAAAACGATTGCAAATAGTAGAAGAATAATCCGCTGGAGAAGTTATTACAAAGGTATTGTAAATTTTTGAATAAAAAAGCCCCGATAACGGGGCTTTTTTAAAACCTAGAATAAAATTATTTCATCAGAATCATTCTTTTGAATTGATTTGACTCTCCTATCTGCATCTTGTACAGATATATACCGGAGCTGACATTTTCACCTGCTTGGTTTGTTGCATTCCAAGTTGTAGAATTATAGCCAGCTGAATTGTAACCATTTACAAGTTCTTTCACTAAATTACCTAAAAGGTCATATACGGCAATATTAACGATTGACCCGAATTCAATGTTATAGCTAATAGTTGTAACTGGATTAAATGGGTTTGGGTAATTTTGCATCAGCCCAAACCTATTTGGGTTTAGCTCCTTATCCTCAATCGCAAGTGCTGTTTCCGCAGCAGGGAGCTCAACAACATAGCCACTTGGAGTGGTTAAAATCAGTGTGAAAGCAGAATCATCGGCAGCAGGGTTCAGAAAACCAGACGCATAAACTACACCACTTACGCCACCATATGTTGATAATGGAGCACTAAATGATGCAACAGATTCTGTAGAACCATGCCCAGTTATGTCTAGTGTATAGTTTCCTACTGGTACCTGTATATATCCTTGGAATTCACCATATGCCAAATTTTCTACCAGTATATTTCCATCTGCATATATGTCTACTGATGGTGCATCTGTAACTCCGTGCATGACTTTCAAGGCGAAACTTTCATCGTCTGCAGCTGCTTGATCTAAACTTGATGCCAACAGATCAAACGGGTAGTCTTCATTACCAACAATACCTGTAGCCATGACAACGTATGTTCCATCATCTTCTAGTTGAAATGGAAATGTTGCAATGACATCGTCTCCAGTGGGTGCTATGCCTACTTCTGCATCTAGAGGCAAATCAAGCAAGCCTGTGCTCGCGCGATATGCAACACCTTCTAAAGCCATTGCTCCGTCAACATAAATGTCGACGGTTGGGTAGGGCGAATTGTGCACGATTTGAACCTTTGCGGAAGTTAGAGCTGACTCCGCTGCGGGTAGCTCTACCACATATCCCGATGGAGTGTTTAGCAGAAGACCAAAAGAAGGCTGATCACCAGATGGTGCGAGAAATCCAGATGCATATACTACACCACTTACACCACCATATGTTGATAATGGAGCACTGAATGATGCAACTGGCTCAAGTGAGCCGTGGGCAGTTATGTCAAGTGTATAATCTCCAATAGGAACTTGAAGATAACCTTGAAATTCACCATAAGCGAGATTTTCAACCAATAAGTTCCCGTCTGCGTATATGTCTACTGCTGGTGCATCTGTGACTCCATGCATTACTTTCAGTGCAAAACTCACATCATCGGCTGCTTCCTCTTCAAGCGTGGATGCTATTAGGTTGAAAGGAGTTGCCTCATCACCTACAATTCCAGACGCGGCAACTACGTATTTTCCATTCTCTTCAAGTTCAAATGGGAAAGTAGCTATAATATCGCCATCTGCAGGTGCAATACCTACTTCAGCATTTATCGGCAAATCAATTAATGCTGTACTCGTTCTATATTCAAAGTCTTCAAGTGCCAGACTCGCATCAACGTACACATCAACCGTTGGTGATGGAGAGTTGTGAAATATTTGAACTTGGGCGGACTGTGAATATAATAAAGACAATACCGTCATTAACATTATTCTTTTCATTTTACTTCCTTTTTTATTTTGTTATTAGAATATCTTATCGCTCAATACGCTCAGATTATAGATTACTTCACCTACATTGTTCAAATAGATTTTAAATTATTTCTATACTGACCAAAAATACAGTTGGTCTCGCTAGCCATTACCATACTCAATTGGCAATTCCTGGCGAAAGAAACTGAAATTTCACTTTTTACGACAAAGCTCAGGATACAAACATTTTGAATAGTTACGTATTTTTTCTTTAGTTTTACTTTATATAAATAATAGTATAATTATGAAAAAAATTGATCACGTTGCCATAGTTGTAAATGACATTGAAGAGAGCATCACATATTATACGAACAATTACGATTGCAAAATAATTCACGCTGATAAAACATGGGGCTTTTTACAGTTTGCAAACATCAAACTCGCGTTAGTGCTTGAGGGAAAACATCCACCACACCTGGCTTTTGAAGTAGACTCTGTTGATGGAGTACGTCATCGCGATGGGAGCATCAGTAAATACATTCACGATCCAAGTGACAACGCCATTGAACTAATAGAGTACCCTAAATAAACTTGTTATGATAATAATCATTTGGTCCAGTAGGCTGAGTTGTCATTTCCTGCAAAATAGGTAAGTCAGCAAAATACTAGGATAATCAATCGCAATGACCATAGTATGGTTCTGATCCAATTTAGATGGATTAAAGAGGATATTATTCGCTGATTATAACCTAAACTCAGTTCCTGATGGATGTTAGAAAATATAAAAATTGTCAATCCCCATATTACAAGCAATAAAATAAAGGACAGAGTGAAAAGGTATTCATTTTCGTTATTGCCAAACAAAAGGATATATGCAGAAGTCAAAAATTCTGTTACCATGAGAGGCATTACGATGAAGGATATTTTTTTCATATGAAATTTTTGAAAAGATTCGTATTGATCTCGATCAACATAAATAAATGAAGGATAATGAAGAATCTGAATCAACCAAATCAAGCTTACCATCATTGAAGTAGAAATCAGATGAATCATAAAAAAATCAATTGTAGGTATATTCAACATTTTCGTAAAAAGCCCTTACAGCAGTACAAGTTTTTCACGGTTGCATTTGGAGTCATCAAACATAATTCAAATATTAATGCAATTATCATTGTGCTATTGCTTTGATTTCAACAACTTCGTGTTTTTGACCATTTTCGATTTTGTTGATAATAAACTCGATTAAGCGATCTTCTCCAGTTGAAGGATCGTACTCTGATCGAAGATCATGACCAAATACCTTGGCGGTTAATTGCCAAAAGCCTGCACTAAGAACATTCCTAAAATCTTTAATGATCTCATAAGAAGTATTATTGGTTTCTCTATCAATAAGTTTTATCAAAATCCTACCCTGTTTTCTCGTGAGCTTTTTTATGGAAAATCCATAGCTACTGATTAAATCTTTCTCAATTTTGGAGAATACTTTTCTTTTTCTATGGTATTTTATGATTCCAGAATATTGTTCAAGGTCGACAATGATTGATTGGTATTCATCTAAAAGCCCAGAAACCTTTCTTGCAAAAGGAAGTACCTTTTTAATATTCCTTTCTAGAGAATTATAATATTTTCTTGACCTTTTTTTCTTTCCCATTACATTTATGAGATTCAATGGAATTGTTTCGCGTTTCATCAAGATTTTTTCCTTGATTTCAGCATATGGCACCTTAATTGTCTGGTATCCAATCAATGAAAAAGAGATTTGGTCGTTTTGTTTAAAAATATCAATACTACATAATCCTGAGCTATCTGTAGTAATTCCATTTTCTTGAGTAAATACGTTAACATCAGCAAGAGGTCTACCAGTTTGAGAATCACATAGAATCACATTCCTACAAATAGCATTTGATATGATAGTAAGGAATATGAAATAGATCATATTAAATACATGATTAGTTTATTAAACAAAAAACCCCACGATTGTGAGGTTAAAATGTTTAAGAAAACAAGATTCAACTTATTATTTAAGGATCAGTTAAATACTAATTTTTCTTAAATTTTTTATTGATTGGAAAAGCTAGCAGGAGTCCCACGAATGCTCCATAGACGGTAGTATTCAACGATGATGATGCAATAGAACATACTGAATCACACCCCATTGTAGATGCATAAACAAATCCAGCAGCAGCTCCAATTGTAGTTAATATTATTGTTAATTTCATATTCAAATATATTTACACCATCGTAAAACAATCAAATAGTTATTTATTCGTAAATAAGGCAAATTGTTTACGAAATCTCTTTTACATAAATATCTAATCTTCACCTTCAAGCGAAATGATTATTTCTCCATAAAAGATTGACATGGGGTCTCCATTTTCTTTTATTGTTCTTGTGATTACAGAAGGTAATCTTGGGACTACATCATTAAATATCGTCTTACCGTGGTAGGTAACTCTAACCTTTTTATCCATATCTAGCATAGTATCATTTAAACGAATCTTTAAATTATCAACTGTTGATTTTTGGATAATAATGTTTTGATTTTGGATACTAGCAATTATAAGTGAATACTGCTCTGGATTATCTACCCATAGCCAATAGAAACGATTATGGGTCACATCATCCTGTTTCCATACTATCTTTTTAGGAAACGGATCACGGTTGTGAGATGACATCCAAGTTATACCAGATGAATCGAGTCCATCTACACGTGGTTTTGGAAGACCTTTTCTTTTGGCATGTGAAATGTGATGTCCCTTCCCTTCATATATTTTAACTTGATGGGAATAGCCACCTGGGTCATTCCTTCTTAATTCATTCAACCTTTTCTCCCAATCAATCGCTACCAAGTTACGTTTATATAATGAATCGTTCTCACCCATATGGATGGTGAAACCAATATTCCTTAGACCGATAGGTAATGTTTCATTTGGATGGCCGGCCATCATTGATGCTGCTGCAAAACGATCTGACATTCTAGGCGCTAGTTGAAATACACCATCACCCCCAGCTGAATATCCCATAAGATAAACTCTATTAGGATTCACGTTGTAAAGAATAAACATATTTTGAATCAATCTATTGAAAAAAGCATCTATGTGTTTTTGGTGCCACATATTCCACGTATTCGTTGGTGAACGAGGTGTCAATAAAATTCCCTGCTCTAACGTATATAAGTTCATATAACGTAGCCATTGATTTTCATTGTATGAATCAGCAACACCTCCTCCTCCGTGAAGTGAAAAATAGAGATCCCAACCATCCTTCGGTTTTTCACCAAAGAATTTTACATCAAATTTCATTTCTAAATCGTTTAACAAGATTGATGATCGTTCCATTTCTATTTCACGTTTTAAAATGTTTGTATTTTTAAAAATTGAAAAGGTTTCTTTAGATTTTTTAATTGCCTCCGACTTTGTCAATCCGATTGAATATAACTGATCATTCGCTTTTTGTGCTTTATTATTTTCTTCACAGGAGCATATTAAAATGATGATGATAAATAGATTTATTTTGATCATAAGCAAAATTTAAAATTTATCTCATTACGTTTATAGATTATTTGAGAACCAAGATTGTTTTGGAATGAAATGATTATTTTAACATTATCATTTTTTTGATATTATTTAATCCAT
>MDSZ01185668.1_pt1 | contig 12841 bp, 14 predicted proteins | sample 811201 | NCBI WGS metagenome assembly MDSZ01 (sample SAMN05326647, study PRJNA326480) | marine metagenome | isolation source: seawater | place: Indian Ocean: North | collected 2010
AAACTTAAAATATTAAATGATATTAACGCATACGTTGAAGATTTAGAAAAATATTATTCATCTGCGTAGTTGACAAAAAACAAAAAATACTTATTTAAAGGTTATGGCATTTAAAAATTCTACTGACGAAAAATTTAATGATCAAATTGGTGGAAATAAACTCTCGCTAATTCAATTTTCTGCATCATGGTGCGGACCTTGTCAGCAACTTAAGCCGATTGTTGAAAAAATTTCAAATGATATGTCGGATAAAATAGATTGTTATTACCATGATATTGAAAGTCAGCCTAATGAACCAACTAAATATTCAGTAAAAGGCGTACCAACAATACTTTTATTTAGAGAAGGAAAACTTTTAGGTACAAAAGTAGGAGCCTCAAGCGAAAAAGATATGCTTGAATTTATTAAGCCGCATCTCTAGTTTTTATTTAAAATATCTCCACAATTGTAGAGACTACCAAAACAAACAATAACCTTTTTTGTGTTGTCGCTAATTTTCTTTAGTGCATCTGTAAAATTTTTACTTTTTTCTGAGTTAAATTTGTTCTTCAAAGCAATTTTATTAAGCTCACCCGCTGATACTGAATTCTCAGCACTTTCAATGGGCATGGTGACAATTTTTTCAAATATACCTTTAAATTCTTTAATAAATATATCTGGCTGCTTATTTTTTGTCATAGCCCAAATTCCATACTTGGGTAATTTAATCGTTTTAAGATACGTTGCTAGATTTTTTGCGTCAGCAGCTGCATGAGCGCCATCAATCATTATGACCTCTTTCTTGTTAAGTTTTTTTTTAACTTTACCTTTATGTAAGTACTGAAAGCGCCCCTCAAAAGAAAGCAAAGGCAAAGTTTTTTTTATTATTTTTTTACTAATTTCTAGATCTAAAGCTACTTTAATAGCTAAACCAATGTTTTCAAACATTCCTTTCGAGAAAACATTTCTAGTAATAAGTTTAATCTTATTTTTTTTATCACTATAATAAAATGACTTACCTCTTTTAATTAATTTCCACGTATTTGGATATATAATTTTACTTTTATTTTTTTTTAAAATTTTTTTAATTTTTTTTAATACATGATTAGATTGTTTACCTATGTAAATATTACTAAAATTGCTTAGAAAACCTACATCTTCTTTTACTATTTCATCTAAAGTCTTTTTTTTTAAAAAATTTAAGTGTTGTAAGTTTATGTTAGTGCAAATTTGAACCTTTGGAAAATCATTAATATTATTTGAATCTAATCTCCATAGCGCACCAGTCTCTTGAATATTATAGTCAGCATTTAGTTTTGTAGCATTAAGAATATAAACTAATGTGAGACACTCAAAAACTGTTAATGGAATATTTAATTTTTCAATTTCCTTAATAGTTTTTTTTATAGCTTTATAAGTTAAATATTTTTTACCCATATAGAATCTTTCTTTAATATCCCTTAAAGAGGGAGAGATATGAGCTGTTACTGTTTGATTATTTGCCTCAATAAAAGATCTCAAAGTGTGAAGTGTAGTAAATTTTCCAGACTCACCGATCACTGAAATAACATTCTTAAGTTTCTTTTCTGGATTTCCTAATAAACTAAGAGCTATCTTAATTCTTTTAAGCCCAAAATTTACAGATTTATTGAAGAGTTTATGTCTAGCTAGCTGATTGTAAAGATTGATCGATTGAGACATTCGATTCTTGTTTAGCCTGAGCCTCTGCTTTTTTCAATAGAACATTTAACAAGGTTCCAATAGTTGAGTTTAAATACTGTCTCTCAACGATTAAATCTAATCCTCCATGATCTTTTACGTATTCAGCAGTTTGAAAATCATCAGGCAACGTTTCTCTCACTGTATCTTGAATTACTCTACGACCCGCAAACCCAATTACACTTTTTGGTTCGCTTATCAATATATCACCCAACATAGCCCATGAAGCTGTTACACCACCAGTTGTTGGATTAGTCAATACAACAATAAAAGGAATATTTTTTTTCTTTAACTCGTTAACTGCCAGTGCGGTTCTTGACATTTGCATTAATGCGATCGAGCTCTCGTGCATTCTTTGACCTCCAGAACAACTAAAAAACACATAAGGCATTTTATGTTCTATTGCGTGTTGTGCACCAGCAATAAAAGCCTCACCTGATGCTGCTCCAAATGATCCACCGATAAATCTAAAATCTTGTGCACCTACTACAATATCAATTTTTTGTACTTTACCTTTTGCGATTACTACAGCGTCTCCTTGTCCTGTAAGTTTTCTAGCTGCTTTAAGTCGATCTGTATATTTTTTTTTATCTTCAAAATTCAAAGGATCATCTTTTGGCATTGGTGTTTCAATTAATTCAAATTCTTTATCATCAAAGAAAGTTTTAAATCTTTCTTCGCAAGTAAGTTTATGGTGCTCCCCGCATTTAGGACAAACTTTTAGGTTTGACTGCATATCTTCTTTGTAAATTAAGTTTTTACAACTGCATGTTGTCCAAAGATTTTCCTCAATTTTTGATGATTTTTTTTCAAAAAGAGATTTTATTTTTGGTTTAATGAATTTAGATATCCAGTTCATAAAATTTTATTTTTTAAATTGTATACAAGTTTATCTAACTTTGTGACAGGATTTTGTCTCATTCTGAGCGAATTGGTTATAGATTTGCACAACAAACTACCCACAACTAGACCATTTGATGATTTTAATGATTTTATAGTCTTATTTGTTATACCAAATCCTATCACGAGGTTCTTTTTTGGATTTATTCTTTTAATTTTATTGTAATTTTCAAGAATTTTTTTAGGAGATACTTTTAATTTTCCCCCGGTAGTAGATAGCATGGAAATATAATAAATCATATCATGTGAGTCTTGAATAATTTTTTTCATCCTAGGCATGGAGGTTGTAGGAGATAATAACTGAACAAAAACAATTGATTTTCTTTTACACTTTTTTGCAAATTCCTTATTTTCGGGCCATGGTAAATCCACAACAATTAAACCATCAACACCATAATTTTTGCAACTTTTAAGAAAATTATTTTCTCCAGTTTGATAAATTAAATTGTAATAGCCCATTAAGATTAAAGGTTTTTCAGGATTTTGTTTTTTGAACTTTTTCACAATTTGGAAAACATCTTTTAGCTTAACTCCATTTTTAAGAGCACGATGTGTGCTTTCTTGTATTTGGCCGCCATCTGCAATTGGAGTATTATGTGGAAAACCAAGTTCTAATATATCTGCATGTTTAGAAATGGTATTTAATATTTTTAAAGAGTTTTTTTTGGTATTATCTCCAGCTACAGTATAGGTAATTAAAGCCGGCCGCTTTTCACTCATGCTTTTTTTAAAAGCTAAACTTATTTTTGATCTCATCTAATATAGTGCCCTAATTTACTTTTAATTATGTCTTTATCTTTCAAAGAGTCTCCACAACTATTTACAATAATTACATCTGAAGATTTTAATTTTGGCGCAAGTCGAATTGCAAGTGCAAATGCATGTGATGGTTCTAAAGATGGCGAAATATTTTCTAATTTGGAAACTAATTGATAAGCTTTTAAGGCTTCCTCATCACTCGCAGAAGTATATTTAGCTCTTTTAGAGTCTTTTAAAAAACAATGTAGAGGAGAAATACCAGGATAATCAAGTCCTGCAGAAATTGAGTCTGTAGCACCTATTTGGCCTTCGTTATCTTGAATAACATATTGAGCTGCACCATGTAAGATGCCTATCTTAGATCCATTGGTTAAAGGAGCTGCATGTAATTTGCTATTTTTTGGTCCACCTGCTTCAATACCATAAAACTCTGCATCAGTGTCCATGAATTCGTTCCAAAAACCCATTGCTGAACTTCCTCCGCCCACACAATTTAACAATTTAAGTTTTTTAGGAACTTTTCCAAATTCCTCTTTAACTTGTATCATTAATTCTCTTGAAATTTGTGCAGTGCTCCAAGCACAGATCTTAATAAAGATATTCGGACCAACTGTTGAACCAACACACATGTGAGTAGTATCACAATTTGAAACCCAATATCGCATACATTCACTTACTGCATCTACCAATGTTTGACTGCCAGTGGTAACTGGAACTATCTCAGCACCATTTTTTTTCATTGCTTCGACATTAGGCCTCTGTCTCTTAATATCTTTAGCTCCCATGAAAATTTTGCATTTAAGACCAAATTTTCTTGCAGCCATTGAAAGCATTTTTCCCGCATAACCCGCTCCAGTATCTCCTACAATAAATTTTTTTCCTGCTTTTTTAGCAATTAAACAATGAACTGTTGCATTATAAATTTTGTGGGCTCCGCCATTTGCTTCAGATACAATTTTTGCATAAATTTGTGCACCGCGTAGATAATTTGTAAGATTTTCTAATTTTATTAAAGGAGTTGGAGAACCAATATAATTTTCAAAGTAATAATCTCTTTCTTTCAAAAATTTTGTATTATTTCTTAATTTTGCAAATAAGAGAGTTAAATCATCTATCGGTTTTTTTAAAGTTTCAGGAATAAAATTTCCACCAAACTTCCCACCATATAAAAAATTTTTATCATGTTGGTCTATTAAGGGTATCCCTTTTCTAATTTTCATTATTTATCTGCTCAATTCTATTTATAAATTTTTTGATTTTATCAATATCTTTTACTTTATTTGTTTCTAAAGCTCCAGACACATCAACAATATTAGCTAAATTTATCAAATCATTTAATTTTTCCATAGTTATATTACCTGCAATCATTTTTTCTTTATTTGTTGAAACCGCCTTTATCCAATTAAAATCCCAACCCAAACTCTCTTGATATCCAGTGCTATCCCAAAGAATAATATCTGATCCTTCCTCTACTTTTTTATAATTCTCCACATCTTCTTTATTTTTTACTTGTATAGTTGTGATAATTTTTTTTTTATATTTTCTTCTTATACCAATTAATTGTTCATTGTTATAATTTCCATAAAGTTGAAAATAATCCAAATTTAATTTAGAAAAAATTTCTAATTCATTTTCTTTTGGACTAACTAATACACCAACAAACTTTGTATTTTGTTTCTTTAAACCTGTAAGAATTTTAGCATCTTCAAGTGAAATAAATCTATGGCTTTTAGGAAAATTTAAAATAAAACCACAATAATCAACTTTATTACGAATACAAGTTGTTACATCATCTGGTTTAGATAGACCACAAATTTTGAGTTTCATTTAACTTAGTAAGTGAATGAGCTTTTTCATATTTGATTTAATATTACCTTTTGTAATACTTCTACCCATTACTATTGAAGTTGCGCCATTATCGAATGCTTGTTTGGGACTCATTACTCTTACTTGATCTTGTTTTTTGTCACCAGGTAAACGAATACCAGGAGTTATTATTTCCATATTCTTACAAATTTTCCTTAAATATTTTATTTCATGTGGTGAACATATAACGCCGTCTAATTTTGCGATTTTTGCTAGGGCCGCTTGCTTTTTTACAAGATCTTTTAAATTTTTTGTATAACCTACTTGTTTTATTGATCGGTTTGAAAAACTAGTAAGAACAGTTACCCCTAAAATTTTTAATTTTTTATTTATTTTCTTAGCAGCTTTTTTAGCTGCTTTAAGCATCTCTAAACCTCCATTAATGTGAACGGTGAGATATGAAATATTTTTCAAATCTTTTAAAGAATAAATCGCCGAAGAACATGTATTAGGAATATCATTAAGTTTAAGGTCGAGAAAAATTGTCTTTTTTTTAATTTTTAAAATAAAACTTCTTCCTTTTGGTGATAAAAAAAACTGTAGACCAATTTTAAAACCTAAGTTAATTTTTTTATTAGAAGTTTTCTTAATTATTTTGCTTATTATTTTTGGACTTGATGTGTCGCATGCAATAAATACTTTAACTTTTTTCATTCATTTATCATTTTATTTAACTTTATTGATGGTTTAAACCTTAATTTATTTCTTTTACCAACATATATTAATTCAGAAGTAGCAGGGTTTCTCGCATTAAAGTTCTCTTTTAATTGTTTTAAATAAAATCTTCCAAACCCTTTCAGATGAACATCTTTTCCAGATCTTAAAGCATTAGTGATATTTTCAGTAAATATTTCTAATATATCTTCTAAATCTAATTGATTTAATTCAGGATGTTTTTTTTTAAGATCTTTAATTAACTTAGGTCGTGACAATTATTTTTCTTTTTTTCCTTTTTTGCCAATAGCTTTTTCAAAGATACCTTTTAAAGTTGCCCCAGATTTAGTCGCTCCTTCACCAAATTTAGCAATTAGAGATTTTTCTTCATCAATTTGAGCAGCTTTTACGCTTAATTTAATTTTTCTTGTTTTAAGGTCAAGTTCTGTAATTTTTGCATCTAATGCATTTCCTGAAGAGAAAACCTCAGGTCTAGCATCTGCAGCATCTTTAGCAAGGTCTGCCTTTCTAATTGTTACAATTAATTTTTTGTCTTTATCAATAGAAACTTTCACACCTGTTTTTAAAACTTCATGAATTCTGGTAGTTATTATATCTCCAACTTTTTTATTATTATCTCTAAAGAAATCCAACGGATCTTTATCTAAAGCACGCTTTGAAAATCTAATTTTTTCATCTTTAATTTCTAAGATTTTTACTTTGATAATATCATTCTTTTTGAATTTTTTAAGATCTTCTATATTTTCATCATAGGAGATTTCTTTATAATGCAACATGCCAGTTAGCCCCGAGTCCGTAAGTTCTGCGAAAATTGCTTTATCTGTTACATTATTTACTTTAATTTGCACATCTTCTCCAATTTTATTTTTAATTTTTTCCCATGGATTTTCTAGAGTTGCTTTGTAAGAAAGGGAGATTCTTTTATTTTCTTTGTCAATGTTTACAATTTTAAATTTTATCTTTTGTGAAGCCGACAGCACCTCACTCGGTTTAATATTTTTATTTGTCCAATCTAGTTCTGAGTTATGTATTAATCCTTCTATTCCTTCACTTATTTTAACAAAACAACCGTATTGCATTATTTTGGAGACTACTCCTTCATAAGTTTCACCAATTTTATATTTTTTTTCAATATTTTCAAAAGGATCTTCAGTTAAAGCTTTTACGGATGCAGACACTCTGTTTGTTTTTTCATCTATTTTTGTAATCTTAACTTTTAATTTTTGACCTATAGTTACTAAGTCAGACGGCTTTTTAACTCTACCGTGACTTAAGTCAGATACATGTAAAAGCGCATCTATTCCATTGATGTCTAAAAAGATACCCCAGTCAGTTGTTGCTTTGACTACAGCATCTTCTATTATATCCCCTTCTTTAATATTTTTTAAAGCCTCAGTAATTTCTGCATTTTTACTTTTTTCTAAAACTGCTCGTCTTGAAACACAAACATTACCTCTATTTTTGTCTATTCGAGTAGCTATAACTTTCACAGGCGTATTCATTAAATGATCAATTCTTTTAAGTGGCCTTACATCAATTTGAGAAGATGGCATAAAACATGGTAAGCCTTCGACCGTTGCGATAAAACCACCTTTTACTTTACCTGTGATGTAACCTGTCATTTCCTCTTGAGTTTCAAACACTTTCTCCATTTTTTTCCAAGCTTTCATTTTTCTGGCTTTATCCCGAGAAATAATTATTTCTCCTTTAAAACTTTCAATTCGCTCTAGATAAACGTCAATTTGTGAACCTACTTTTAATTTTGCTAATTCATCATCGTTCTTAAATTCTTCTATAGGAATCATACCTTCCATTTTTGCCTTGCAATCAACTACTACAAAATTTTTAGTGATCTCAGTAACTGTGGACTTGATTATTTCGTTTTCTTTAAGTTTTCTGTCTTTAAAATCTTTATCTAAAAGGTTTTCAAATTCTTTGTGAAGGGGGCTATTTTTTTTAATTTCTTGCTCTATTGCCATATTTTTTTTTAATCACTCTTTCTATATGTTTAGACATTTTAATTAACATTGCTTGTTTATTCAATTTTCCGGTGTCGATTTCTATCGAATCTCTATGTTTAAGTAAAGGGGAGTTTTTTCGAGTTCTATCTAAAAAATTCCTTAATCTTAAAGCTTTTTTAACGTCTTGAAATTTTATTTTAAAATTAGTTTTTTTTAGCTCTTTATACCTTCTTTTCGCAGCAATATTAAGATTACATTTAAAAAAAAATTTAATATCAGATTTTGGTAGTATTTTAGTGGAAATATCTCTACCCTCTATACAACAATTCTTATTTTTTTTCGAAAATCTTATTTGAAAAAATTTTAAAATTTTTCTCACTTCGTTTTTTTTAGCAATCAAAGCGCTATGTTCTGAAATTCTAGGTGAGTGTAGATTAATTCTATTTAGTTTTGAGTAATTAAGAGTTTTAAATTTCTTTCTCAAAAAAATAATTTGTTTTTTTGGTTTATATTTTAAGATTAAATAACTTGCATATCTATACAATAAACCAGATGATAAAAATTTAAGGTCATATTTTTTGGCTATCATTTTAGCACCGGTAGATTTTCCAGTTGCTCCTCCTCCATCACAAGCAATTTGCAGCTTTCTATTATTTAGTCTCATATTTTGCGCCAAGAGATTTCATAATTTTTAAAAAGGAGGGAGAGGACGTGTAAACAGTTTCAAAATTTTTTATATAAGTTTTAGCACCTGTTAATAGACCTAAAACAAACGAGGACATGCATATTCGATGATCACCTAAATTTTTGACTACTATTTTTTTTTTAGAGGCATCAATCTTTCCTTTTCCAAATATCTTCATTTCATTTTTTTTGAAAGCACTTTTTACTCCTATTTGACTCAAAATTTTTTGCATTTCTTTGATACGATTACTTTCTTTATTAGATAAATCCTCTATACCTTTAAAAATAGATGTTCCTTTAATTAGTGCTGCCATTACAAAAAGAATTGGATATTCATCAGTTGAATTTACGTAATATTTTTTTGAAGCTTTGATTGGACTTAACTTACAGCTTTTTACAATTATATCACCTCTGATTTCATTATTTTTTTTTTTAAATTCTTAAATAGAATATTATTACCTGTTTTTTTTAAAAGATTGTAAAAACCAATCCTAGTTTTATTTAAACCTACATTTTTTATTCTTAATTTTGATTTATAATTTAATAAAGTTAAGGCGGTAAAAAAAGCTGCTGATGATGGATCTCCGGGAATTGAAATATTTATCGGGGACAACGTATTCTTTCCATGTATGTTAATAATATTTTTTTTACCTTTTTTCAAATTGAATGCTTTAGAGTTTTTTATCAACATGTTTTCTGTATGATCTCTACTTTTTTCTTTTTCCATGACTCTTGTTATTCCATAAGCATTTAGGCCTGCTAAAATTACCGCACTCTTTAATTGAGCTGATACACCTGCTTTATAATTTAAACCCAAGGGGATCGCTGAAGAAATCATTTTTAAAGGGAATTTATTTTTATTTTTTGGTAAAAAAAAAGCTCCGAATTTCGTCATTAAATCAATAAGCTTTCTCATATCTCTTTTTTTTAAAGAGCTATCACCTGTTAAATTAACTTCTATATTTGGAGTTGTTGATAGTATTCCAATCAAAAGCCTAGCTAAAGTTCCAGAATTACCAAAATTTAATTTAGTATTTTTTGCTGCAAATAAAGAGCCTAATCCTTTTCCGTAGACCAGGTAGCTCTTTTTTTCTTTTTTAATAATTTTTACTCCTAACTTTTTCAAACAACTTATTGCTGAAAATACATCATCAGACTCTAATACATTCTTAGTTGATGAAATATTTTCGCTAATTGAACCAATTAAAAAACTTCTAATTGACATGGATTTATCCGAGTCAACCTCTATTGATTTATTAAAAGGAGGTATTTTTGTTTTGAGATTTAAATCAAAGCTTTTAGCAGGCATTACTTTTTATGAAAATTGCGAACCAAAATAATGTTTAATTGCTTTTGAAGATTTTAATAATTCTCTAGATGTTCCCTCAGCAATTACCGTATGTTCTCCAAGCACATAACTTCGATCAGTAATATCAAAAAGATTTTTTACATTATGGTCCGTAACTAAAATCGCTGTGCCGCTAGATTGAATTTTTAAAATGTATTGTTGAATATCTTGAATGACTAAAGGATCTAATGCAGCTAAAGGTTCATCTAAAAGTACAATTTTAGGTTTATTAATCATAACTCTCGCCATCATCAATCTTCGAATTTCACCACCAGACAAAACAGAAGCATTTAAAGTTCTTAAATGTTGTAAATTAAATTCATCTAAAAGTTTTTCTGTAATATTTTTTTGATTTTCTGCACCTTTAATAGAAATTTGTGCAACTCCCAAAACATTGTCATAAACTGACATATCAAAAACGCTTCGTTGTTGAGGAAGATAACCAAGACCTTCTTTAGCTCTTAGATGGATAGGAATTTGTTCAATTGATTTATTATTAATTAAAATTTTTCCTCCCTCTGGTGATTGTTCTCCTATACAAATTGAAAATAAAGTAGTTTTACCGCAGCCATTGGGACCTAAAACACCTACACATTCACCAGGATGAACTTTAAGTGAAAGTTTTTTTAATATTGGCCTTCCGTCATAAGATTTACTAATATTTTGTACCTCAAAAACAGGTTTATCTTTTTTAAATTTTAATATTCTAAATCCTTTTTTCATTTAATGGTAATATTAGCATTAATTTTGTCTTCATTAAAGGAGTCAATGCTTACAGTTTGTTTTTTTATGTCAAATAAAAGTTTATCTGCAATTAGATTCCCTTTTTTATCATTAATTATAACATTATTAGAAATTGTGAGAAAACCAAGTGAGTTAGAGTATTCTGCTTTATCAGCAGTCAATTTACTATTTTCATAATTAGCTTTAACTTTGCTATCAAATTTCATATCTAAAGTTTTATTATTGTAAATTCCATATTTGGATTTTACATAAAGAATTGTATCATCCTTGAAATAAAATGTAGCTTCTACATCCGTCATGTAAATCAGTTCATCATTTGATTTTTCCGTCCTAGCTTCCTTAGATTTAAGAATGTATCTATTACCTGATAGGTCAAATCCAGAATACTCAATGTTAAAGAATTGATTACCTGAATTTTCATCATTTCCCAGCTCTTTTTTAATCTTTTCTTTTTCTACTTGAGTTAAAAGTTCAGTATTTTGATTTGTACGATAATCTTTTGAGTAAGTAAAAAATATAATAATAATTCCTAAAAATAGTAAACTTATTTGAATAAGTCTTAATTTTTTTTTTCTATTTGTCATTTTATTCCATGATTAAGTAAAAAATGAATGTGTATGATCCCTCTTAAAATCTTATCTCTTTTATTTAGGTCTTTATCAGCAACAACAAGTAAACTAGTAATTTTTTTTTCATTCATCATACCAAGTGCTTTTGAAGCTGTCATATTCTCATTTACCACAAGTGGGTTTTTTGTCATGAATTTGTTTAGATTTATGTAGTTAGAGTTACTCTTCATTTCTCTTCTTAAATCCCCATCTGTTACAATTCCTTTTATAAATTTATTTTTTTGTATTACTACAATTCCAAGATTTTTTTTATTCATCTCTTTAATAGCTTGTTTAAAATTTTTATTATAATTTATAGTCGGCATTTTTTTTCCAGAAACCATAATATCCTTTGCTAGAAGAAGTGAATTTCCTATATTGCCACCTGGGTGAAAAATCTTAAATTTTTCTTTTGAAAATTTCTTTTGATGCATTAAAGTTGTAGCTAAGCAATCACCTAAAAGAAGAGTAATGGAAGTGCTTGAAGTTGGCACCATTCCAGTTATATCTGCCTCTTTTACTTTTGGAAGAACAAGCTTTATATCACTTGCTTTTAATAGAATACTATCAGGTTTGGAAGCCACACCAATTATTTTAATTCTGTATCGATTTGCGTATTTGAGCATGTTAGAAAGTTCTGAGGTATTTCCAGAATATGAAAAAATTATTAAAATATCCTTTTTTTCAATTTGGCCCATATCTCCATGAATCGCTTGAGAGGGATCACAAAAAAAACTTGGGACACCAATACTAGAGAATGTAGCTGAAATTTTTCTCGCAATTAACCCTGATTTTCCAACTCCAGCAAAAATTACTTTACCTTTACAACTTAAAATTAATTCTACGGCTTTTGCAAAACTACTATTAAAAACTTTTTTAATTTTTGATAACTCGTTAATCTGTATACTTGCTGCTCTTTTCGCAAAGGAAATATAGTTTTTTTTATTCATTAGTGTTCGAAAATATCTTCTTTAAAACCTTTTTGGTCTAATTCCACTCTTGTATCCAAAAAAGCTAAACATTTTTTAAATACATCTATTCTTTTCTCACGAATGAGCATATTCTCTAATTCCATTTTTATTTTATGAAGATAAATTACATCATTAGCCGCATACTCTAATTGTTTATCAGATAATTCATTAATATCTTTATTCCAATCACTACTACCCTGTCTTTTATCTATAGATTTATTGCAAAACTCTTGTACCAAATTTTTCAAACCATGAGAGTCTGTATAAGTTCTTACTATTTTTGATGCAATTTTCGTATCAAAAATATTTCTTATTTTACATTTTAGAAAATATTCAAGCGCATTTTTATCAAATCTTAAAAAGTGGCCAATTTTTAATATTTTCTCATTTTCCAATACGGAGACAAGATTTGGAGCATTAAAATTATTTTTATTTGGTTGAATTATGAAGACATTTTTATTCTCGTCACAAATCTGTATTAGACTAAGCTTATCTCTTTCGGGTATTTGAAGACCTGTAGCTTCAGTATCTATTGCTATACTTTTTGTAAATGAATTAGCTATTTCAGAAGTTATGTCCTCTTTAATCTTAGTTATTTTCATATATAAGTTTAAATACCATGAAAAA